>Ga0157363_1006510_pt1 | contig 10986 bp, 6 predicted proteins | sample AttsexASBM1_FD_111477 | JGI IMG/M metagenome (GOLD analysis project Ga0157363, IMG submission 111477) | Fungus gardens microbial communities from leaf cutter ant in Ribeirão Preto, State of São Paulo, Brazil - Atta sexdens ASBM1 | ecosystem: Host-associated > Fungi > Mycelium > Unclassified ...
TACATTACATATATTATATTTTCATCTTTATGTTCATATATCAATAATTTAGCATAAGAAAAATTGTAACTGTAACTTGTTCTCAAGTTAATATGTAAATAAAATTTTATAAATTTAACTTTGACTATAATTTACTTTTGCAAATTGTTTAATTAAAATTGTTTAATTATTATAAAGAAAAATAAATGTATTTATTTGTTGTGATTTTACTTTACGTATAAAAATATACTTTTAATAATTCAAAATTATCCACTATAATTTTATAATTTTACATATAATTAATTTTTGGACAGTGTATGCTAAAAACAATTGCAAAAATGTAACATTTTTAACACGTAATATTATATTATTCTTTGATATTGTAAGTGACACATTTTGCTAGAAAGAAAAAGTAGAAAAGAAACTACTTTTACATTTTTTCGTACGAAGCGTTATCTGAACTAATTCCTGACAAAATTGCCGGATCAAGGGTCATTTACTTTTTCGACTCTTGACGATTCTTCTCCGAATTGACGGGCTGACGAAAAGATTAAAGGCGGGATACTCCAACACTTTCCGCCCGATCGGCGCTACTGCAAAGTAGCGATCCGAAAAACTCAACCGAAGCCTTCCTGCTCATTTAGCGAGACGAAGGAACTTTTACGAATCATCATCGAGATCTCCACCGGTTATGCGATGATAGCAGTAACATTTGCGATCGAATGGAAACGTTTATGTATAAATGTATGCATATGTATAAATGTATGCATATATATATATGAAGGAAAAAAGAATCATGAGAGGGGGGGATGCAAGACTCAATCAACATACAATGTTTTTAGAAATGTTTTTTAAAATATTTGAAAAATATTTTTTAAAATAATAGATTAAATTCCTTTTTTCAAATAAAAAAAATGTTTATTTTAACATTTGAAGAAACTATTTCTTTAACGTTTAAAAAATATTTTATTTTAAAGTTTAAAAAAACATTTGTTTTTAACGTTTAAATAAAGAACAAGTTTTGGGAATAAAAAGAAAGATTAAACAATCGTCGTCAGCAAAATATCAAACTGTCAAAATACTTTATTTATTTTCATCTAAAGCCCAATTTTGAGGCCTTAAAGGCGATAGTTTTCAGTACCATTTCATTAGAATATACATGAGTGAGAAATCTTATATTGTTGCGCTTTTTATTCTACGCTATGTAGTTTTTACTTACGAATCATAGTATTCATTTAGCGATGATGTCGTATACTGCTCGAATAATTAATGTAAAATAAATATCAAAATAATATTAAATATTATAAATATTTAAAAAATGCTTTCAAATTATTATTTTAATTGAATAATTAATATAATATAAATATTAAATAAGCGTTAAATAAATATTTTTTCTAAATTATTATTTCAAATGAATAGTTATTGTGAAACAAATATTTTTCTAATAAATATGTTATTAAATAATGTTTCGTCTATTATTATTTCAAGTAAACGAATAAAATGAATACTTAAACGTTTAATAAATATTATTTTTACAATAAATGTATAATTAATGAAAAATAAATATTTAAAAAAACATTTTAAAAATATTGTCTGCTGGTTGAGAAAAGTAAAGCTGAAAATTCGATTCTTGCAATTTATACCTGGGACTATCAAAATCTAGCACGGCTCCTCCTTGATACCAAGTAACGCTACTAGGAGGTGTACTTCGCACATTCACTTCGCACGTGAGACTTATCGTGCTACCCTTCTTCACGTAAACGTCTTCCGGTCCCAGAATCGTCGCCTGAGCAGCTGTAACATACGTTAAAAACCGTACGCTTAAATATTCCGTATCTATCTGTGCTAAGTGACAGGTTGCGATCGGTATGGAAACATCAAATCGTGCTTTTAATTAAATTTGCTTTGCATGGCCTAAAATTTTACACAAGCGAGGCGTCTTTTATTCATGTGAAATTTTAAGCAATTAAACAATCATAATAGATTTGAAACTAATACTATTAACATGGCCATTAAACATTAATACAGATGGCTTATTATCAAAACTCTCTTCCATGTGTTATATTTCTACATGAAATTGTTGTAAATTTTTATAATGCAATATTATTGTATATCTTAAAATATTACCAGTTTTATGTTATCATCAAAGAAAAGATTTGCATTATATTTGTCTTTTCAAAATCAAGTGCGGACGTAATAAACACATATTTGCAATTAACATAATTGATACGTTTTGTGTTATCCACAAATATCATAACAGAAACAACATAATTGCATTGACATCAATTCGATTAGAACACTACATCTCATTTAGATGAAACCTTCCACTAGTTTATTAGTTAGATATTAGTTAAATATTAATTAATATTATTTATTTAATATTAACGAATCTATTCAAGATATAAAATTTATCCATTTTACAAGTTTAAAAATATTGCCGATTAAATAAATCAATATAAGCAATGCATTTTTGTAATTGAACTTCTTGTTTCGAAATTTTTAATTACAGTCGACGATTTTAAATTTAATAATTTTAATAATTATTTGATGATTCCAACCTTATGACATAATTTATAAATGATCAAATAAACGAATCTCTCAGTGACTTTTGTACAATAATAAATTGAAATTGAAATAGATTAATATGTAAAAATGTTCGTAGATTATTTCAATCAAGATAATAATCTAGGATATACAAAGAAAAAAAGGAATAAAAATAATACTATATAATACATTAGAATTTGTTATTATTAACGGTAATTTTCGCACGACAAGAAAATACGTTTTTATGTTAATAATTCAGTACTTACTTATTACTCAAATCATTGCTGCAGTTAAAAGGATTTAGAATACACATAAAAACATGCAAAGAAAACCATGCAAAATCACAAAAGATTAATCTGAAGAGATAGTCGAACATTTTCTAATTTATAGGAGTATAAAAATTTCATGCCAATAAATGGGGCTATCACTAATAGCCCCATAGTAGACTCTACAAGTCTACAAGTCTACAAGCTAAATAAGTCGAGGCCGTACAAATATTGCTTGGGAGATAGATTCTCATTATGCTTGCATTAGGTTTTCGACGTTTCAAAAAAGGTTTCGGCGCGTGGTTCCACTGAACATTTAACGCATGGTATATTTACGACTCGCAATATTACAGCAGAGAATTAGCACGCGTTAGTGTCAGCTGTATCTGTGCAAAAAAAATTTGTCCGACAGTTCCGAACGTAACAACGCCTAAATGAAGAGCAGAGTGCTGCACGTATTTTACCTTCCTCATGCTACGACCTCAACTCATTGATGAATGGAAACCGTCAGTGGCGGCTTGGTCATAAATATACAAAAAAACGTTTATGCATTGTTACTGCACGTAACTAAATTGCGAATAATACTTCTAGCAGCTAGCACTGTAGCAAGTTAGCATTCAATAGCTTGGAAAAGGAATCTGCTCTCTGCGTGAGTCTAACCTGAGTTGAACGTCCGGTGAATGGCGTTTGGTGTGGTGATGGCAGGGACAGGGGCACTTTCTGGAATGGGAGGACAGAAAAGATATCGAGTTAATCGATTTCGTCAATACCTATTGCTTCGGGGGTTAGGAAATTGAACTAATGTTGAAAGCACTATCAGTATAATATGGATCACGTATGCCTGTAAAATATCGAAGATAAAGAATATTTCTCAATGTTGGTTCTATCAAAAAATATTTCTCAAAGTTAGTTCTGTTTTTTTTTATTTCCTTCGTTTTTATGCATGTAAATTAAGATTATTGAGATTTTTTAATTTAATACTTTTTAAAAGTATTTAACCTACTGCGAAAAATACGAAATCAAACTATAACGATCCAATAAATTCCTATTTAAAATCTCTTGGATTTAAGTAATAAATGAATTATCAAACCGAATTAATTGATGAATAAATAAAATTACATGTTATTATTTTTCAACATTTTTTGAATATCCTGTAGATATTAATATTTATACAATGGAACTTGTAATTTATTTCGTTCCCAGAAAACGTGTCGAATCTTTTTGTCAGATAAATTCTAATTGTCGAAATATTTTATTAATTTTGTATTAAGCTATTATATATACATACATGTATATAGGTGCTTTACGTATTGAAAGACGAAATCGATACTGTGCGCTGGTAATAATTAAAGTAATTATAATATTATGCCATCACTCGATCAGAGAAATAGATGCAACAAAGCTAATCGATACTTTAGGATGTTCCTCACGTGACAGACATGCAAGCGGAAGCATTAATCACTTTGGTCATGCTGGTGCGTATTCGAGTTATCCAGCAGTGTCATTCCTGATCAATCAGGTGATAGACACTTATGAAAGCGTTCAGATATTCTTTCACCTATCGTAAAATTATGTAAAATATATTTACAACAGTATAAAGTTATTACGGGATCTAGCTTAACCCTTTCACAGTTTTTCGCTTATATTAATTAAAATAAATAAAACGCTAATTTAAAAATTATGAATTTAATGCAATGTAGTAAAATGAATTATAATAAAATATCTATTCAGATTTATAAGGTGTAATGTATATAATATATTATAAACACTACATAACGTTAGAAAAATAAAAAATTTACAAATCTATGTTTAGTATATTATATATTTAAATACAATTGATATATTTAAATATAATTTTAATATAAATTGTTCCTTTTTCTTTTCTCTCTATCTCTCTCTTTGTCTTCTCTTGTCTCGTAATGAAACTTGTTTGGAAAGTGTACACTTTTTCTGAATTAAGCAATCCGTAAAAGGGTTATCTGAATGAAATTCTAAAGGCTTTACGACCTTGATTTTACCTTCGACTTTTAACATGAAGGCTAAATTCATTTTGGGCTCGGTGTTAACCTGGCATTCATAAATCCCAGCGTCTCGTGGTTGAATGTACTCGATCCTCAGCGTCCATTCGTCGGATGATTCGGGATGCTTAACGGAAAATCTTGCGTCCCCCGTGTAAGCGAGGATCGATGACGTCAGGATATGCAAATCCCTCTTACGTATCCAGGAGATCTACAAGCAAAGTAAATGCTCAATTAGATTCTATCCGCTCGAGTACCGGCCATCGATTTGCTTATCTGAATAATTGATGCGATTATTGATGTAATTGCACTTTCATTTAGGTAAATATTATTATATTACAGTTGCAACAGTTGCGTTTAATGTCAAGGAAAGGCTTTAATAAAGTTACGTCCTTTAAGAAAATTTTTAACTTCCTATATTTAAAAAATTTGATAGAATTTTCTTCTGTCATAGATTCAATTTTAATCATAGATATACTTTATACTATTTATTTTATACTATTATACTATTACATTAGACGATTAGATATTTTCGAGAGATATGTTTTGTAATCGAAATAGAGTGGCAGGAGAAGAGCGATCGAATCTAGTCTCCCTCAATTCATCAGATGATGGCAATTAGTCGATAGCGCGATTAATCGACTCTTGGTTAATCGGTATCCAACTATCCATTTATTTGATCAATTATGTCGTCCGTCATTAATTCCTGATACTGCTGTCCGAGTCAGTTTAAAAAGCAACATCCATTTCAGTTTAGCTGTCAGTCTGTCATAGAAAATATTTCGAATTTAACAATAACTTCCGTGACCGCATAGGCATGTAATGCGTGAACGATCGGTTCGACCCATTGTTATAATGCTTCCAGCACAAACATACGTAATGTGTAACGTTTCGTCCGCGCAAACGTTAAATATTGTCAGTCCGTGTCGCAATAAATATTCCATTCGATCGATTGCATCGTCAATTGTTGATCGATCAAGCACGTTACCTGTGATAATAACTGAATTACCACACCGTTACATCAAAATTGCAGTGTAATCTGAAATTTGTCGCAGCTTGGTGCATACATGTCAGCGTGTATGGCATTACAAATGAGGTATTACATTTTCGTGGTTTACAACATCGCCTATTAAGCACGATAATAAACGGTTTTCGCGGTTTAACCTTTCGGATTTTGTGGATTAACACGTTATAATCGTGATAACATCAAGAGATAAGAGTTGTATAGATTTTACTAATTGTAAGATTTAAATTGCTTTATAATACATTATAGGATCGTATATGATAACATAAACTATAGAAATCAAAGCCTTAAACGGTTTAGCTGGATGTTAAATGTATGATTCTTGTGTGAATTTATATACTACGTATGTAGTCTCCAGTAACGCGCAAGATCGAAATGATTTTTTGATCTTGAAACGTTAACTCTACTAAACTACAACAGTAATATCACGAGTTAAATTGACTAGAATTTAATAAATTTTTGATGCTCATTCGCATCTTTGAAACGATCTTAATAAAATTGAATGATCTTAATAAAGTTTAATGACATATTAAAATCTGTAAATAATTAATTCTTATTGCGAAAAATATTACCTCGGCCGGAAGTCGAATCCAGATCTCTTGCATTCCGTGCGAGCGCAAAGCCTTAAATGGTCTAGCTAGATCTTAAATGTATGATTCTTATGTGAATTTATATTATTACGTAGTTGTGCGCTAAAATGATTTTTCGGTTTTAAATTGCTCTATTAAGAATGTTTTAATTTTATAAAAAATCTAGTATTTTCTATTTATTAACAAATAAAATTTCTTAATAGCTATTTTATTTCATTTCTAGCATATCAAATAAAAAAGTTATTACATAAATTACTGAACGATTTCAATCTTTATTTCATTCAATCCTAAATTGTACGACGCTTCTCTCTTAAAGTATTTGAGACCGTATTTGAATTTAATATGAAATAAAAATCTCCCCAATTCGAGGGAAATTTTGTCAGACGATCGTGGCGAATCATTTTATTGAATTGCTTGAATCCCTCCAAACGCTTCGGGCTGACGCAACATCGATATTGTTTAATCGATAGCAATGGCACACGTATAACGGTCAGATTGGAAAAACGCATTAAGTCTCCCCAGGCTCACAGGGGTAGTATTTGAGACAGCCGTTAAAGTTTGTCTCTTCGAGCCACCCCAATAATTATAGAAGTACGTGCTTCTGACTAGCACACCTATAAGACGTCCTCAGCGTCCCTTCCGATTCGCCATCCAGCTTCCGATTCGCTTCCAGCCTTAGCAACGGCGCGTGGTAGATTGTTAAATGCTCTCACCTCCCCTATTCATTAATTATTCTCGCATCCTTTTGAAAATCACCTCGATTTTAGAATGACATGATCCTTCCGTGCAAAATTGGATAAGCGAAGTTTTTTATATTAATTTTATATTAAGCAGTTGATAAGGATCGATTTTTGATCCAACATGCTATATATAAGAATCAAACTTATCCCATTTTCTATTATTGCTGTTGGGCCGCTCTGGAATCTATTGCTTGGAAAAGGAGATATTTCACAATTTTATCATTGCATGCCAATTCTTCACAAAATATTCTGATATATGTCTGTAAGATACAGAAATATCATCAGATAATATCTTATCTTTTACTGAAATATATATATATATATATATAAAATACGTATATACAATACGTTTCAATCTAATTAACATAACATAAAAATTAAATATTTGCAATAAAAGCTATATTAATATAATGTATAACTAAAAAAAAGTTGTCAGATGAATGCTGCAAATGTAGCATTGTAACTATCATAAAAATTGTATTTGATTAATTATTACTTTTTCATAATTAATAGATTTTATTAATTTTTATTAATTTGTATAAAACTCATAAATAATATTATAATTTATAAAGTAGCATAAGATATTGATAGGTAAGTTTTTCAAAGAATATTGAATTAGAAATTATAAAATCTATCTTGTTTGTAGAAATTATCAATTAACGATATTAAATTTTAATATTTCTAAAGTTTAAGAACGTTGTAACGAACATTATTTAAAATCGACAGTATTCCGAAAGCCGATCGTAATTTTTTCGTTAAGAGACACAAAGCAAGAAATAGAAGGCTATTAAGTATGAAATAGAAATACGCTCGCGTATTCTGTATATATATCTATTTTATCGTTTATATATATATATATATATATATATATATATATATATATCTCTATCTATCTCTTCTTTCCTCCGTTGTTTCGTCTTTTCCTTTTATATCTATAGTGTATCTCTGTCAGGTAAAATTAAATATCCTGCTCTTATACGTTTGGTCTCTAGGGATCAGAATCCTTCGTAACTTAGCCACGAAAATTTTATAGTTCCGAACTCTTGATTTGCAACCGAGATTACGAGAGTAGGAATATTATGTGCTCGATGTGTTATCATATCATTTTATTGCAATGATAGTATGATAAATGAGTTACATTCAGCATTAAATTACTTACTATAATTGTGTGTGCTAATGATGCTTAATTAAATTAATTAAATTAAGTTATTCTAATAGCAATAATATAGTATAACTGATTACAGCGTGTACATATAAGAATGCGCGATTAAATTATAACGGTAGATAGTGTCGTCTTCTTCTCTTAGTAGTTTTTTGTAATTATTAAAAAGATATAAAAGAAAAAAGTATTTTATCGACAATAAAAGTTTATACTTTATGTAAAACGATAATTCTTACAGTGTTTGTTTTAATAAAAAAAAATAAATAATTAATGATAATATAATTAGTTAACATATATGTTTAATAAATTTAATTTAAATTAATTTGTTAAGGATTTTATATTCAAAGTTTACATTGTACACTATTTTACAATTAAGCGTCATATGCATTTTTTTGGAAGTTGAAGATAGACCCTTCTGCAAGTACATAGCTTTTAATCGTCTTATCGTCGAAGTCAAACTATCTAAAATTAGACTAAAATTTTCACACGACACGTCACTAAGAACAATCGACGCAATCTGCAGCGAGATAACCAAATTCGTCCCACAATTTCCAAGCGCAAGAACCTCGCTCTTCCTACCGCAGGCAAGAGAAATTACGAAGCAAGAAAGGACGGCGCTCACAATGTTGCGCCAGCTTAGAAATCAGCGCGTACGAATAGCGAAAGGAATGAGATGGGGCATCTCTCTCGTGTAGTCCTCTCCGAACTTTTTGCTTGTTTCCTTTGCATCCTACAGGAATATCCGACAAGAGAAAAAGGGAGAGTGCAAGCTTACGACGGAGAGCTAGAAGGTACATAAAACATCTTCAAGCACAATTTGCCGGTAAGTAACGTAAGCGAGCTTTCAGTGGCTTTGACCTTTCGTCGCTGTCACGAAGATCCACCATTTTCTGCTCAGGTCAACTTAAAAGCGCTCTGGGAATGCGCCTCTTTGTACAACTATATCTACTATATAATCCGAGTGGAACGTACGAGATCAGCGATCTCGATTTCCCTTTAATTCGTGATCAAATGCAGGCGGATTGTACACGCATACAACTACTAAAAGCGAATGCAGTGCAGCGTAAGATGGAACGTATTCAAAGCAGAGCCAATAGCCGTCAATTGTACTTTTTTTAAAAATACAATTCTTTTGACCATCCTTTTCATATAATGTTCTTTGATTGATTTGAATGGATTTATTGAATGAAATAAATAGGAAATTGCTAATATTCAAGATGTAAAATCAATGAAATATGACAATTTCTTTTCCGAATTCTATTTTATTATTGTAAAAATGTTTCCATAAAAATTTAAAAAAATTTTTTTATTTTTTTTATGTGCTTTCTTGTTTTTCCTCTTATATAATTAGTGTTAATAATTTTCTCATCTTTAAAAGTCATTATTATATTATATCTTGCGGAGTAAGGTTGTATAAGATAAAAACTTTAAAATCGAATTGTTGAGGCAGTTGGTTGATGAAATGAAATGAGTGCGTAAATTTGGCAGATTTGGGAATGCAGTACATTTGAATACATGAATTTCAAATACTGTCATATTGTATATGGTTTTAGATCCATATAATCCGCATGTCTAATTCCGCATGATATTTTTATAAGATTAATCTAAGATCTATTCATTATACCTATTGTTATAATATTATAAAGAGAATTGGAGAGCAGTTAAGAAAGCTATCTCGGATATTCAACAATAAGTGATAAGTAAGTGACAATTCTGTATTTTGTTTTATTTTTATAACCACTGTGGATGACCAGTTAAACGTTGAAATGTATGATATGTTTAGATTAATGTAATTTTTTTTTTGTTACGTTCAATTATTTTGCACAAGACGATCAGCGTTTGACTCGAATAGACTTTTAATATTTATTGCATTAAAAAAATCGAAGACTACGAAATCATTATAAGGATTTCTTAGATAGTTATTGTAATCTAACAATGTGAAAGGTTTTTAAGCAAAGATTAGGACACCGAAGTGTCCTACGTATACGAAATATTGAAGATAAATTCTATTTACAGGAGTCTCAATATACAAGTAGTTGCACTTTCGCACAAGTTGGTCGACACGCTAGCTCGATTTTCCGTTTCTTTCTTTTGTTTTCTCAAGTTTTCGTGGGATCTCAAGACGCAGTCAGGCATGTCGATCAATTTGGCCGAGACAGTTTGTATCCGATCGGTTTTGTCTCTGGCGCGAACTAACAGACGCACGACAATATCGATTGACACAAGTGAAATAAAAGAGGGAAAAGCATAAAAAGATAACGCCACTTGAAAACTCTGACATAATCCATTTACGCGTCAATTTTTAATGATGGTACTGATACTTACATTGTGCTTTCGTACATGTCATCGTATCATATGTAAAATATTCAGAAGTTTTTACAACTTGTGCTTGTAAATTTATAAATGTTATGGACGTGTATTTATTTGAGTATTTCAGGCTAAAAGTTTCTAAAGACTTTTTAAAAATTGACATTTTTGGATTACTTACTTAAATATCCATGTACTGAGAAAAAATATAGTTAATTTTAATAAATATTTAATTGAATATTGCCAATATTTATTAAATATACATTAAATAGACATATTTATTTGATAGAAACATTAATTTGAACATTAATTTGAAACATTAATTTGATTTAACAATAATTCTTTTTAATGAATAA
>Ga0157363_1006511_pt1 | contig 10986 bp, 5 predicted proteins | sample AttsexASBM1_FD_111477 | JGI IMG/M metagenome (GOLD analysis project Ga0157363, IMG submission 111477) | Fungus gardens microbial communities from leaf cutter ant in Ribeirão Preto, State of São Paulo, Brazil - Atta sexdens ASBM1 | ecosystem: Host-associated > Fungi > Mycelium > Unclassified ...
GAATGAAATTTAAAATGAATTTTTCGACATCTTGTGATACATGATCGTGGATTTTTTCTAGTAATGTAAACGATCGCGATATCATAGATGTACGAGTAGCATCATACTAATCTCACTCTGTTCGCGGGAGAAATTACATTATCTGCAATGCTAGTAGGTGCGAGATTGTAGGATTGGATGTTGGGCGTATCGGTTACGAGATAAAATCCGAAGAAAACGTCTTACGACTGGTTATTTAACCTTTGGGCGAGTTAGAGACACGTATACATGCAGTTAAGTCTCGGGCGACAGAGAAATAATGAGTCGTGTTAATATAGAGGCATACTCAGCAATGTGATTGATGAGACTGATAGATAACGCTATTTCCGAGTCAGGGGTCTCTAGAGCGCGTGAATAATGACAGCTTTTAACGAGGAACACGGATGCCAAAAAGTAAAATAGAAACGATTGCATATTTTCAATGCGGAAGGAATCGCCGTGTATCGTTTAACTTTTTGCCAAGCAGGTTTTTATCTATTCTACGATTAATTTAAATAGTGGATTAATCATACATTACGAGCACTTTAGTTCATTTAAATTGTAAAATGCCTATAAATATCAGTTCTCCCTAGGATGATTACGATAGCACTTTGTAAATTAACGACTTTAACAATGCGCTTTAACTAAGAATTATGGAAGATTAATATTAATTATCAAAATCCTTTTTTTCGCAAGAAATTAATGAAAGTACTAAAATATTATTTACTAGGTTGAAATATTAAGACAGTTCAATCAAAGTTTTTGAACTCGAATCGAGTAACATAAATTATACTCTGAGAGAAAAGTTTTGGTATGTACAACTATGATACATTACTAATAAAAAAGTGAGAACATTTTTATTAGTCACATATCAACAAATTCAATATATATACTAAAATATTTTTCTCAGTGTATGCTACGTGCACATTACGCTAAATATGCACAATTATCAATAAAAGGAAGGTATATATATATATATATATATATATATATATATATATATATATATATATATATATATATTTATATATATGGACTTAGTGTAGACAACATAAAGTCTAAAATTGGAATATAAGATATCTTTTAAACCCTCTTTTAAAGATAGTTCTTGCGAACCGTCTTTTATGTTTATATCCTGATTTTAGATTATGTGTTGCCTGGATACAATATACATATGATTAACTCCAGTTTTAAGATGAATATTAATAATAATGTTATGTATCACGAAGATTCGATTCTCGTTTCTTCATTTCATCATCGAAATATTTTCGTCCTTTTTCCATAAATGTTTTGCATCCATAAATGTTTTGCGAGAAGCGCAAGAAGCAGACAAAAAAAAGAAAAATATGAACAAGCAAGAAAACGGTCTTGCGAGGCCGAGAGCGCCATTTCGCGAACGGTAAAACTTTGCAATTTTACGTGCGGCGAATCGTCCTGGAATCGGCTGCCCCCGAGGCAGCCAGGCACTGCCGATTTTTACCCACGCGACCTACGAAGTTTCCAACTTCGCCCAGCGATGATTCCTAATTGCAAGAATCCTCAACAACACGCAACGCGTACCGGAGCACGCGTTGCGAACGTTAGATCATTCACATAGTGACGCGTAGGAAATCATAAAATACTCGAACGATTTTATAATAAACGAAAGTATATCACGATATGCGATATTTCTTTCAATATTTGTCAGATAGTTATTAATAAGCGCAGAGAAATATCGATCGCTCTGAATACAATAGCGCGCGAGTAGCGGATTTATTAACTGTACTGCACCGGTTGTAGCCACAATCAGGTACAACAAATCATAGATGGTTGTAATTCTTACGCGTAATTCTGCAATTCTGTATCCAACCGTATTTCAAAATAGTCCGCAAAACGCGATATTCGTCTTGTATCAAATGTATACGCCTAACAGCCTGATTAGCGAAACTGATTTTCTCACTAATCAATTGGACATGAAGCTATCAACAGCCGTATTAGAAACTCACGATTAACTAGTGTGCGTTAAATTGGGTTTGTCGATGTTGCGGTTTTTGCATCACGAGAAACGAGATAGAACAAATGCATAAAACGGGAATCATGATTTTTAAGGCACCTTAATCGACACATAATGACTACCTCTATTTCAATATTTTCTCGAATCGTAGAGTACGCGCGAGCACATTTCTCTCGTATGAAGACGAGTAGTAGGCTAGTGTGTCACGCATGATATACTGGATTTCATAACGAATGAATCGCGATAGAAACTTCCGCGATAGGAAGCTGTGCGATTCAATTACCGTTTCGTCGAAGCAATGGAGTACCGCATCCAATAACTATTATGCACGCCCACGTAGACTATCTCTGTTTTTCTTTACTTCTTGTACGAGTTATTGGTTGCTGCTGATGCGCGACTCCTGCATTATTCTTTTCGTGCACGCAACACCAACGTAGCGTATAATTTCCGACATGGACTGCCAACGGGAATACGCCGCGTGAGTGATCATTATTGCAAATTGCAACAATGTGGCGAAGGAACAACTCGCCGATTTCGGTGATTTCATAAATGCTTGTGGATCGAAGAGAAGGGGGGAGGAGAAAGGTAGAACTTAGACAAAAATCACAGCACAAATTACAAGGATCATCACGGACTGGGAAGAATCGTCTTTTTACTCTTGAACCCTTTGATTCTTTCGACCCTGCGGAATCGGCGATTGTACGATATTCGGTCACGTGCGTTCATTCACTGACGCACTTACGCGTTATACTCGCCTGTTTTCCGTAATCGTGAGGCGCATTCGCACGCGTGTCGTGCGGTTCGTAGAAGCAAACAGAACGAGAGAGGAATAGAGGAACTGAGGAACAGACGATGGCGCAAGGCGCATGCCAGCGCGCTGCGCTCTCACGTTATGCGCGTATAGAAGTTGGATAGAGAGGCGGGCGCAACTTTCGCGCGTATTAAAGCGTTACAGACCGCGTGCCCCTAAATCACGCCTTATAAATTGCCGACTGTCCGACGGTATCATCGCGCCGTCGAGTTTCGCCGTGATAAATTCCCTGGTATTCATTTCCCGCGAGAGCGCGAATAAAGACTATCGTTTACGAAGGAGGGAAAGATTGTCACCACGATGTTCCCACTAATTTCTCGCCGACATGACGAGAACAAGTCTCACACGTGATGATTACCGGCGAAGAGATCGTAAAGAAGATCGTAATGTACTCTTTAAGATTAGCGATGATTTACACATGGTGGGAATGTAACTCGTAATGCATTGCGAGATGTAATTCAATAAACTACATTGTAATTCAAAACAATGCTCGTCTGTAATTTTTTCATTATGTATGTCATCGCAATTATTAACATATGTACAGTCATGAAATTAATAATTTGGGCAGTACATCATTATATCGATGTATGATTAGACTATTTTCCAAATTAGTGTGACAACATTAGTTCAGTTAATTGTTTAAATATACACATAACTTAAACAAAATAGTGCGTAAAATTATTTTTTTAATATATTCGAACAACAGAAATTACAACAACAGATTAACAACAAATTTTAGAAATCATCGATATAATAGTGGACAATTAGTTCCGTGACTATACGTATATTATCTTACGATTCAATTCATTTATTAGTGAAATAATTTTGTCCGCTGGATATAATTTGAAACTAACATAAAACTTAACAATAGATAACTTCTTTTACTTTTAAACATACTTGATTTTCTCAATATGAACGATCGTGCTCTATCAGTATGTCAATTATCATGTTATTAATGAGTTATAGATACATGCAAGGAGTATCTTGTTACTTAATATGTACGTAATATGTACTTTTATGCTCAGTGAAACTATATACTGTAACCTGCAAAGAGTATTATTTGTTCTTTTCGTGACAAGTGTGTATGTACAGTATGTTACATTGCAATGTTTTGTTTTTGTTGATGTTTATTATTACAATTTTAATGAGAAGAAAAAGAAAGAGTTGTTAAAAAAAAATAATAAAAATTAAAGAGTTAAAAAAGAAGCTGCTCTTTTGGCTTTCAACTAAGAAAGAGAAGGTACACAAGTAGATCCGCAGTGGGGCGAAAGCGTTGCATCACGTAATTAATGCATGTTGAGTTCGTTGACTGGGTACCCGAATACACGTAATTCCGTACGAGGAAAGGAAGGCTCTTAGAAATCGAGTTGGACTTCGTCCAACGTGACTCACAGATGTAAATTCGTCACGACGCATTTTAATGACGTACTTCCACGCAATTTCATTGTAAATCATCATTAATTAACAAAAGATGGAAGTAAGAAAACGTTTTATCTTACAACGTATAGAAAAACGTGTTTAAACGTATACAAATATATATGTATAATTTTGTCTGTTTCGATATTTAAATATTATCGAAAATTCTTACAATATAATCACACTCAAAGAAAAATATAGTGGTGACAACAAATATAAGTTTTGTAGAATTAATATAGTTTGAACAAATAACATAATAATTTTAAATAAATATTTTATAATAATTATAAAATAGCTTGTTCAATTATGTATATTAATTCTACATATAAACTTGCATAGTTATTATCTTTATAGTTATCATTACTATGTTTTTTTCTGAATGCATTTATTATCATTATCATTATTATGCTAATCATGAAGCATTCAAGAAAGAAGAACATATAGTTTTATTTTTCTGTTAGGATCTAAAAAATTTAATAATCTAATTCATACGATTTAGACTCTGTCGTCTGATTAATTTAAAATACAGAGAATTTTCGATAAGAAATCAGCACAAAAAATTCGCGAGATATCAGTAGCTATGGCCGACAGCAGCTCGGAGAACAATGAAGGTCAGCGAAATTCGCGTAGGTCGCGTTCCTGATATCTAGTCTGAGGAAAGAAAAAAGAAATTGATGGGGAATGCAGAAGACTCTTAACTGAGCGCAGAATGTAGAGGAGACATACGACACTGTGCATAGCTTATCGCCGAACCGTCTGGTTTTCTCGAAGCAGTTTCAAGCGATAAATTCAATGCGAGGCTGGCGGCTTGTGCGCACGCGAGCGGGCGAACGAGTGCGCGAGGCCGACGAATGGAAGGTGGAAGGCCGGAGGATGTAAGGTAGACGGACGGCAAGAGGATAAGAGAAGGTAGAACACTACATAGAAGGTGTGAACCAGGGCGGGACAACAGAAGCGAACTCACACCAACATCTCATGGACCACTCATGAAAATTCGAAGTCGACTTGATTCTTTTCCCCAGTGAAACTTTTGATTCGGCTCTTGTGAAACTCGTGCCCGCGTTGGCAGCGAATTCGCATCTCTTACGTGGACCCCGCGTCACTCGTGCCTCTTTCACCGTTTCGTTTCCAACGGTAGCCATTGTCGGTACCGGTGTGTTGCTGAAAATGCAGGCCGTACGAGCATCTCTCTCGGAGCACGCCTTCAGAAGTGGTGCAACCTCACTGGCGTAGGACGTGGAGATGAGAAATCCGCCTCTCATCCTATGATTGCGCTTGCGAGGGCTTTCCACGTCTCGATACCAGCAAATCTTCTCTTCCTATCTCTCTCTCATGATAAATGCTCCAATACTTTATGTGCTGCTTAATTACCGGTCTATGTCTATACAGCCATAATTTATTTTTGCCAACGTGGAAGTATGTCGAATATAGATACCTCTTGAGGAGCGTCTGATTTGTGGCTGTGAGTAAGCGGAGGATGTACAAAATTGATCGTTACGTCGCAGCCTCGTTTAGCGCCGCGGTGTAAATCGTTATTCGTACAACGTTCGCGCGTGTCGTATATCTTCTATTCGATGCCGCGGTATCCGAGTACGGTACTGCATCGCGTGTCATGTATCAGGCTGCTCGCGTCGATGAATATCCAGACGATGTCCTGCCACGTGTTCTTGAAGTAGACGTTGAGTAGGTAGTCGATTAACCGTAGATGAGGCCACTGCGAAAGAATCCTCGCTACAAATTCACAATCTATATGGCAGCGGAGGACAGATCCAGCTGCGTGAGATATGGCTTATCCGCTTTAAGGAATTGCCATGGGATTCCTCCTCCTCGAGTAACGGCAGATTTATGAGAAAATTATCCTTCTACGAATCTCTTGATATATCAGAACTTTCGTACTCATACAATCCTCCTGATGATGGCACCCTTCTGATAAACTGATACAGATATCAAAACCTGTATCCGTTCAAACGTTTGCAAAAACGAAAATATAACATTCTGCCACTGATGGATATCGATGTTAATAACATCAATTGACGTTGAGGTATTACAATTCTTACAGAAGATGATGTATTCCATCAAATATAGCGGATTGATATAGATATTGATATAGATATTGATATTATATGAATCCATATCTGTTCCATATCAATCAGTGAATAATCATAGATATTCTAGATATCGAATGCATGTAATTATATCACACGATATAATTGCATGCGTCCGATGTCTAGAATGTCTGTGATTATTTATATCATTACTAACCAAACTAATATAATAATCGGAGAAACATTATTCATTTCAAGAGATTGGAAAACAACCGTCACAGCAGTAAGCCTGGCACGTGCTTCGACATGTCTACGCCAATCAATTTTCTCATCCGTCACATCGTCATTTTATGGTAATGAGGCGAATCCAATTCCCTCTTTCGCTGCAATCATCTCGGCAGTCGATTTGAATTAGCATAACCAAATGCATTTAGCCTATCGCACATTCATGACAGAAGTTAGTCAATGATAGTTGCAAGATTTGATGGGTCGAAAGTCGATGAAAGAAACCGCTTTCGCTTCTTTAGCATTACAGACGGAAGACAAAATTATTTCAAAAAGATTGATTGTGTTGGAAAAATTTATGCAAAAACTTATGGAAAAGTCCACATCCTGGCAATCACGACAATAATAAGAGCCCGGATCCGTGAGATTCTTAGGTTATAACTTTCTCAGTCTTTCCTCATTTCGAGTCTTTGCAATTTATTGGCTATGTTCGGAAACGTCGCTCGGATGCCTCCAATGTCTTATTAATGAACATTAAATGTTAAACAAGGACAGATGATGAATTCGAGACATCGGAGGCATCCGAGCGACGTTTCCGAATGCAGCCATTAGTAGATCTCGAGATCGTCGGTATATACATACGCATCGAGTATTTATTTATAGAAAATTATTATTGCGAAAATTATTATTATTATCGACGTTAATATCTAGCAATAAAAAGTTGTTGTCGTTGTAGTCATTAGTTGATAATCATTAATCAATAATTGCAAAAATTGAGTAACACTCTTCTAAAATATGATGTAACCGCTAAAAATATCCTTTTCCACCCGCATAAAAAGCATTCACCCGAAAAGGGAGAAAGCATAAAGCATGGAGTAGAAAGGCGAGACATGAGAAAAAGATAAATTGGTAAAATACGGCGGATCACTCGTATCCAAGGGAAGGGGCTCGTAATTTCCGTCGTTTTAGCCCACGACGCAGTCGAGAGTTCATGTTCCTTTTTGAAAGTATAGGCCATAACTCGACAGCACGATATGGATGTTACGCGTGAAACATTAAGCCTGTATTACGTCGCCTGATTAACGTGTACTTTCACGCAAAGTTCTTTACAACTTCGATTGAAGCAATTAATATCAAACATTGACGGCGACGATCGATCAATCACCCGCCTGTAATTATGCAAGCCTGTTAAAACGTGCGACCGTTAGAATACCAGAAGCTATCTTCGTAGACAATGTGAAATACCTTGGCATGATCGTAAATATTGGTAAAGATCGTGACATTAGAGACGATTCTCGGAGTTCGACAGGGTCTTCGATCTTATCAATTCGATTTCATGAACTTGTGTAAAACGCTATGCCCAGAATCACCGTGTGAAATGCGATCGGTGTCGATCGTGATTCAATCCCATCGTGATTTTTTCGCCCGTTTGGATTCCACCGCAGTCGCGCCGTTACTTCTGTAGCAGGAGATCAAAAGGCGCGCACGATCGGCAGCGAAAAAGCAAAGGATGGATAAAAGAACGACGTGCTGTAATGCGCAATTTATTCTTACCGATTACGGTAGTAATTATCGTGAATAATCGACAAGTAATACCTACACAAATCGAGCAGACTCAGCACAAGTGCGCTATCATGGTTCTTGACTCGCATTTCCATTTGTTAAACTAGAGATTATCTATCTATATATATCCCTTTTCTTTCTTTTTCTTTCTCTCTCTTTTTCTCCACCTCCTTGAGATCTCATAGATACTTCAGAGGACCAGCAAGAGTATTTATCTCCGGCGCCCGAAAGAAGAAAAAGGAATACGAATGCGTTCTCTCATTCGATCGATCGATATCGAGATAATCCATTGTGTTTCTCTCCTAATTCATTTCTCGAATCACGCTGTCGGTAATCGCGATCTCACCAGCTCGAATAGCGAGATCGTTGACCCTGCTCTGTAAATGCGGAATCAATAACTTCAGAAGACTTGATTCGTGCGATCGCAATCAAGCTCGACGCTTTTTACGGCGCGCATCATGTAAGCTTTCATCAGACATAAATGACGTAACTTCTATGCTAATAGACCAGAATCGCGACCGTAATTATGTCGAACGAATGATGCGAAAGGATGCTAAGAGTACTCGATTCGACACGCCGATTTCTCGGTGTCTGTAAATTTAGTTACGACATAGAATAGATTCTAAGCGGTTCTTTTGGTCCTCGTTACAGTTATATGCAGAGCAGTTCATAGAGGAGACACTGATCTACGCCTTCCGCCCACTGTATGTTAAAAGCGGAGTAAAATACGCGCTCGTGCCCGAACAGATGAGAAGTGCATTATCGTAAAGTAGAAAAGAACGCTATTTAAATACTAGTACGATCTTGCGCACTCTTCACCTTATCGTTCACGTTCCATTCCACGTGAGTCACTTTTCGCATTCGTCGTTCTTTATGCAGCTCCACGCATTAAACCCTCTTAATGCGCAGGCGTTACATAGTTACACTCATTGCATGCGAATTTTATGCGACTGCATAAATATACACGAATGATAACTTAATGAAACACGTAGTATTTATCTCACACAAAGAAAAATAAACCAGACGCATCTTTAAGACGTCTTATATGTCTATTTTAGACATGTATGCTGTTTAAGAAATAATATCAAATAGAACAAATAGTGCATGTGAATTATCTTTTATTTAATATAAGTAAAATGATGCTGTATCTCGTAGACTTCATATAGAATTATTCCTTAACTCGAGAGTCATCTTATTATTTTTTACGTAGCTACCACCTGAGATGTTTTTACGTTCTAATTAAAAATTATTCATGTTAATTACATATTGTACATATTGATTATTTTCGATTTATTAATATTTAAGAATATTATAAATATGAATCTACTGACAATTTTTTGAAAAAAAGCTATAAAAATCAGACAAATATTACAAATAAGCACGATAATAATTATTACGATAGTATTTCTAAGAAATAAAAATGTTAATTAATAAAATGTTTTTCTATATTATAGAGTTTCTGATAAAATTGCATATTTAAAAGTTCGTAAAGAATTATTAAAAAGAAATTTATCAAAAAAGAAAGAAAATATATTAAACAATTTATTTTGCATTTTTTGCCGCTCGGATATAAGAATATTCCAAGTGATTATTCCCGGATTAAAGAAGAATTTCTCCTCGTCTTAAACACGTAATGTGGTAAAACGTAAAACATGTTATGTCTGAAGCATAACAACGAGACTCATTTGCGCAGCTGAAGAAATCTTTTGTGCAGCTAAAGGATTAAGTAATCCGGCTTTCGCAATGACTACCGAGCGGCGACGCATCCGGAAGAGGTCGGGCGGCTCGGTCGAAAACGAGCGGCTTGTCGCTCGCGGGATAAGGTCGCTCGCGGAAACGTGGAAAGGCTCTCAAGCGGGAAGAATCTCGGCCCGTTCGTTCCTCCCACGGTTGCATCGCGCTTGCCTTATCTGCCCTCTGCGCGCTCGCGAGCACGCCGGAAAGAATCGGCGCAACACGCTACGAGGGACTCGCGCGCAAGCTACGCAGTATACGTAACGTTCGCGCGTTGCAAATGCGTAGTACCGCATGCGATTTCCTGGAGTAACGGCCCCCGGAGCCGAGACTCGCATTCGCACAACCACGCGCAAGTTCTTCCTGCTCTTGTAGCGATAAACACGAAAAGAATCGAACGATTATCGAGGCGGTGAATCGGTTCCGCGCGCGGAGGTGCGCAGGATTCCGACGAGCGAGTAAAATATTGAAACGGCTAAATGCATGAGAAGAGAAGTCATCGCACGTACATATTGCGTACACGTATACATATTGGAATTCTAAATACAACTCCATACTTTTATACAATTAAACAAAAATTGAGCTGTATTAAACCGATAATTTCTTCGTCGTTATTTGTTTACTGCATCAATGTAATTATTAACTTCATCAACATAGATTAAAACGAATATTAAGTATTGTACTTTAATTATTATATTTCACCTCTTTTCCGTTTTTTTTTGTTCTTAGATTTTGTAACATTATTTTTGCGAAACGAAAAGAAAAGAAACTGAATTTTCTCTTATTTATTGAAAAAAAAACTGAAAATTCTAAATAAGAGTTTAACTCATAATGATCGAAGCTAGATCTTAGATGCTTTAATACTGGAAGGACCGAGGTAGTCAATTTGGCTTCTCGCGAAATTCAAACTAATATAATTTTTTTCAATTTTGTTTCCATGCGATATTCTTTTGTGAGTTCATGTTCTTAATTTTAGTAAAAAAATTTTTAATTATATAAAATGATTGAATTTTTTTGTAATTGTCTATTTAGAAGGCCGAAAGTCTGAAAAATCAATTCGATGCGCAGTTGATGATGACTACATATTTAGTATATAAATTCACATAGAAATTATTTAAAGTATCTAACAATAAGATCCAACTTTGATCGTTAAACTCTTGCTTGTTGTGTATTCACATATA
>Ga0157363_1006512_pt1 | contig 10986 bp, 9 predicted proteins | sample AttsexASBM1_FD_111477 | JGI IMG/M metagenome (GOLD analysis project Ga0157363, IMG submission 111477) | Fungus gardens microbial communities from leaf cutter ant in Ribeirão Preto, State of São Paulo, Brazil - Atta sexdens ASBM1 | ecosystem: Host-associated > Fungi > Mycelium > Unclassified ...
GGGGGCATGTGGAGGAGGGGCCGCCGCGGGGGGGGGCCGGGCCCCGGCCGTGCCGGGGGTCGCGGGGCGCGGCGGGGCAGGGTCCCCCCCTTTTTTTTTTTTTTTTTTTTTTTTCCGTTCACCTCGGTTCCTCTGCTTCCTTTCAGCCCATGTTGGAGATTAACGCGTTGGAGAACTAAGAATCCTGTTTCATTAATGATTAACTTTAATCTTGATTTAACTTACTATTTATCAATAAATCTACCGCTTGAATCACTAGAAATTTTTGCACTTAAAATGAAGTAAATATATTCGAGTGTGTTGAAGAGAGAGAAAGATATGAGTAAGCAACGCGAATAGACACTTTTTTTCTAGTTCTTAGATTCTTTAGATTCTTTAGATGCTTAGATGTTTAGAGTTCTTAGAGTCTGTCAAAAAAGATAAAAAAATAAACTGCGAGGTTGAAAGTTAATCTTACATTGGTGGAACCAAGCCTAAGGATTGCGAATTGAAGATTGAAATTCAATCAGATAATTTTTATTTTAATTCATTTCATTCTTTTGATTGATTAAATTCTAATCTCCATTTTGTAATTCTCTCCATCTTCCTCGTGTTGTACTTTCCCTCTTTCCGATGTCTTTAGGTCTCTTCTTTGCTTAACTTCCCGCAGAATAAAGAAACAGTGTAATATTACATCTATGTCATAATTTCCTACAACAATAGACCTGTAATTTTTAACTAAACTTCTTGCACCGATCATTTTTTTTTCTCTTTTTTTTTTCATCTGGAGTTTTCTCCAGAAGTGCAGTGCAAAAATTCAGCTGAAAAGAATGCAAGGTAACTCATATCCAAATTTTGATAAGAAACATGTGATCAGACTGGAATTGAGAGTGAATTAAAATTTAACTCAAAGCAAAGTTCACTAAACTTGAGGTCGATTTTCTTTCTCTGATTGGTTAAATTCCGATCCAATCTCAATCTCTAATTTAATCAGAGCTTTGTGTTACATTTATAGGTCTGTTCGTATTGCTTGAAATCCTTAAAAATTAAAAGGACATTCGGACAGATTGAAAAGAGACAGACAGAGAGAGAGAGAGAGAGAGAGAGAGAACAAAGATGCTGAGAGCAATAAGTACAAGTAACGCTAACAGACCTTACATTCAGTGGGAAATTATAATATTCATGTAATGTTCCTATTTGTGTTCTGCAAATAGTGCACACTTGTAGTCAAAATGAAATAGATATTTCTTTCAAGTTTGACAAAAGCAAGATTTAGTCCAGTGCAGCAATAAAGAACAGATCTTTTAGCCCTGAGGATCATCTCTTTTTCTCCTTCTCTCTCTCTTTTTCTTTTTTTCCTTCCTTCCTTCCGGGAACCGCGCGCAGTTCCGCAACTAACCTTACGCAGGAATACGCGGTGCACGCGTACGCGTGACGTACATCTCGCGTGCATCGCACATACGCACATATACAAATACACGTACACGCACACACGGTGGAGAAGAGAGAAAAAAAGAGACCCGGGCCGAAAGACCCGGCGCGGTTTTCACGATTCTCTCGGGCGCAGCTGACCGCCATGGCTGTGCTGGCTGGCCAGCCAGCCCATCGTCTGTTTGCGACGTCGACGCACCGCGTCGCGATGGATCGCCCAGACGTCGTCGAATCTCCAAGCGAAGTCTCGTGTGAGCGCGCCAAGATGCTCGTGACGTGCGTCGACGAGTTTCGATCAAAATCGAACGCGTTATCTATTTTCTACGGAATTAAGCTTGAAACATAATTAAAAAGCATAGGCAAGAAAGATGATCTCAATCTGTTAGAATATCATGAATTTGGATGTACACTATAGAGACTATTCTTTGAGAGTCTTTGGATCTTATATTTAATATCATCTTAAAACAGTCTTAAGGTGTTATAAGTTAATCACAGATCAGTATTCATAGTCTATTCTTATTTCAAAAATGTGTTAAGTAATGTCTTAAGATGCTAATGGGTTATCTGATTGGTCCATGACATCTTAAGATTGTACTCGAGACAGTAATTAAATAGTCTTAAATATAAGAATCGATTGTGAATACTATCTACAAAGCAGTAGCAGCAAACTCTTAAAACATTCTTTTTAAAATCTAGAATCTTTAGAATGGATTCTGATTCTAAAGAATGAAATCTCACTGTTAAAATTGACAGTTGAGCTCTTTTTCAACACTAGCTAAATGGTGGCTCAACTATTTGTCATTTTTTAGAATTAGATTCCACTTCAAAGATTTTAGACAATCTATTACTTAAGACAATCTTGAAAAAGAACTGACTATGAATACTGATTTAAAATAATCAACCCTCACAAATTAAAGATTATGAATTGTTTCTCTTTTAAGTATATGATAGAATGTTATGATTTCTAAAAATCCAAATGTCATTCATAAAGATACAAGTTTTAAAAATTGAAATTTAATCTTGTAATTTGATGTAATTTTTGTTGTGATCTTATGTAATGTTATATTATTAGATATTACTATTTATTTAACAAATATAAATATATATATCTAATAATAATATTGTTTATGTGTTTCATTAACAATTATAAAAAAATGTTTATTTATTAAAATTTAATTATGACAATTAATATGGATTTTTTTTAATGTCCCTTTTTTCGTTCTTAAAGAGTTGATTACCTAGTATTCACAGTTTTTCCTGAGTTGAAATAAGTCTGTTATTCCATGTTCCTATTGCTTGTGCTTTTCAATTGTGTCTTTCTACAATAAGCCATTATCTGAGCTTTAAGTCATAAGCCGTAAGAAATTGACCAATCACAGTCGAATGTGAGAAGAATAATCGACTATAATCGATCAATTTCTTATGGCTTAACGTTTAATGACTATGTACGCGTGTGCGCGTGGAACCTCGCCGATCTTCCTTCTGTTTTGGCGACAATCACGACAGTGTCGTTCCGCGATACTCTCGTGATACGACGCGAGCTCCGTCGACGCAAGATGGATGGTACACGAGGAGAGCTGCGGTGCGGCGCGCTGAGTTTCGCTCGGAGATTTACACGCGCGAGTCTGTTGAGAGAATAACTTTGTACATTACTTACTCCGTCTTTCCACACTTGTATCCACTTTTATTATTGTAGATTAATTTTAATCTCGGTTAATTTGCTTCTTATCTTCTAATTATAAATATTAGAAAAAGGTAAAAAACCCAGATAAGTGAGTATAAAACTTACATAAAGTCCAAAATCGAGACATGAGATGTTTGAAAGATGTCTAAAAAACATCTTGAAACACAGAAAGAATGATTTTGCTCAAAATTTAAGTAGGTACAGATCTGAAAATAATTTTGTTAGATCATCAAAATGATTTAAGCATAGAAAATTTATAAGCGTAGAAAAGCTTAATAAGCGTAGAAAATTTAAGCATGATTAGCTGTAAATAGTTTTGACATTCTAGCAACCAATTTGAGCGTTCTACATAATTATTTTGATGGCCCAACAAAATTATTTTCATCTGTAGCTAGCTAAATTTTTAGATAGATCGACAAAACTATCTTTTCTGTGGCACTCTAAAAAATAGTGTGGCTTTAACACAATATAAAGTGTCTATACAATTTTTCTCACTGTGTTGGTATTAATATTAACACTAACATGATGTGGATTTAACCTCCTGGGTTTAAAATCCACATCATGATTGTATTGACCGTGGATTTTAAATTCACACTATTTTTTTATATTATATGTTGACTCTTTGAGATTTGATTTTAATGGAATCATGTTAATTTTTTTTTTTTAATTTAATTTAAGACTACAGTAATAAATAATTTATGTTAAAAAATTTATTTTTTTAAATTTTAACTATTTTTCCAACATGTATATTATTATATACATCTGTAATGATGTCAATAGAACTAAATAAATTTCAACGGATGTCTTCAAATTTAATGTACATTACAATGTACAAGTCTGAAGAATTATTATTAATACCAGTACAGTGAGAATTATGTAGACATTGTGTTAAATTTACACCGATATATTTTTTAATTTAAAAGACATTTTTACGAGGACCATTTATAAAGACATTTTAGAAACGTCTTATATTCTGATTATGCATCTGGGAATAAATTAAGAGATTAAAGTTAATCTATCTTGATAGAGATAGACATTACACTGTCTTGCTCTGTTTTGAAACGAATGTGCCATACTGACATTGCAGTTCTGTACATTCTTCTAGACATATTCTAGATTTAAAATATAGTTGCGATCTTGTAGTGCATGAGGGTGCATGACACTTTAATGTTAAAGATTACATCTTGCTGGCATGAATGATGCGCTAATGTATATCTCTTTGTTCTTCCTTTTATTTTTTGTTTTTTAAATTATCCTTTTGAACACATCTTAATCATCCCTTAACAGTTTTCAAACTCGAAGTTGATGCACATAACGCTGTATTATTATCGATTTGTAATTATCTTTTACTCGGATGTAATCGCGGACTCTTCGAATCGCTTCTTTGCGAGGGTACTCAGCGGATAAAGTCACAGAAACAGTTTACTCGAGTTTTCACAATCGCCAAGAATCGCGAGCGTGCGTGAGAGTCGTTGACGATGACCGAAAAATCGAATTCTCAAATTGTTTCTGCTACTTACAATTAGGTTAGTATTCGTAGTCAATTCTTATATTTAATCTTAAGTATAAAAGAACGGTTTTGCTGAAGTATTTAAATTTTAAATCTAAAAATTTTTGCTACATACATATACATATGAAAATAATTTTGATCGTTCAAATAATTTAGCAGGACGTTTGATGACAAAAAGTTTGAACATTCTAGCAATTTGAGCGTCCTACATAATTATTTTTATGGTCCAACAAAATTATTTTCAGTGCTACATTTTTAGATACTTCAGCAAAACTGTATATTAGACAGAGTATTAGTATCTTAGATACTAGAAGATATTACTCAAGATGGCCTTGAAATAAGAATTGATTATGAATATCGACCTTAAAGTACCATAATCCAGAGAACAAGCTTTGAATAGTATATTCTCCTTCGTTCTAAATTTAAACGAAAAACTGTGATATAGTAGTGGGTATGCCGCCTTTATTGATGCACCCTGCTTATACGAACTACGGGGGAGGTGGCAGTGGTAACATGCAACAAATACAGGCTCCACCGCAACAGCTACATCTGCAACAGCATCCGCTGCAACACTGGAACAACAATACCATCCAGAAAAGAAGTAAATATCATTATCAGATCAAAAAAGCGACAATTTCGAAAAAGTATCAAGTTTCGGCACCGCAAAAAAAAAATGAAATCTGTTTGGCCGTTCGATCATCTCATAGTACCATACGTTTCTCTCGTTAAAGTTACTTGTCTCAGTCTCTGGTTTTCAGTGACACCTTCCAGTCTCACCAGTACTTTCTGATGGGTGATAGTTTTGGCATATTGTCACTATGGTTCAATAACTTTAGTCTATTGTCGACACAGTTAGAGAAGAATGTGAAAGAAATGGATGTCGTGATAATTTATCTTTGAAAAAAATATGGCAGAGCATATAGAGCGGCAATACGGATATATTAAGTATTGTCTTACTTTGATCACGGACTGATTCACTTTACATAGCAATGGAGAAAAATTGGATCGGTGGTTGCTATAAAGGTACATAAGAATTCAGGATAAACCGAGTTCCCCTCTTTTCTGTAATGAACACCGTGAGACATTTCTCGATGTGAATCAAAACGTAACATAGACATGCGACACACACGCCCCGAGCTCGTGGACTTGCGGAGGAATTGCAAAGGTGAAATTAAGTATGCATACAACACTGTGCTTCTAATATAAAGAAAGTTTACGATTCAGCGCTGATAATAAATAGCGTAGGTGGGAAGACTCGGTCTATATCAATTAAATCTTTTACAGATATTTATAAAGGAACGTAAATATAGAATGAAAATCTATGCGTGCGCAGACAAATCTTGTTTAAAATTTTTGAGAAATTTTTGTCTTTTTTTTCTTCTTTTTTAGGATGAAGAGAACCGACATTCTCTTACGAACATGGCGCGCCGGGAGTATTATTTTGCTTGAACAGATATTTTCTAGAGTGACTGATTTCTTCGCATGACTCTTCTATAAAGTTTGCCATCGATAGCTTCGCTGGATGCTTGTTTAGTTTAGCACTAATTTATTATGCCGAAAATTTTCATTCTGCTGTAGAATAAGGCTCCTTTACGTTATGCTCATGCAGTGTATGTCTCATGTCTTATTTTTCATATTTGTTTTACAACCACGTACAGTTTTCTATAATTTTTTCTTTTTTTTCGTTTTCATTTTGATATAGGATCTCCTTTTTGCATTTGTACTTTTCCTACATATACATACGTATACATTTATATATGTACACCCTTTTTTTCTCCGTCAATGTATATATGGTCAGTCGTGGATAGATGAGTAAGTTTCAAGTTTTATTTGCTTAGAAATGTTTACATTTTTTAATGATGTTAATAGGAATGTGAATTTTGTAATGATGTTAATAGCATCGAAAGTTTTTTGTATAAGTTTTTAATATAGATGAAAATTGAATGCTTCTTTGCCTGTACGTGTCTCTATATACACGCATGTATATATGTATATTTACATGCAATTATATGTGTATATATGTATATAAAAGGGTCTATAATACATTATGCACATAATGATGTAACACGTACATTGTAATATCAAAGATATAGATACTCTGCTAAAATTTTGATGCTAAAAGCTATGGTGACGGCGCTAAAATCTTACCCTTGTAAAATTACTAATGATTTCTTGGTATCTATGGTACTTATCATTCTCAATATTATAATCATTTTAATCTGCGAACTGGTTATCTCGAAAAATAATACATGTACTGTATATAATGTGTCATGATAAAATTCAAATAGTCCAGAAACATATGAAAGTGTCATTTTGATACACAGCGAGTAAAATTAAACAACAAAATAAAATGAAAAGTCAAAATAATGAATTAATGAATAAATTAATGATACTATAAATCACGTACACACACTGATGTAACAAATGTAGAAATATATTTTTCTGATAGCCAGTATTATCGATAAAACATAATGTAGATGCTCATAAAAACGTGATTTTTAATTTCTTTCTCCTCTTCATTCTCAGATTACATTTCTAACACAGAAATGTTCGATCTTGAAAATGATCTTCCTGATGACTTGCTGTCATCTGGATCTTGGGGTTCCACAACCGAGAGCACCAAGCCACCTGCAACTGGTCCTGGTCCAGGGCAGCAAAATGGTGCTCTCGATACAGAACTCAGACAACATGTACAGCAGCAACAACAACAACTCTCTCACCATCTTATTCAACAACAGCAGGTACGATTACATTACACATTAGAGATCTGACGATTTTATTAATTGATATATACCTTATACTTTACAAAAAATTATTAAACAGGGCAACAAAAATTTGGTGGCGAATTCCTTAGTAATGGCTGCTGGAACGTTAGGTAACAAGAGTCCGAATATGCAATCGCCACCGAACGTTTCTGTTTCTAAGGGAGGAATAGTCGATCCACAGATGGTCGTGAGTCTTGGTAATCTACCAAGTAGTATAGCCAGTTCGTTGGCGAATAATCAAATGTCGATCGCGAACTCGATGGGCGGTTTACAATCATCCATGAGTATAGCCGGAAGTAACCCCGCGATGTCGATGCCGGGCGGCATGAATTCCGGTTTAGTGATGACTAGCACCGCTAGCGGAAACAACATGGGAGGAATGGCTGGCGGGAGCTTGATAGTAACAAACAGTTTGAACAAACAACCTTTAAATACAGTATGTTGATTTATGTAATACATGTAACTTTTTCTCTAGTAAAAAGATTGGTAATCATATATTTGACCAAGAATCTTTTAAAGGTAACCATGATGGGCCCTAATACTCAAGCAATACATCATCCCGGTGCTCCTCATGGAGTTACGCCGATGCAAAACGGTCCTGGAATGATGAACACAAGAGCTGTGGCAATGCAGCAACAACAGCAAGCGCATATGATTGGTCCGGCAAGAGGGCAAAGTCCTCATCAACAGGTGCATCAAGTTGGCATCGTCGGTCCCGGTCAGGGTGGTCCCAGAATGCAAGCTCCTCCTAACATGGCAAATATGCCGACTATGGGGCAACTAGGTGCATCGAATCCGTATAGCTATGGTATATAAAACATATCTTCTTTTGTTTTATATATATATATATATATATATATATTTATATATATGAACGAAGAAGCGGACGTTGTCAATAGAGACAGATGCAGCACGATGAAAATAAAATTTATAATACAGGTTCAAATACGGTTGGACCAGGGGCAGGCGTAACTGTATGCTCCAATAATCCCGTAGGTGTCGTCAAACCGCAGCAGAAGGGCGTTGGAACAAACATGAGTCCCATGCAAGCGGCAGCCGCTGCTAGCAGATTTACTAGTGCTGCTGGTCCGATCGGTACTACGAATGTCGTGGGTGGTCAGGAAGGTGGAACGGCAGCACAACAAGCGCAGCCACCAGCACCAAGTCCAGCTCAACCTCAATCAGGAGCACCAACCGGAGGGCAGCCAGGTCCGCAACAAGCTACGCAAGGGCAAATGCCTGGTGCTGGTGTTCCAACGGGTAAGTTGAAGTTAAGAATCTCTTCATCTTTGATATATATATACATATATATATAAAATTTGAACAAAATTTGGAACTTGTTGCAATATCTCCGTTCATAAGGTAAATAGAAAAAAAATAAATGCACTTTCATTATATAATTCGGATACAAGCTATTGATTGACCATACATAAAATTTGATCGTCACAATCATTATTGAGATATAATAATTGAGGTCTCGAAAAACCGCTCCACATAAAGATACACTGTACTGTCTTGCGCTAAAACGCTACGCGTTTTTTCTTAGTACCGAGACACTACCGTGTCTCTGGATTATTATAAATCATGTTACTTGTTGCAATGCCTTCATTCAATAACTTTGTTCGATTTAGGCGCAAAATCGACACCAGATCCAGAAAAATGTAGACTCATACAGCAACAATTGGTGCTACTTTTACATGCGCATAAATGCCAGCGACGCGAGAGTCAAGTGAACGGCGAAATGAGACAGTGCACCTTGCCAGACTGTAAAACCATGAAAAATGTTTTGAATCATATGACGAATTGTCAAGCTGGTAAAACTTGTACGGTGGCTCACTGTAGCATGTCTAGGCAAATTATCAGTCATTGGAAACATTGTAACCGAAGTGATTGCCCAGTTTGCTTGCCGATAAAACAAGCAAATAAGAATAGGACTAATTCTGCGCAAGGTAATTTGAAAAAATTTGTGTCACTTTGATATTTCAGCGATTCTCCGAAAATTCTTCAAAAAACGTAAACACATCTTATGATTTTCTTAGAAAGTAAAACTTTAATAATGCAAAGGAATAAAATGTATTTACGTTTTTTTTATAGTTCTTGGTTTAGCAGTTATTTCAAACGGTATTTATCTGGAGATATTCTATACATTTACATTATGTACGTATTCTTTTTATCAATAGCGCCCGCAATTCAACCAAATAATCAGCCAAATACAAGTCCATCTGAAATGAGAAGGGCTTATGAAGCTTTAGGGATTCAATGTCCAACAACGACACCGGGAATCTTGCCCGGTCAAGGCGTTGGAAGAGGCGTCAGAATGCCAGCTCCCGGCATGGCGGGTCCTCCAGGAGCACTGGGCAACGTTAGATTAGCGCAACCTCAAACACAGGGTGAGTTGCATGATATTTTATATTAACTGTTTATTTTTTTCAACTGTAAAACATTTTATAAAATTTATTGTATGTATTGTATAAAATTATATTTTGTTATATTAAATATTTTTTTTATATTCTGCTAAAAGTATAAAATATGATTTGTATAGATTTTTACGAGAAAAGCAACAAGCGATGGGCGCCCATGTGTGTTTCAGCTGCACCGGGACAGTCTGTAGTCGGTGCTGGACAACAAGTAGTCGCTCCGAATGTATCTCTTCCTTTAAATTCCGATCCTAGCACGGTCGGAGTAGCCGGCAATCAGACAGTACCGACGACTGGACCTACATCCGCCGCAGCAGCGGCTGCTGCCAATATACAGCAATCTGTTAATATGCAAACATTGTTCGGACTGAACGAGTCTGGACAACCTGGTGTGATAGGCGGGGAAAATAGATTAGCAAATCTGCAGCTTCCAGGTGGTCTTCAACCCGGACAAGTCACTGCGACGCCGGTGCAAGGAACAAAGGAATGGCATTTGTCCGTCACTCCTGATCTCAGGAACCATCTCGTTCATAAATTGTTAGTGAAAATTTTATTATATATGACTTTTCGAAACTTATCGAGCTATAACTCAGTACGTTATAGCGTGTGTGTCTAATTTTTTTAGAGTTCAAGCGATATTCCCGACTCCCGATCCACAAGCCATGCTCGATAAAAGAATGCACAACTTAGTTGCGTACGCGAGGAAGGTAGAAGGTGACATGTATGAAATGGCTAACTCTCGGTCGGAATATTATCATCTGTTGGCCGAAAAAATTTACAAGATTCAAAAAGAACTTGGTAAGTAATACAATTTCAACACATTGAAACATTTTTAATGCTAATTTTATTTTTATTTAAAAATCATTTTAAGTAATAGCCGTCTTAAGATACTAGTACAAGTTTGTGATTAGATCGACATTTTGAAGATTATTTTAAATAAAAGAACGGCCTAACTTACGTAGTCCATGTTCAAGTTTTTTTTTGTCATTAACATATTTTTTTTAATGAGAATATAATTATATATATATATATATATATATATATATATATATGTGTGTGCATGCGTGCGTGCATGTGTTATACATATTTCAGTTAACCAATTCTTTAAAAAACAAACTTTTTTCTTTTTAAATTAACATGTATCTAAGTACTACTTATTCTAAGCCCGATTTGTCGAATAACGTAGATGAAAAACGACAA
>Ga0157363_1006513_pt1 | contig 10985 bp, 7 predicted proteins | sample AttsexASBM1_FD_111477 | JGI IMG/M metagenome (GOLD analysis project Ga0157363, IMG submission 111477) | Fungus gardens microbial communities from leaf cutter ant in Ribeirão Preto, State of São Paulo, Brazil - Atta sexdens ASBM1 | ecosystem: Host-associated > Fungi > Mycelium > Unclassified ...
CACACACACACACACACACACACACACACACACACACACACACACACACACATACACAATGTATTACATACTTATGATTTTACAATTTATGTTTAATCCTATATTTATTTTAATATGGTTTCTTTTCACATCTTTTTTACCATCTTCCATTTTTGTTACGTTCGTAATATTATTTTCATTAATTTTATATCATTCTCATTAATTTTCATCCTTAATATGTACAGATTTGATTATCACTTTTCCTTTACTATGCAAAATATTTTAATACACGTTATTACAATTTTTTTGCATATCAAAGTTAAACTCGGGATAACGGTTTCGGGATAACTCGTTCAAACGGTTAGATATTTGGAACGAATGCACTTGCGCGAAATTAATTTCGCAATATTAGTTTTTTCTTTTTTTAAATTAATTTCAAGATTAAATATAAATAGATAGCAATCAAAAAGAAAAGTAGATGAAGAGATCGTCAAAAATCGCATCGACACTATCCATGATCATTCGCGACGATTCACGAGCAACGATGCAACGCTACTGCCTGTCGCAATCCGAACACGAAACTGGCATTTCCTGCTATTCGACGTCAAACTTGACGTTAAGCGCGTCAACGAAACAATTGTTATCCCCATCGATTACTAATGAGTCGTATTAATTATGTCAGTTATCATCACATACAATTTTTCTCACCTAAACTAAAATTATAATATATATGTGATTCTTTTATTAATTTATTACTATTTTGATTTTAATAATATAGTCTAATTTTCATTTTCTATCTTATTTAACCGCATAATTTGGATATATATATATATATATATATATGAATATATATATATATATATATATGTATATATATATATTCATACGTATCTATGTATATAATATCTACTTGTATAAAATAAATCGAATGCATGTTGGAGAAAAAGACATGAAGATACGTTAGGTTTGAAGCAGTTTGGACGCTCACCTGTTGTAAACTTCGTTGAATTATAATTCATTGATTATAACCGGTATTCATATATAATTAGTACTACATGGGCTGAAAAGTCCCGGGATTTTTAATGAAAATAAGCGTTTTTTGGGCAAAGTTATATTTATTCCTCAACATAGTTGCCTTCGAGGGCGATACACTTGGTATAGCAATTTTCCAACATTTCGATGCCCTTTCTGTAATACGAAACGTCCAAGCCTTCGAAATACGCCTCGGTTTCCGCGATGACTTCCTCATTCGATGTGAATCTCTTTCTCTGGAGCCACCGCTTGAGGTTTGGGAACAGATAATAGTGGCTGGGGGCTAAGTCTGGAGAATACGGTGGGTGAGCAACCAATTCGAATCGTAATTGGTCCAATTTGGCCATCGCTTTCAAGGACGTGTGTGACGGTATCGTGATAGTACAGAACGAAGGCGAAAGTAGCGCCACTTAAACGACTGTAGCTTGTAAACGAATGAACGAAATGTCATGAAACTTCATGCATAAACTAGTGACAGATGAATGAGACCTCTCGAAATGAATCATGTTCATTTTCTAGTGGCGCCACGTATTGAAAAATCCCGGGACTTTTCTTGTATTTAAGAGCCTTCGTCTTAAGTACAATCTTATGTCCATATTCATAATCAGATCTTGTACTTAATGCGTAGTCTACAATGGCAGTAGCAGTAGTAGATGAGGCTATAAGAGTAACAAATTGATCAATCACAGTTGAATATGAGAAGAATAATCAATTGTGATTGGTCAATTTTTTACTTTTATAGTCTCATGCAATATTGATACTGCCATTATAGACTACCCATAATGCATACAAGGAGTAATAGCAGTATTAGATTAAGAAGTAGAAATTGACCAATCATAGTTGAATGAAAAAAATAATCAACTATAATTGATCGATTTCGATGCCTACTCCTTAATCAAGTATAACTGTTGTACCACCCATTATAAAGTATACATAAAGATAAATTTAAGGAAGCCTTAAATATAAGGCCTGACTACGGGCATTAGACTAGAGTAGCATGAAGTGTCTTTATCGCATATCTCGCCTAATCGCGTAACCAATCAGAAACGATCCGCTGTTCAGGGGGTTGATTCTGTATCTTCAAATAAGATGAAAATTACAAGTGAGCAAATTTACTAGATATTGACCAATGAAATTATTAGTATTTTAGTAAATTCGCTCATTTTTGTAATTTTCATCTTGTTTCAAGATACAGAATCGATTCCGTGATTTCGCATTTTACTGATTACTGATTGGTTATGCGGTTACGCAGCAAATACGCCCCATTAAAGTGGGTTTAAATATAATGGGCATAGGCAATAGGCACAGGCAACAGGGAATAACGAGCCATCCAATCAGAGCTCTGGGATATAATATCGAACTTACACTCTAGAATTCTGGACGGCTCGTTATTCCCTATTGCCTATTGCCTGTGCCTATTGTGTTTAAGCCTTTAGAGTGGATATAAAGAGAGTGGCGCCAATTAGCCATTAGGTTGTCGCCATTTTGTATCTTATACTGGGTATCTATGGGGGATATCTATGGGTACGGTCAATACGATGCTGCAAATACTTCAAAGCATTTGTAGCGAGACTTTGACTACAGATTTCAATTCCTAATATTTATTGTATTGTGCGCAGGTTCAAACAGTAAGACTGTAGTCAAAGTCTCGCTACAAATAATCGGATAGCTCATTAATCGATATTGAAAATAATCGAGGGACGAGAAATCGATTATTTCTACAAAAAAATATCGAACTTCGATTAATCGAAATCACATCATCGATCAGTCTAGCCGGACTTGACAAAAGGAAGCTTCAACTACCTCCCGTGAAAGTACGCTCGATATCTCTGATACTACCTGATGCGTGGGTGGATAGTGCATTTTCAAAAATGTAGAAAAAGTATGCGAGGAGCATTTGTGACTTTTGGTAGCCAATGGTGATGACAAAGTGATTGCGCGGAGAGTTTAGGTGTATTAGAGACGGAGACATTCGAGAAATTATATGGTGTTATCGCTAACGAGATGAAGATGAACGCATTACTGTTAATAGCTTTAAGTGCGTGCGCCACACACGCTTTTAATCTAGAACCACGAATACCTGTTGTCAAAAGGGGCTTGCATGGTTCTTATTTTGGCTACTCTGTAGCCCAACATGTTGAGATCGAGAACCACTCGTTATCCAAATTAACCAGTTGGTGAGTATATTACATATTGTTCTTATTACATTACTATTTTTTTATTTTTGTATTCTATATATAGATATTGTTGTAATTAATAGGAAAAAAGTCATATTTTTAATAATTACAATATATAATATGAAAATAATATTTTCTTTGTTCTGTCGAGCTCTTAATAAATTATTTTTTTGAAATTGAATCATGAGTCCATAGCACAAAACATATTATTAAGAACATTTTTATTATTTTGATCATTGAATACCTATTTTGATTTTTATTTCATTTTTATTTTATTATTTTTATTTTTATTTTTTTTTACAACATTTTTATTAAAAATATTGTTAAATATTGTTAGAGTTAAATTACGAAAAGCATACCCTTATCTAAAATATGAATGAATAAAAAGACACATTATGTATCTTCTCCTGTCGTCGCAAATTTGGGAGTCATACATAAAATCATAGAATCTTATTTTTACTTATTTTTTCAAAGTCAATTCATTGTATATACCGTATATATTATTATTTAAAAAGTATATATTATTATTAAAAATTTCTAGTTATGCTGCTTATATTGACGTTATTTATTAATTTTATTATAACTACTTATTTTTATTATAACTACTTATTTTTGCACAAGATTTATATTAATATATATATATCTTAATAATTAATATATATCTTAAGGTAACACTTGATTTTTCTCTTTCAACAGGATGCTAATCGGTGCACCTTTGGATCAAAATAGACAACCAGGCACAAACAGATCAGGAGCGTTATGGCAATGTCCACTAAGTACATATACAAGGGACTGTACTCAAGTTATTACAGATGGACGGTTGAGTATGTCCTTGTATATTTATTCTATTTCTTATCATTTATCTCTATATTTTGTTAATTGTATTATTGTGATAACTTTTTTTAAAAATATGTATTTATAATACTATCGTACAACTTAATAATTTAATTTATAGTGCTGTATTAATTAAATTATTATTATTATACTCTCTCCATCAAATTCTGCTCAATGTTTGAATGCTAAGATTAGATCAAGCACATCTTTATGTATTAAACATGTTCAACAATGAATCTTGATTTAATCCAATAATACTTATACATCACACATTTGATATCTATTTAATGTTGTACTATATATAATAAGATGCTTTTTTGTTAAATCATGTTTCGGTAAACCAGTGGACGATGGTCTATTATACAGACCATACGAATATGATTCAAGTAAGTGTATAAACTTCAGCAAAATCTTTGCAGAATGAATTGAATGAAAAGTTTGAAGATTTTGACCAGCGGTTTGCCAGAGATTGCACTTTTCTAAATAAAAAGTATTACATACATTAAAAGGCGAGAAAGCATGTGATGTAAAAAGTTAATCTCTATTATCTGTTAATTATATGTTAATTCTTTTGGATCAAAGCTTGCTCTTCTTGAAAATAACACAGAAGAGAGATGGAATATTTCCTAAGACTAATAATATCAATTAACAATAGTGATACATAATTATTTACAGCACTTTTATCTAACGAATGCAAATTGTCGTTCTTGCTTTTACTAACATTTTTTTATTAATTGTTTTCATTTTTATTTTTATTATGTTTATTATTACTATCATCATGCATTTTTATTTATTATTGCTATCATCATTACTTATTCAGATTTATATGTAAGTTTATGCATGGTCATTACAACACGAACGATATTAATCTTTTTACTCAAAATTGTATGTAATTTGATAATATTGTAGAAATAAATCCAATTTTGCAGAAATAAAATCTGCTATTGATTTATTGATTATTGTATTGTCTTATTTATTGTGATAAATACTTTACGTACACACACACACACACACACACACACACACACACACACACACACACAAAACACATTTTTATATTATATTTTTTTAATTTTATTAATTTTCTTTCCAAATTTTAATAATTTTCAAATATATTTAATTTAAGAACATAACTACATATTACACGAATAAATCTTTATCTGTTATTATTATTATGAATAAGGTTTGCAAAATATATAAAAAATTCATAATTATTATAAATTCTTAAAATATATTTCCCTAATATGATTCCTTCATAGCTTTACGTTTGTGAAAAGATTACAATACTTTTTCCAGATTTGGAATCGGATGATTTAGTACCGCCGGGCAATGACGAAATAAAAGACAATCAATGGTTAGGAGTTACTGTACGTAGCCAGGGAGTAGGAGGTAAAGTTATGGTAAGTAAAGAAAATTAGTAGACAATCATCAATCAAATCAACGAGCATATATCACACAGATTTTCATTTTGATTTTATGTATATTCTCAGGTATGCGCGCATCGCCATATTGTGAAAACAGCCGATTCGCAATGGGGTCAAGGCCAATGTTACATACTGTCTCAAGATTTAAAATACGATGATTTAAAAAAACCATGCTCTGGAAAACCTACTAATAAGTAATATAAATAAATTGTCTAATTTCTGAATATTCTACATATTTACAACATTTTCTTAAATTTCTTCAGCTAACAATCTTGTTGCTTGTAAAACTCAATTTTTCAGAGCTCATGAGCAGTTTGGTTACTGTCAAGCTGGGACTAGCGGTTTATTAACCGCTGAAGATCGTGTAGTGATTGGTACCCCGGGACCACATACTTGGAGAGGAACTCTCTATCTATTCACCATTTCTGACGAATTTTTAACTAGAGACAATACAGTTTATAACGCACCAATGCAAGATTTTTCGCCTGTAAACAAATATAGTTATCTCGGTACGTAACTTTATTAAAAATAAGTTATTTTTTCTAAACTTTATTTAAAATAAATCCTTATTATAATTATTGTCCGAAAATTGATTTGCTCTGTAATTAAATTAATTATTTTTCCTTTTTATAATGTTTGCTACTGAATTAGATTCCTTTTAATAAGTAATTCCTTTAACAAGCTAATATCACATCAACCTTTATTTAATCTATGTTTGATGTTATAGGAATGTCCGTAGCCGTTGGAAACTTTTTTGGTAAGGATTTAGCATATGCGGCAGGTGCACCCCGTTCTAATGGTACAGGCCAAGTAGTTTTGTTCACTAGACGTGATTTCAAACCGGACATGGACGTTGCCCTTGTTCTGGATGGTGAACAATTCGCCTCAAGCTATGGATACGAGATCACATCGGCAGATATAAACGGAGATAAGTAAGACAATGTTTAATATATACTCGTATTTAAATTATTACAAGACACTACGTATCACTACGTTATCAAGAATTTATTTATTTGTTCATTTTGTTTGTACACTTTAATTTTTATTATATTTTAGAGTAACTGATTTGATCGTGGCGGCACCGTTTTATTTCAACAAAGCGGAGGGTGGAGCTGTCTATATTTATACAACGTTAGATTTATGTCGAACTGTCAATGACAAGTGTTCGCCTGTCAAACTCGTCGGTCATGAGGAATCAAGGTTTATCATAAAATTTACATCATGTTTTATTTGGATGGATATTAAGTATGGTAATGACAAATTGACGATAGGTTTGGATTCGCATTGACAAATTTGGGTGATTTAAACAAGGATGGATACGAAGATATTGCAGTTGGCGCTCCATACGAGGGAAAAGGCACAGTTTATATTTATCTAGGTTCCAAGAATGGCATAATTAAAACACCTTCTCAGGTAATAATTTTTTATATAATGCTCATTAATTTACTCTATATATAATTTTAATTTCTTTTTAAACTTGTCTAATGCCTTATTTAATGCAATTTATCATTTTGTTACACATTATTATTATTTGACAGATCATTCACGCTGAAGATATGCCTACGTCATTGAAAACATTTGGTTACTCGTTAAGCGGCGGAACCGACATGGATCAGAATGGATATTCTGATCTCCTTGTCGGAGCATATGAGAACGATGCAGTCGTACTTCTCCGTTCTAAGAAAATAATCGATATATCTACTTATATACGTTATGCGAAGAAGGATGGGATATATCAGAATACAATAGAACCTATCGATCCTAATAAAATTGGGTGTTTGGCTGATTTGAACTCGAATCACACATGGTAATAATAATTTTATAGATAAATTGTAATATATAACACATAATTCTCTTTTTCTTATACATATAGTTACACTATCTAGTGTATAGTTACACTATCTAGTGTAAAAAGGTATATATATATATATATATACATACATATGTGAAACTCTGTAGTTTTGCGTTTGAGGCTTGTTGCAAGACGGAATCGCTAGCGAAAGAAGATTCTATGCAAAATCTGAAATTAAACTATTATATCGAAGCGGAAACCTACACTGGAACTAAAAAATTCTCGAGAGTTTTTTTCGGCATCAATGGTAATACGCGTCCTCATTATATAAATCGAACAGTCACCTTAGATAGCACAAAGTTGGTACACTGCCAAAAGGAAATTGTTTATTTGAAGGTAAAATAAAATAATACTATGTTTTATGTTATTTCTGTTATTATATTTTTAATACATATATGCATGCAATTATACAATACAAAGTGTTTATTGTTATTTCGTGAACATTTAATAATTATATATGTACTTAATTTTCTAAATCGTATAGCAAAAATATCATAGATTTCACTTACAAAATTTAAAGATAAATTTCAAGTATTACGAAATCCATATTTTATAGGTCAACTATTTGATAAGGCTTATCTGATTCTGTCAGAATATCGCATAATAAATTGTCAATTATATCGCAATTACAGTACAAATAAGCATAGATATAGAGAAAGTTTCTGGGCGAATGAAATCATCTTTATTCTTCATTTTGATAATCACGTTAATAAATCATATATATCTTTTTTCACAATATCGTATAGTATTAATGATAATGTTCATATGAAAACAAAAATTGTACGCGCTCATTGACGATCAAATGGTTAAAATAAAAATAAATCCATTTGAGAATAGACTTGAATTTTCATACATGATATGATAATAAGATTCAGTGAATGTTATGAGAAAAAATAAATGCTACTTAATTAATATATAAATGATCTTTATTATTCTTCAAAGTAATCCCCTGTAGAAACAATACACTTCTGACAACATTTGTATTACTTGCGGAAACTCTGTGAAAAAGTCATTTGCATATCGCTTTTTTTTGTCACATAATTTTGATTCGAAACACGTACAACAATTCTGAAATTAATGTTGCATTACCGTTTTGAATCACTCTCCTTTCTCTCTTGATCCCTATTCCAGCAGACTTCTTTTTGTTCCCTAAATTAAAGGAAGCGATGAAAGAAACTCGATTTGTGAACATTTCGGACATTCAGAATTGTGTATTAATAAAACTTAAGGCGATATCCAAAGATGACTTTTCACAGAGTTTCCACAAGTTATATGAATGTCAGAGTATATTGTCTCTAGGAGAAATTATGTATTTTGAAGGACAAATAAAAGTCATTTGTATATTAAATAGTATTTATTTTCTTAATAATATTCATCGAATCATCATCATTCTACTCGATTTACTTTTTTATAATCAATTTTGCTGGAAATATCAAATGATTTTACCGTCTTATCTTTATTTGTACTCTCTTAGAAAGTGTAAAATTATTTATTGTGGATGTTTAACAGGAAAACACACGCGACATCCAAACTCCTATCAAATTCCGTCTGAATTATTCGCTGATACAGGAAGAGCCAGTCATGCCTCTCGAAGGTGCTCCTTTACCCGAAATGAAGAATTATCCAATACTTAATCAACAAGAAGCCGCACGTGTATTCGAGGCTGTCTTTCAAAAAGATTGTGGAAATAATGACATTTGCGAAAGCGATTTACAAGTGATAGCTAAACTGAATTTATCAGGTAGGTGTTTTTTTCTTAGAAGAATTTCACAGAAATTCAGAATTATCATAATACATACATATTTCTCCGTATAATTTTTATTAAAGTAAAATGAATTAATACCTTTATTCTTAACTTTACTCCATTCTTTTCTCGGTTAACTCTTTTCCATAAACTAACATTTCATTTTGCACTATTTCCCCATTATTTCACATTTGTCATTTGGCATGTATGCGTTAGAGGTGTGCAACACATCTCCACTGCAGGCTCCCGCTTGACTGTGATAAAAAAAAAAGCTTGAATTCTCTCGAGTTCGAGCTTTTAGGATCGAGCTTGATTCGAAATTCAAGCATAAGAAAAATAGACGTCACTGCGGATCGATCGAACCGTGTTACGTAAACGTAAATTACATACTATGCGCAAAATATTGTAAATACTGTATACAGTCAAAATACATTCTGTAATCTCATTAGAATACACACAAGGAAACGAATAGAAGTTTGAGAGTAGAGAGATTCGTGCGCAATTATATAATAAATATATAATATATATAATAAAATGGAAAAGGCATTACTCTCTCTCTCTCTTTCTCTCTCTTTCTATAGATATTCTGCTTATATCTGAATAAAAAAAAAACATAATATAAAGCAAAATATATTTTGAGTTTGCCAGAAAAAAATTTTGCTAAATTATCTTAAATTTTGCTGATATCTCTTATTGTATTAGCTTCCTCTGTAAAACCGGACTTCTACGAGTTGCTTTTGGGCGAGAGAGAAGAAATAGTAGTGGAAGTGAATGTGGCAAACATCGGTGAGTCTGCGTACGAGGCTCAACTGTTTATCACTCACTCACAGAGTTTGAACTACATCGCCAGTAAAAGCAACGATTCCGTAATCTGCAATTTGTACAACGCCACTATAGTATCGTGTTCTATCGGCAATCCGTTCAAAAAGGATAAAACAGTGGACATACAAGTGAGATTTGATCCTAAAGGTCTCGAGGATAATGAATCGCAATTGGGCTTTATAATTTTTGCAAATTCTACATCAAAGGAAATCAAAGAGAAACAACCCACTGTGCTGCAAGCTACGGTGTTAAAACGTGCTGAACTCTCAATCAAAGGGTAATTAATTCAATATCCGATATAATTTCAATAATGTTCTTTACATATGCGGCATTTATAATTCGTTAATTTGCTAAAAAAAAAAAAATTTAATTATGTATAAATACATATAACTAAATTTGTATATTCATCGCATTATTTTTGTATGGTACACTGCGTCATCTTTTCATCGATAAGAAATACTGTCAATGTAAACATGTACTTATACTACTTATACACTAATAATTGATCTATTCTATTTAATTTAAAATTTTTATTACATATACTAATATTTAAAAAAACGTATATTTATTTATTTATATTTGTAGAAGCGCGAAAACTCAGTGGGCATTTTACGGTGGCCCAGTAGTCGGAGAATCCGCAATAAAATATCTGAATGAGGTAGGACCAAAGGTGTCACATATTTACGAAATATTTAACGAAGGCCCGTGGAAGGTCAGCACTGTAGAAGTGCATATTTCATGGCCTTACGAGGTCGCGAATGACAAAGCGCACGGAAAATGGCTGCTCTATATGGAAGAGATGCCAATTATTCAAGGTAATACAAAATTCTTTGTTTCTTCAATTGATTCTCTTTATAATACACCAAAATAAAAAAAAACGAATAGAAGCTGTTTGTCTAATTGTAAGATTGAGAAATGAGAATTAATCATTCCATTCTTGAAATTCAAGAATTCGCCAAAGTTTTGAACTCATCATCTAAAAGACGAGCATTTTACAAGAAAGCAAAAAATGCACTCTGTGTGTGTGTGTGTGTGCGTGCGTGCGTGCGTGCGTGCGTGCGTGCGTGCGTGCGTGCGTGCGTGCGTGCGTGCGTGCGTGCGTGCGTGCGTGCGTGCGTGCG
>Ga0157363_1006514_pt1 | contig 10984 bp, 10 predicted proteins | sample AttsexASBM1_FD_111477 | JGI IMG/M metagenome (GOLD analysis project Ga0157363, IMG submission 111477) | Fungus gardens microbial communities from leaf cutter ant in Ribeirão Preto, State of São Paulo, Brazil - Atta sexdens ASBM1 | ecosystem: Host-associated > Fungi > Mycelium > Unclassified ...
AGATACTTTAGCAAAACTGTTCTTTCCTGTTCTTTTTTATCGTTATGTAAATGGCACTTCGAAAATCGCAATTCCGCCGAATGTTTGATCGAAAAGTAAAAGAGAAAAGTAAGAAAGTAATGCTGAAAAGAGACGTTAGATTGTCACTTTCTATACTAGCTTGACGATCAAGTTGCCGTTCTTTTGCCACTGATACCGATACCACTTCGAGAAGCTGTGACGCGACTTTTGCACAAGGACCCCAAGCAGAGACCGACTGCGCAAGTTTTAACCATGATCAAGTTCTTTCAAGACCCATTCGTGCACGCTCTGCAATTTCTCGACGTCAGCAAGATGAAGGACGTGCATCAGAAGGAGCACTTTTATACAACGACTTTGAGAGAACTTCTGCCGTATATGCCAAAGGTACACGCGAATCATGTCATGACGTTATATGTACATTCAGGATGGACTTGGAGTGAATTAGAATCCCGAAGAATTGGAACGAAGAATTGGCTATCTAAAGGCTAGCTTGAATCTTGATATAAATCATAATGTATGCATATCCCTTTGAGATGCTTATCGAAGATGCCTCACAATTCTTCTCATTTTATAATAATGATAATCCGCTTTTTGCTAATTATTCTACTATAATCTCTCACAGTTCATTTTCTGCATTTTAATGCACCGAGAACATCCTTTCCGTAATTCCGAGCGAATCCAATAGATTTCCGATAGATTATTATAGATGTAAAGAAGAAATGTTAAAACATTTAGTGGAGCAAATGAGATCTTCGACAGAATAATGCAATGAGTTTTCCATGATAAGCAAAAGTTGATTGATTATGCTCTTTTTTTTTTGATACCTTTGAACATCTAATTTTATTGGAACCATGTTAAAACAATTTCTTTTAAATTCAATTCAAGAACATTTTAATAAGTATAATTCATATAAATTAATTTTTTTTTCAAAATTTTAACACACGCATTATTATGTAAATCTGATGCCAGATGACGTCAATAGAATTGAATAACTTCAACGGACAATGTCTTCGAATTGATGATTGACATTACGATATCTGAAGAGGTTAATATGTTTAGCATTATTTTACAATATGCTAGATCGCCCCATGTTTACACTATGATCCAAATTCCAATTCATCTAATCGTACATGCTTCCACGAAATGTCGCGTGTCACACAAACGTTCTCTGTTTGCAGAAACTCTGGTATCAGCACATCTGGACGTATCTTCACGCGGAGCTGCAGACGCAGGAAGTGCTGTCAGCCGTGCTGCAGCCTATGCTGTACATTGTCCAAAGCAGCACGAAGGAGGAATACGAACGGATTGTGTTTCCCACGCTTAAGTACGTATTACATACAGAACGAGAGACGCGGAAATGAGCGCGAGACCGCGCGAAATAGGCACGTCTCATCTCAACCTCTCTTCCGTTTCTCTCTCTCTCTCTCTCTCTCTCTCTCTCTCTCTCTCTTTCCTTCGCTCCCGCAGACCTCTCTTCGCCAATCGAAAGTCGATTCAGGGAACCGTCACCCTACTGGAAAATCTGCACATCATCCTAGAGAAGACGCCCCAGGAATATGAACACGAGGTGCTCTCGATGCTGTACACGTCCTTTGAAAATTCGACCATTCAAGTACGGGTGAGTAAACTCAGGAAAAAAGGAAAACACTACTGTGATTTCACTATTCGTGAAATAAATAGCAATTCAATAATTGCAGAAATGAAATTCTAATGTTTGAAAAATTATATTTCCATTTTTCGAATATCTTACTCTCTTATTGAATCTAATTTTTAGCAAAAGATTAATAGGGCTCTTAAATTAAAAAAATAATAATTAAAAAGAGGGCTAAACGCAGATTTCGGTACGTAAAATAAATTAATCATTTATTAAAGGTACATAAATTCGGAAATTTCAGTAAGTTCAACATTTTACATATAGTAAAATTAAATTTACGCTCTTAACTTGGATCGATCTTCAAAATTGAATTGATGAATCAATCACAGCTGGTTGATAAATTGAATAAATTATGAATAGATAACGGGCAAGTGAAGAAGAGAAAACCGAAACATTTTTAATTCATTTATTTTACGCATCGAGATTCGATTCTTATTAACCTTTCTTTTTAATAATTGTCTTCAAATGTTTGATATGTATTCTTAATTTAATATACATTTCTTGTAAATTCTATTTTAATTCATTGACACTTTTTTATGATATTCAGAATTTTCGTAGTGATAATATTTTTGATCTACGTATATCTAAATAATAATAGTTCATGAATATGCAAGATCACATAAATATGCAAAGTCATCGAAAAATTTTGTCGCATCAACAATTCATTCGTTTATCAGACGGCCGCGTTCGTGGCCGTGGCACACGTGACGAATTATCTCGAAGATGACGCCATACGCAATGTGGTGCTGCCGAAACTACTAGACGCCTTCGAAAATAATTTGACGAATGCTCGGGTGCTCATGGATGTGGTTCCATGCATCCTAAGTCGCCTTGAGAAGCAGAAGATCATCGATTGCATTCTTCCGCTGCTCTGTAAAATCAAGCTGCAAGAACCCGAGATCGTCGTGCGGGTTGTAAGTAAGTGGAAGTAAAGGCGAATACACGTGGATTTACGCGCGCATTTAATAGAAATCATACCCCGACGATCAATTGTTGCTTTACCAGCTAAACAATGTTAACTATAATCATATTAAATTATATATTAACTATAATAATATTAAATGTTCACTATAATTGAAATAAAAATTAAAAGTGAAAAGTTTTCAAAATTAAATTAAAGCACTTGAATTAAATCAGCACTTAGAAGATATTTCAAAATGCGATTTTATCTTTCTATTTTTATCTGTTGAGACAAGCAATTAAAAAAATTTCCTACGCGGAAAGAACAGTTTTTGCTGAAATATTTAAAAATTTAATTCACTTTTATTATATTTATATATTCTAAATAAAGAAATTTTATCTCCAATAAAAAATGCTAATAAAAAACTAGTGTTGTGACACATGCCCTTTAGTCAATTAATTAAAAATTTAATTTTAGATACGCTAAAAATAATTTTATTTGATCTATCAAAATAGTTAAGCAGAATGCTTAAATTATTCTTAAAATGTCAAAGTTTTACCAGCATCATCAATGTTTAAAAGTTTTTTAATAATTATTTTGATGGTCCAGCAAAATTATTTTTAGATCTAGCTCAATTTTTAATTACGTCGGTTAGTAAAACCGTTCTTTTCGAATATATTTCAATATATTCGCCTCTAGATTGTGACATTTGAAATGTTCAAGTAACTACAATATAATCTCAAAAACTTTTTAGTCCAATATTCTTATTGGCTGTCAGTAAGAGGATAAATATTAGGTACCGTTTTAATACATAATGTAATACGATTCGAGATAAAAAAATAAAGAAAATGAAAAAAGGAAAAACGAGGATTATAATCCCATATGGGGATTATATATCTCATAAGGATAGATAATATAGATTATTATATAGATAATAATATAGAATATTCATTTTAAAAAGAAAGAAACGAATCAAATGCTAGACACGTATTTAATTTTTTATTCTCATTTCTTTCGCGTATTTCAGATATTTACAGGGTGATGCTAACCGACAAGAAATATGGGTTATCAGTGAATTGGATGGCGACGCATGCAATGCCTTCTCTATTACCGCAAACTGTGAACCCGAAGCTGAATCTCGAGCAATTCATATTGCTCCTTGAGGTACTGCAGGATATGCTGAATAACATTGAGAGGCAAGTTTCAATTAGAGCTAAGATCGAACGAAGTAATATATTCGGTAAACGGAAGTGCGGAATAATGATTCCCTGATGGCTCATAATTAATAATCATTGTGAAAATAAATGAATAATTATATGCGGTAATGGCACGTAAAATCATTGAAGAATTTTTCAACTCGTAAAATATTGATGAATTGTTTACGTATATATCCATTCGGAAGTCAATGTAAAATTTATAGGAAAGCTATATCTAATCTTTTACATCATAATTAATTCTTGTTTCCGATAATCTCCGATAATATCTTGTTTCCGTTCTTTTTATCGTTGTTTCGACCATTCAAAAGATCTTATTTACGCCACTTAACACGATTGCAACATGGAGCACTCCGTATAATTAACGAATATTGCGGCTGCTAATTAATTAATATTGCGCAATTATCGATCGATAGGCATCTTCATATAAAGCATCTTTGGAATTTTCATAACGCTCACGCGCGAGCTCTTCAATTTTTTAAATTGCAGAAATCAGAGGAACAAGCTGACGCTCGACAATCTCTCTTTACCGAGTCCCGACAAGTCTCGACCCTTGCGACATCAATATAGCACCGACAACGTACACGTGCCGGCGTTTAACATTCCCAATTTGCGCATCGAGCAACGCAAGACTTCGTCGGCCGAGGACATGGCCAGAAAGAATAGTATTGGTGCGAACATTGACAGAAATATTAGACTCTGGTGTCTTTACCAACATCCTTTGAGCAATGTGATATTCTTTGTGTCAAGGGACTGAATTTTTTCAAATTTCCTCGTTGTCTTGGATTAATTTGTAATGAGGTCTAATGTTTCCTTTTCAACACATCCATAACAGTTAAAAGGGTTACGACACTTTTCTTCAGCGAAATAGCACTCTGGTGGATGGTTTCCATAAATATGCTGAGCTGAGCTGAGCTGGCTGAGTGATTATTTAATAAAAACTTCGACTCCTTCGAGTGACAGAGAAAGGTCCTCGAAGAGACCTGGAAGAAGCACGGGGATGATTCCATTAAGCTTATTCAATATTTATGGAAACGATCCCTCCAAGGAATTAAATGATCCCAGTTTACGGATATTAAAATGATATTTTCCCTGCAGGATCCATATCAACGGCATCCGCGGAAAATATGGCGCGAAAAAGTTCAGTGGCTGGTAAGTGAGGATGACGACTTCCTACACTGTTAAATCTATAGGGACAACTTTAACTTAACATGAATCGCCATTGCTCCTATTCAATCTTATCGTTATACTAAAAAAATTTGACACTACATAGTGTCAACTTGACAATATAGTGTCACGGCATAGTGTCAAATTTAATTATCATTTTGGTAAAAAATAACGATATATTTAGTAGGAGCGGTGGCGACTAACATTAGATTAAATTTCTTTTTATAGACTCAACAGTGTAGTCCTCTGTGTAAAATATTTATTTTATTTTTCCTTGGTGGAAGAAACGCGATGTATTTCGAGACGTTTGTCGATCGATTTAACCGAACGTAACACGTCTGTTTAGCGATGTTCGGCGGATGGTTCAACTCGCCCTCGGCCAACGACAGTAATTTCCTGCGAGTCGCCAATACATTCACCAACAGACGACTGTCGGACAACACCCTGATGACACCGAAGATACGGATAGCGCCGTCCTGCGCGAGCTCGCCGGGCGGAACGCCAGGCGCCGGCCTTCCGCTGATCCGTCGACACTCCAGCACTGGTCCCCAGGACCGACGCGGGTCCAATATTAATTTATCCCCGCCCACGGTATATATATATATATATATATATATACATGCATATCTTATACATACATACATATCCACGCCTACTATAATTTGCACATCGTGAAACGATGTCGCCGCTACGCGACGTATAATAAAAAGAAAAAAAAAATGAAATAAAAGAAATACATGACGTTAAAATTGATACGAATAATGTAGAACGATCGCCTGCGGTCGTGAAACGTGAAAGAATCGATTATATTCTAAAACGAGTCTCCTTTCATAGAGAACTTTTAACGTATTTTTTGATTTCGAGAATTAAATATATTAAATAATTAAATAACACAGGACGCGTTAAAGCTTAAACTAGCATGACCTACTAACATTCTTCGGAACAATCGGAAAACTACCTGCCATCTATAAAAGCGAATCCCTCCTATTGATCACATAGACGGCGTAAAGCAGAAATAAATCGGAGTTGTTAATTGATCCGCCGTGCGGAGTATTAATGCGCGGAATATTAACAGAGTATAGGCGGGCGTAAATTAGATCTACGCGCAAAGTTTTAACGATCGAGAAATTTGTTTTCCTCTCTCTTCTGCCTCTCGCGTATAAATCGATGCGTAATTTTGGCGATGGATAATTTCGATAGCGATTCGTACAGCACAAATTATTTCAGCAGTATTGCAATTGATGCAAAAATTGCGATAATATTGCTGCAAGCTTCTATGCTGTATAGGAATTACAAGTGCACAAAGAAAAATACATACTGTATGCAAGTAATAATTACCTGTTTTAATAAGTATTTCAAAAATTCATATATTCACAAATCAAATTTATTCGAAATATATTCCGAATTCTAGTGTAATACTTCGATCAAGATTATTACAGTAAATTAAAACAAATTCGATTTATTTGTTATACATAATCGTTTTTTCGATCAATTTTAAAATATTCTTCAAAAGAAAATAAATTCTTGTTTTTAGATAATGAGTTTTTTTTTCTAAAAGTTGTAATAATTCGGGAAAAAATGTTTTATATACAATTATATATAATTATATAGTATATAAAATATTTTTTCCCTGGAAGTATACATATTTTAAGATTATTATCAAGAAAATATTCTCTATTAAAGATAATCGTTACTTAGAAAGAAGAAAATAAATTGAGTAATCATTTTTTCTTAGCAATAGAATGATATTTTACTGTGCATCCGGATAAAATCCGAGATCTGTTCGCAGGGAATGCCGATCACAAGTAGCAGCGTGCCCTATCTGCTCAGTTCAAGCCTGAACAGTATTCGCGGCTCGAGACGGCCGTCCGTGTCCTCGACATCGTCGCAGCAGGGACTCGGGCTACTGCAGCAGGTTGGCTCCAGCATGGTAAGACAACTACCCCCCATCTGCCTGAACCTGAACGGACCACCACCACCACCAACACTCTCTCCATCACTCCAGCTACCGGGACAGCATTCCCACTGACCCTCCGTTACAGTGTAAGAATATTCACTAAGCCTTAGCTCGGGTCGCGCCTATCGCTCTCTCTCTCCGATTTGATCACTTCCCATGCACCTTGTCCTTAGATTAGATTCTCTCTTTCTCTCTCTCTCTCTCTCTCTCTCTCTCTCTCTCTCTCTCTCTCTGCTCTTAATTCGGAGAGATTAATTCGGAGAGACTGTCGCAAAGGCGCGATATCGAAATATTGATCGGAGCGGTCCTCTATTGGCGATGAGATAATGAAACAAGATAATTTCGAAAAGGGCTTTGTTCCTAAGAACATTACACGCTTCTTCTGGTATATCAAGTTTAATAATCTACTATCCAAGATATATCGACAAAAATTATGTATAACATCCTTTCTAAAGTTACTTAATTTTTTTTTTCATGGATATCGAGAGACAGAATAGATATCTTCTCGAGAAAGATTCGATTTTACAACGGCCAAAGAAGATATAAATTCAGAGATATTATATTACATATAACCCCTGAGAACTTTTCTAAATGATTCTCCTGTACGTTGTAAGAAATCCCATCAAGATTCGCGCTTTTCCAAGACCGATCGTTAATACGGTTCCTCTTTATTGTTGCAACAAATGTCTTGCGTACACCTCTTGAGAAACGATAATGAGAAGCGATAAAGGACGACTTTCTCTTTCCCGTGTTGCAGTATCAATTCTTCAATAGACAACCCGAAGCGTGAAGCGCCAACGATTGTCGCTGAACGAAGCTCGGACAAGATCACGGTGGTTGTGGAGTCTCTAATGAACGCACACCGATCTCCTTGCACGCTCGGTCAATCATAAAGAATAAAATAAGGAGGAGGTGATAATGAATCGTATGGAGGCTCTCGTCCAAGGATACGTCCCTGTGCAACAAGATGCGAAGATAATTTTTTCTTAATTGGCCTCCCGAGGGATCCCGAGAAGACGCGAAGATCTCTCATCGGGAATTGACGATTCGATCTACATCCCCTAGGAATAGATCGTGAGTTGGAGAGAAATGGAAAGCGGCACTCGCTGCGGATTATTCTGGCCAGATCTCGACCGAGTGAATGCGAATGAAAATGCGAACATGCGACTGGCCTCGGTGAGTACTTCCGTTTGCGCTCGTCGAGACGAGATGCTCAATCCCTAAGTAGAACATAAGTCATCGACGACGTCACAAATTTCCTTATCCCAAAATTTCATAATTTTTCCTTGATTTTCAGACAAAATTTCATTATTTGAACACTGAAAAAAGGAGGGTTTAATTTTAAAATATTAAAATGGTTGTTCCATCTTTAGATAAACTACGAGAGATAATTCATTGGATAAACAAAAGAGTAAAAGAGTAAGAATATAAAAGAGTGAGATAGTGAGCTGAAGTTTATCGAAAAGTGGAACAACGAACAATCCCTTGATGTTCTATTATAGTTTCAGTAAACAAAATATTACGCGTTTGAAAACGCTATGAATTTTAAATCCAAACACATGTTTTCATCAAATACGATAAAGAACGCCAAGATCGGTAAAATTTTGGACGTTACAATTAATACATTATATATTCTTTTATTAAATCAATTTATTCCAGATATAATTGCGAGCCGATAACATTCGGTTTCAATACAATCATTCTGAAACGCTAATAACCCCCCCCCCTAAATTAAATTAGAAGGAAAGAAAGAAAGTAAGAAGTTATGTTTTGTTTATGAAAAAATTTAAAATTAAAACATCTTTAAATATTTAAGAAATAGAGATAAATAATATCTTTCTCTAAAATTAAACTTCTTTTTTCAATATTCCCCTGACAATAATATTTTAATATTTTTTGCATTTTTATCTTGGAAACTGTTAAATATCTTGTTGAGAAATCAATTTGACATAGCAACGTAAATTACTATTAATGTTGCTGATACTGCTTGCATTTTTAATTGTTGGGTCGATAAAGTTGCACACATGTGTACGTATTTAAACTTCTTTAAAGCTGAAAATTTTGCAAAATTTACTGGCACTTTTCCCTAATTTTTTCCTGATTTTTCCGTATTTCTAATTTCCTCGACAATTGCCTTATTTGATTTCCAGTTTTATGGCAAAATATTCAAAATAACATCAAAATGATAATTAAAAGTCACTTTTTAATCAATAATGATTCATTTTAATGTCCTTTTGATATAATCGTTGACTTGTTCTATTTAGGACGCTTCGTTCATTCGCGCTCGCTCATCAGATCCGACTTAACGCGTGTACAATCTGACCTAATAATACATACGTATACTTACATATAGTTATACACACAATATATACTCTTCGCGGCTGACAGGATCGCGATTTGATGGCCGCAAATTAGCCCGGGGAAATCCCTCCTCTCCCCTCTCAAGTCGGGCTAATAATCGCACCGCGTGTATCTCCGTAATATCACCCTCGTTACCACGTAGTGATGATGGAGGGTTCAGGGATAGATTTGGCAGTTCTTGTACAACAGACGTGAACACTCGGGGTACATCAGAAGACGTCGACCGATTTCTTGGAATGAATGATCACGATAATGCATCAAAATAATGAGATTATTTTTCCTCGTATCGATTATATCTATCAGTATAATCCGAGTTATTACATACTATCGTTTTCTTTTTATGTCATTAGTAATTAAGAATAAAATCGCGTTTAACGCTCAATGTGACCGTCCGATTTTGAACTTCACTTACTCTGGATCAGCGATCGTTTCGCTGTAAAGCGGCTCGAGAACATCCGAGTTCCAATTTTTCAACAGTCAAACCGAAGATATTCGGAGAGTCGCGACTTCTGATTTATCTCGTATATCAAGGAGGCACGTCGTAAGAATAAGTACACTATCTCACAAGACAAGTAATATACATATATAAATATATACATCTCTCTTAGCCACGTACGAACAAAGAATGAATATTTTTCTCGTCGATATATATTTGTCTATGTAATAATCTATAAATATGTATATCGTAATAACGGCGTGAGCGGTCACATGCGTCTGGCATGTGTCTAGCCATGCCGTCAGTCAATTGTCGCACTACACAATCACTAAATCTTAAGGTAGCTTTTGTAACTCAGGCGACGTCGCTGTGCGAAGACGGGTAACGCACACTTCCTAGACAGACGTATACATACGGAAACGCATCACGTGCAACTGTTTGAGTTTCTCGCGGAGCACGATATTGCGATATTGTCGTTTGAATTGGCGCGCAAATAATTATATCGATAGAAAGAAGAACTGATGAATTATTCCATGTATTTCATATCTCACGTCTGCTCGCATACGTAATTGACTGCACACTGATTACATTTTCTACTCAAGAAATATACATTTCCTGCTCTACAAAATATATTTCCCAATACAATCAATGACGTAACAGAGAGGAATGAATGGAATATATTTAATAATTCATAGAATTATATTAAAAGATTCGTTTCTAAAAGTTCTTATTGAGGATTAAATTTTAATAATGTAAACAAGCGATAAGTTTGTTCCAACGATATAGTGTGGAAAGATTTATAAAAATAACAAATTTTAAAAAATACGATTTAGTTCGAGATCATTTAATCCAGTCAGAAATGACTGGGAATTAATCGCAAATTATTATAATTAAAGACATAATTACAATTAAACGAAGCCAAACGAAAGATAAGAATGTCTGCAATTTATTAAAAAAAAAAAAAAAAAAAAACAAAAAAAAAAAAAAAAATTCTACAATTTAAAAAAAAAAAAAAAAAAAAAACGAATAAATTCAAAATTCATGCAGAACGCGAATTGCAAAAAAAAGTTACAGAATAATTAATTAATTAATCATACTTTTTTGATGGAGAAAGAGAAACAGAGAAACAAAATATTCATTATAAATGTTCGAAGGAATATCAGGACATATCATTATGATTTTTTCATCTTTTATCCTAGATGTAGACTGATATGCTCTATGTAAAAAAAACACAAAAAAAATTTCCAGATAAAACAGACCCATCCAAATAGAA
>Ga0157363_1006515_pt1 | contig 10984 bp, 9 predicted proteins | sample AttsexASBM1_FD_111477 | JGI IMG/M metagenome (GOLD analysis project Ga0157363, IMG submission 111477) | Fungus gardens microbial communities from leaf cutter ant in Ribeirão Preto, State of São Paulo, Brazil - Atta sexdens ASBM1 | ecosystem: Host-associated > Fungi > Mycelium > Unclassified ...
ATATATCATATGTACACACTTGATAATTGGAAATAAGGGATTAAAAAGTGAATAAAATTTTAAATTAATTTTAAGTTTTATTTAATTATCAGAATTCCGTTCTAATTATCAAATATAAAAATAAATCAAATTAATTTCAAATTTTATTAAATTTTCAGCTACTCTAAAATTAAACTTTTTTAAAATTCTATATACGTACAAATTATGCAACGCATAATACTGTAATTAACTTTATTGTAAATAAATGTATATATAATAATATTAGGTACGTAATATAAAATTTATGTAAACTTTGTCCAGATGAATGTTATAATCATACTTACTTTTGTAATTTGCACAACGATTCCTGGGAAAAAATATTATATATGAACATATTTTATATATAATGATAATTATATATAATGATAATTGTACATAAAATATGTCAATTTTTTATATGATTATGTATAATTTTATATAATTATATAATTATATGTAATTATACATAAAACATATTTTTCTCATTATTAATTAATTATACATTTACTAGAATATATATATCCGTATTGAATATTTATTCAATACAAATTGCATTTATCTTGTCGTAGTAAACCAAATTGTTGCGTAATTAATGTAAGTTATACGAAATCGACGAAACATATAATAAAAATTATTCATTGATTTAGTTTGATTAAGTTTGATAAATATTTAAATTTAAAACTTTTTTTTATTTTGTATATCAATAAGTCATTAATAATTTTAAGTAACTCCTTATTAAAAATTTGATTTAGAATAATCGTTTAAAATAATCGTCATTTTTTTCTTCGTATTTAATACAAATTTATTAAATAAATCATAAAGATTGGAGCTTTGACTGAGGCAATAATTAAATATTAACTCTTACTTGCTTTTCGACATTTACATTTTTAACATTATAAAATTACAAGTTATATTTTAGTGAACAATTTATTATATGCAAAGGCTTTACATCGTTGTCTCTCGCATCAGATAGATGCTAGTGATTACGTGGTTCGTATCGATGGAAAGTCAAAATTATTTTTATCATGTAGAATTATTCCTCGTCGCTTTTCGCGAAGTCTAGTTTGGTGTCTCTTCGGAGATTCTTATGCAGGATTGGAATTAATCCCGGATTTTCTCGTCTGCAGTTACTGGTAATAATCATTTTGTTAATGAGTCAATGATAATTGCTATATATTTTAAAGTCAAGTTATAACATTAATTCAGTGGTATATTTTAGCATATAATTTTCGCTTTCTTTGTTTTATTAAATGTTCTCCCACTAATAATAATAATGTTAGTAAAAGTACTGTATCTTAATAACAAAAGAAATTTATATTATATGTTTGATATGGATATATAATTATTATTTGTTTAAATTCAAATTATTAAGTAAACAAATTTAAGTTTTATACAAATAATTTGTTAATAATTTTTCGATGATTGCTCTAACAAAAATATGGTTACAAATATTTAATTTTCTAACTGTTATTTTAAAATCATTAGATATTGAACATTCCGCCATTGCAGAATATTTTTAATTATTAATTTATATGTATACTTTTCTATAATAAAATGTTATGACATTATATTTAACGAATATTGATTTTTGTCGATATTTACATAACTTTTTTCAAAATTCTTTATAGTTAACAATGTTATCGTGATTACATGAGTTGAATTTTAAATGTATGGATACAAAAAATTCAAGGTAAGTCGAATGGATTTCCTCATATTAGCGAGATATTAATAAATGTAATTTTTGAAAAATAAAGAATTATTAAATATTATATAATAAATTTTTTAGTATAAATGTTCTTTAAAATCTCGTTATTGGCTCCTCTCGAACAATTGACTCGAAAAACTTTTGTACCCATACATATAAAAAATTACAATAACGTATATATTTTATTATTATTATTAAATATATTCCTTCGTAATCACTATTGTATAAGGAAATCATTCTATCAGTTTATTTTTAATAAGAGATGATTTTTAGTCACGTGTGACAGAACATATTTTCTCGCGAATTTTAATATTATATTAAAGATGTAAATGATAAAAATGATAATTGTAATTGACATGCTACCAAAATTATTACTATCGCTATTGAAAGATTCGGGATTCACACCGCAGTCCTATAACAAGATCACTGATATTTTTTGCAAATGGATCTTGTAAAATTTATATAGAATACATTAAGTTTGCTTTTCATTATGAAAATTATTTTTCTTTGTACTCATCAGCATATCACGAGGAAGGATTTTGATATGATGAAATTGAGATAATCTTGAAATGTTACGATAAAAGTGCTGTTATAAATATATTAATAACTTTTTATTACGATATTATTAAATTTTATATTCGCAAATTAATAGTAAATAATAAATAATAAATACGATCTAATTGTTGTTAGTATTTCTTTTGCGTTTATCAATATTTCATTAAACATTGGTTTAGAAAAATTTTTTTTATCATATTTTCGACGTTTCCGTATAATCCCGCATTACAAAAATTTGTTAATTATGCTTCTATGTTATTATTTTTATTATTTTGAACAGCATTGATAATTGTATATTGTATTATAAATAATTATTATTAATGTAATATCGAATTATACAAAGGATAATACAGTAAAGAATAATATATTTGAAAAGTTATTGGAATTTCATTAGCGAAATACAATAAAATAATTAAACATAAAAATAAAAAAATATATTAAAGATATACTTATCTGCAAAAACGGATTACTAAATTTATTAGTAGTTTATTTGTTTTATAAGTGAGTTACAAAAAAAAGAGGACCACCGATACTTACAAAAAAAAGAGGACCACCGATAAAATTAACGGGGATGATGGAGGGTCTCTATAGCTCGTTTTTGCTAAATTATACTTTAAATTGACAATATATGTTTAGAAGAGATTGAATTTATTGAAAGTCTCTATAATTGTTAGTAATTATAGAGACTTATACTAATAATTATATTTGATAAATATTGGCTGAAAATTTGCATAAAAATACATAACTTAGTAATTTTATAAGATATTATAAGATATTATAAGATATTATAAGATATTATAAGATATTATAAATGATATATATAAAATAAAGTTCGCTAAATATTAACTTGTTTGAAGTTTCAGTTTCGTTAAAATTTAACAACTTTTATTTACATATGTAGCAGATGCGAAATAAAAATTTTTTCATTCAAAAACTCATTATAAGTATTCCTCCTGTGGATAGTCGACACACTTCTGTCCTGAGGATGTATTACAGAGATGAATCATATCTACTTTCGATGATACGATTTTACCGATAGTAAAGATAGTCCGATATACCGATAGTCAGAAAATGTATGTAATCTCGTGGTTCCCAAACTGAAAGATGTCCTGGTAGTGTACGAGCGATTTCGACGGTACAGGAAAAAGGCCGGCTTAGCCTCTCTCAAGTTTCTCTCTGGTATCTCCTAGCTATATTTTTGATTAGGTATTTTTCTTTTCGGAACTCGAAATATATTCTAATGAAAATAAATTTACAAAATTACAGAAAATTGGAGGTGAGAGCGTTATATTAAATATTTATCAAATGTATATTGTGTAAACAGAGGGGACACATTTAATCATTTGGTTCCGTTTCACTTAAAATGCGCATGATCATTCTATCCTTATTGTTCATCGGATATTAAAGAAGGATAAAATGATATAATTATGCGCGTGTCTATCGTGGATTTTTATGCTTTATGTAACTACATATATCAAATAAACTTTGGCATATATATTTTTATCAATAATATTGATAACAAAATTTTTCTCTGTACCCTCCTGTGGTTTGCAGACACTTGTAGATCACCGCGCAGGACGACAGATGGCAGAAATGTTTCGGGTAACGCTGCACGTGTTACGTTGTCACGGTTTAACGAAACTCATTATTCCATCGCGGTTCGTAGCAAGTGGCAGACCGGTGTTTAGAAAGCTCGCTGTTTTCACGAAATTTTGCCGAGACATGTCGTACACGACCGTCGAGAGAGGTGCACTCAACGGCACGGACTACAGGATATTTTTCAGTGAGTAGGTTCGACGTGACGTAGTCAGATAAACGATGAAGCAACATTTGCGGAAGTTTGCGCTAATCATTGTGAACTTCGTTGCAGGGTCACGGATACGCGTTCTCGCGTGCATACTATTAATATTTTTATTGTTATTATTAATGATTTGAGTTTTCTTGAACGACGCAACGTCGACACGAAGTTTCGCTTACATCTTGATGATGAATCATTTAGGAGACTAATCATTTCGATCGATGCCGTAACTGCCGGGTTTTAAGTTCATTACCGCATATTTCACTACGGCGTATTTCATTATGACATTCGCTACGATGTATTTCGCACTGAAATAATGATTTGTTTTAAATAACAAACATTTGTGAGCTATTTTTGTCATGATATTATTTCATGCATTTGATCTAATTCTATGACCTGTGATATTTAGCCCCAGTGAAAGTACATATTTATAGGCTTTATGAGGAAGTAGTTACAATCATGTTCTAGACATATACTTATACAATCATATTTTCTCCAAGTTTTATGTTGTCTTTTTTGTACCAGAGATTTTTCTGATATATTCTTGCATAACATCTTCTGAGTTACTGTATGAAATAACAGAAATATTCTGAATTAACAATATCTAACAATATTTCTTTTAAAGTATTTTTAAAACTTCTTTTATTCGTATATGTAGAAAATGATCAGGGTGTCCCAATCTCACCCATGCATGATGTTCCTCTCTTTGCCAACGAAGACAACAAGACATTACATATGATTGTTGAAATACCAAGATGGACAAATGCTAAAATGGAAATTTGTCTTAAAGAGAGTTTAAATCCCATTAAACAGGATGTTAAGAAGGATAAATTGAGATTTGTCGCTAATTGTTTCCCTCATCATGGCTACATATGGAATTATGGAGCTTTGCCCCAGGTAAGAATTCTAGAAACTCTGTTATTTAATTGATTCTTTTTATTCTATTTTAATATCTGTTTTTTAATTTTGTTTCTATCTCAGTAGAATGATGTTTATTTATTACAAAAAATTCTTATATTTTATACATAGAATTACAGAAATAGGAATTCAAATTTTAAAAAACAATTTCTCTGTTATTTTGCACTGAGTTATTTTGCAGAATACATGTATAGAGTAATTCATTTTAATTCCAATATGCAAATATTTCGAAAATATAGAATTTTTCCAAAAACATTCTAAATAAAAGTTGTATGGTATAGAAATGAATGTCACCATTAAATCCTACTTTACACCACACAATTTTTATTTGGAAGGTTTCTTTTTTTAGTAAAATTGTATTTTTTAAAAATATTTTTAAAATTAAAAGGAAGCATCTAGTATATATTGTATAAAACACATTATTTAAAATTTTTTATATTTATTTTATATTTAAAATATAAAAGTAAACTTTAGAAAATTTGAAAAATAAAAAGGATTTTTTGTAGTCAAATGAAAGTTTATAGCTTATAAGTTTAATTTTTAAAAATATTGCATTCACAACACTTTTGTTTATATTAAGAAACGCAATAATGTGTTTTGCAATAATATGTCTCGTGGCATTTTCTTTGAAGTACATTTTTTTATGTCTATCACTTGTCCAAATAAACTATTATACGTTCTAAGATAACACACATGATGATCTTATTGATTTATTATCTAATAAAAGGAAGTATTAATAATTAGACACTAAGTGCATATATATATATATATTTTTTTTTTTTTCTTATCTCATGTTCATATATTTTGTGTATATGTATATGTGAACTTGTAATCAAGATATACACTTAGAGACTTGACAATCGTTTCCTTCTTATCACTTTTGAAATATCTTATTTCCTGGTTTTTATTTACTATAAGAAATACTATCTTTTATCTTTTGTTAAAAGCTATTTGATATAATAATTTATAATATATAATATAATTTTTTTATCTCTCTTGCTATTGTAATATAAATAATTTTACTAAATAATATAATTAACAGACTTGGGAAAATCCTGACGTTTTGGATGAAGCAACAGGCTGCAAAGGTGACAATGATCCTATTGATGTTCTTGAAATAGGCTATAGGGTGAGAAATAATTGCAATGATATTTTTAATAATTTTTTTGTTCATTTATTGTGTTTCATGTAATTTAATAATTATAATTGATTATAATAATTGATGGAAATATATTTGCATCTATAGATTGCAAAACGAGGCGAGATATTAAAAGTAAAAGTTCTTGGAACAGTGGCACTTATTGATGAAGGTTAACTAATTAATTTATCTATTAATTAAAATTATTAGATTAATGCTTATACTGAAAAATATATAGAATATTAGAATAATTATATAGAATATATAATTATATAGAATTATATAGAATATTAGAATAATTTATGTATAAATAAAATACAATACTACATAGTATATATGTTTCATTATGAACAATTTTTATTTTAGGCGAAACTGATTGGAAGATTATTGTAATTGATGTTAATGATCCTTTGGCTGATCAAATGAATGGTAATTACAATTTATATTTATTAAGAATACTTAATATATATGTATATATATGTATTCTTTTAACTAGATTCTTAAATATGCAAAAAAATTTAAATAGATTTCATAAATAGATTTTTCATATATTACTAATTTGATAATTATGATTGCAGATATAAGTGACATTGAGAAGCATTATCCAGGTTTAATGAAAGCTACAATTGAATGGTTTAAGATATATAAAATTCCGGATGGAAAACCAGAAAATCAATTTGCATTTAATGGTGAAGCAAAACCACGAGAATTTGCCCTACATATCATTGATGAAGTACATCAACATTGGCAAACTTTAATCAAACAGGAAGATTCATCTAATGAAATAGAATGGTTCGTAAAAATTAGTCTTAAAATTAATCTTAAATTATGTCTTAGATAAAATAATTTAGATGTTATTCTATGTATTTTTGCAGTTCTAATGTAACAGTGGAGGGAAGTCCTTTCAAGATTACCACAGAAGTTGCACAAAAAATTTTAGACAAAGCACCTGAATTAGTGGAACCTCAATGTGTAGAACCGATAGGTAGGTAACTCAAGTGTAACATAGAATAGAAAGAAATATAAATTTTCTGAAAAATTAATGAGAATTATAATTCTTATTAGCTTTTTTTACTTTATTATTATGTACATGGATATTTATAATATTCTTCACTTTCAGTTGACAAATGTTACTTCATACAATCCAAATTGTAACAATTATGATGGGAATTAAAAATTGTTCTGTTTTTGAATATTTGAATTATATGAAAATATTATTGATGTTAAATATATGTAAATTAAAATATTTATTCATTGAATTGTTTTTATAATGTGTGATTTCAGTCGATAAATGGCATTATGTACATCTTAAATGAAGATGAGATGGATATCTTCGTTCTATCAACTAGCGAAGTCGGCTACTCCGTTTATTCATATTCAACATGGAATTCCTTCTCATTTGTCATTTTGCTATTTTTGCATCAATATGTCATTTTTTTCATTTCATTTAAATAATTATAAATAACATTTAAATATTTGGATATATATGCGGATATATATGCTACTATTTTGTTAGTTTTTAACTCCTAATATATATACATGAAATATGTAAATTCAATAATATAAGATAAATGTTTATACAAGCACTTTTTTTCGGATGTGTTCCGCATATATATCGTTATGATATTACATCCATAGCGGTTCGACTATGAAAGAAATATAATCTCATTATGGGTTGTGATTGATGTAGCTGTACAATTTTGAGAAGGTTTCTTAGATTAAAAGGCACGTTAGTTCTCTTCAATATTTTTCCAAATACAGAGATAAACAATAAACAAACTGGTCCGAATATAGATGTATTATTTTCAAAAGTTATCCCTTTGGTGTATATACATATACATATATATATATATATATATATATATATATATATATATATATGATATATCACTTAGAAAATATTTAGACATTCCAATTCTATGTATATGCCTATTCTTAATCTAGTTTTTACATTTTTTTTTAAATTTGGTAGACAATCAAAGATGCTCTTTCCCGATATTTTCCAAAAGTTGTAAAAAAGCCATGAGTATTGAGTAAATAGATTGATTATAAATTAATTCATTTTTGTACTTTATCGCGGTTGTTCTTGGATGTGATTCACTGGTAGTGATCTCCAAAGAAATACTTGTACTTTTCTGAAAATGTATTTAGCAACATATACTAAGAACTATATACATTGTTTCGCATGACACGCATCCACATTGGACTTACAAAGTGGAATGGGCTTTTGGAGCAATAAATTCTTCAGTTGGGTCTCGAGAGTATAAAAGCAAATTACCGTTTCTACTGAAAGGATCGAATAAACGGCATTTTCTGAATATTTTAGGAAGTAGAAGAAGAAATATAATCTATGATCGTTTTGTTTGATCGCAAACAGCATGTTAAGAAATTAAGTATACTTTTTTTTTGCATGTGTAATAAATCTAAACTGTAAAATATTCAAATATTATTATAGGTTCTTTTTTTTTGTTAGATGTTTTTAAAAATATTTAATATAAAAATGATACTTGTACAATTTTGAGTTTTAAAGCAGTTGCCATTAACAAGGACGATTGAATTACTTATTAAATTCTACATCTAAAGTTAGCAGTTGTTAATAAATTTATAGTACAATAATTAAAATATGTATTGACATACATTCTGAAGTTGTAAGTTACATTCTAATGTTCCACGTTATAAATGTCAGTAAACAAAAATCTCGTTACTCCAGAAAGTTAAGTTTTTCCTTTTTATTGTATTTAGGTATATATCTATCCTCTAAGGGACGCAATACTACGATTTATAGTAAAGTAACAAGAGAAAGCAATGATAGTAATGGCAATCGTAACGAAGAGAATGAAGAATAAAAAAAAGATTGGTCGATCAGGTTGAACGGCAGAGATCGTCTAGGGAGAGCGGGACTGGATTTTTCCCTGGTGTCCCTCTCCGATAAATTCCCCTCAATCCTTTTCTTCCTTTTTCTCCATCAGGGCCACGGGCTACATCAGGTAGGTAGGTAGGTAGGTGAACTAGCAGCTGGAGAAGGTATTGACTGGCGACGAACGCAGCGCGGCGTATCCGCGTCGAAGGTAGCCGAACAGGTGCACGAGCTGCATGGTGAGCGACGATAAGAGCCGAGCGAAAGCGAGTAACGCGCGCTACCGGCCCCCTCCCCGCGCGCCATTCGTCGAGGATCTGACCAATGAGCAAGCGCGACGCGCGCGCGCCTCTGGCGGCGCATGAACCAACGGCAGTCAGCAGTGACGGTGTCGCCTCTCCTCGCGCGGTCACACACAACTCGTTCGGCTATCGAGCTGCGCGTTTCCGTTCCGTGTCAAGCGTCGCGTAACATACATATACACATAATACATACACGTCAAGTCGGAATTTCGCGTGCGCCGGACGTCGGATCAGTTACATCGTCCGCATTAACTGCCCCAATATTTCTTCCCTCCGTTTGACGGTGTAACTCGCGCGTGCCGAATTCTTCTCTTTCTCTCACCTTCGTTCTGTCGCGCCGCGCGCGCGAGCGTCTTCCGCGGTGAAGTAAGTGACGGTTCTGGGGATAAGGAGAGGACTCGGAGGGACGGTTTCAGCCATGCGATTCTCGTGGATGCTCGCGGCCACGGTGCTGCTAGTTTTTGCCACGGGGGTGAGATGCAAGAGGAGATTCGACGGTGATTTCGAATTCGCCGAAGAGGTGAGTTTCTAGATGACGTTTCCTCTCGCGTATTATACTTGTCGCGCAAGGATTATGAGCGATGACAGGTTGACAGATCGCTCGTTTATTTATTTATTTTTTCTTTTATTTCTTCCGCCTTGTGGAGATACGCGAGAGATACGCGATGACAGCTTATACCCTGAAACAATCGCCCAATCCGAGAAAATCCGTGACTCTCTTTTACGTATCCTGCAGAGATAAGACACATTCGTTATCAAATAGAATATTGGTAGAGGAGAGCAAAGTGTCATATAATCGACAATAACAATAGCGACGGCTCCGCCGAAGGGTGGCGCTTCACTGTTGCGAATTGTTGCGAAATAACCACTTTTTGATCGTTTCGCCGCTCGCTCCGAAATCCAAGGTTCTTCGTGTTAGGAATGCCGCGGTCCATCGATTCAAAGTTACGCGCAGTTACATACTATAACAAAACTTGACATATTACAATTTTTCACGGTAAAAACCGTGTCGCTTTGATAACGAAGGGAAAAAAATAATAGCGATGCTCCTGCATTCGCATTCAGAATGCTTCTACAGACTTTTATGTATTTAATCCATAAATGGAATATCATTAATATCAAGTACACGTATTATTCAAAAATATTTGCATTTTATTTATTCTGCCGTATTTCTGCCCAGCAATCCTCATAACGATCGATTTATTATAAAATCCTTTATTTTCATATATTCAATTTTTTTGATACAATTTTTGTTATTTGTCAATTGTTTAAAAAGTATTAAATTACGCGCGTTATTTTTATTTATATGCGAGTTATGAATCATTTATTCGTATATAATATTTGGATAGTGTCTTTCTTACTTGCAAAACGATATTAGCAAACAATAAGTTAACATTTTAAGTAGACACTTAAAGATATTTACGTTACAATATGGTGATTGCTTTTGACTTTTAAAAGCGATGACTGAAAGATGGTTAGAAAAGTCCGAGGAACATCTAGATATTGAATGTTCTTTAGAGTATCTTCTAGATATTTATCTTATCTTATTGTTAGGATTTGAGGTAATGTATAAAACAATGTTAGCAAATAACGAGTTAACACATGTTTTAAGATGCTTGCATTATAATACGATTGATTGCTTTCGGCTTCTATAGATGATGACTGACAGACATTTCAGAAAAAATCTGAACAT
>Ga0157363_1006516_pt1 | contig 10982 bp, 13 predicted proteins | sample AttsexASBM1_FD_111477 | JGI IMG/M metagenome (GOLD analysis project Ga0157363, IMG submission 111477) | Fungus gardens microbial communities from leaf cutter ant in Ribeirão Preto, State of São Paulo, Brazil - Atta sexdens ASBM1 | ecosystem: Host-associated > Fungi > Mycelium > Unclassified ...
CGAGGACATCAACGATGAGGGCAACCAGTTCGCCATGGCCAAGGCGCTCGCCTCTGGCGATATGCGCCTGATGCAGAAAGCAGGGCTCGAAGCCGATCTTGCGCGTCTCGAGCGTCTTGCAGCAGCGCATTACGATGACCAGTTCGCTGTTCGTCGTTCGATCCAGACTGGCGAGCGCGAGCTGGCGTCGCTTGAGCGCCGGATCCCGGCGCTGGAGACCGATCTCGCGCAGCGCGTGGAGACGCGCGGCGAGGCTTTTTCCTTCGAGGGGCCGCGGGGCGTTCTGGCCGAGCGCGAGAAAGCCGGGGCATGGCTTTTGTCCCAGGCGCGCAGGGTCGAGAAGAACCGCGAGGAAGGATCGTGGCGTCTCGGTCGTATCGGTGGTTTCGAGATCCTGCTCGAAGCAGCACAGACGCGGTTTCTGGAGGATGGAACGCCGAAGATCGAGGCAGGCCTTGCGATCGCGTTCACGTCCAGCCCGTCCGAAGTGTCGTTCGATCGCGATACCAAGCCGCTTGGCCTGATTTCGAAAATCGAGCACCGGCTCGGCCGCATCGAGACAGAGCTGACGGAAACCCGCAAGGCGCGTGACGAGATCACCGTCCGTCTGCCGGCCTATCGCGCACGGCTTGGCACGCCGTTCCGCGACCAGGCAGCGCTCGATGAGAAGAAGCGCGCTCTTGCAGAACTAGAGGCTGATCTGGCGGGCGACGCCGAGGCCAATGCCGCATCGGAAGTGGATGAAACCCCGATAGCCGCCTGAGGGAAGGAAAGGGGGTAGCTGACGGGATCGGCCCGCATCAAGCGGTGGGTCCTCCCCATGCTCGCAGGCTGCGCGTGGGTCCGGTCCCGGCGCTTGCGCGCCGCGCCTGACCCGGCCCGACCCGCCAGCTACCGGAAGGGTCACGCGCAGAGAATATCAAGGTGCGCGAGACAACCCCGGAGGCCTCCATGACGATTGCCCTTACCAAAGCCAACCTCGCGCAGTTCTACGGCGCCGAGCAACATCATCGGTATACATTCGGCCTGGTTCTCTCAGACGGCGCTGCATTTCTGGTCAAAAACGGGGCAGGCTGGCTTGTCGATGTGATCGCGTCTGCACGCCTCGATCCGAAAGTTCGGCGAGAGCCATTCGAAGCATGGTCTTTGCAGGTCGATCTCAAGACAAGCACTGCCGTCGTCACATGCACGGACGGGGGCAAGGATGGGAGGGAGCCGGTAACACTCTTTGCGCAGGACATTCCTTATACGGATTTTCCGCTCGAGAGCATCGAACTCTATGCGATCAGCGACGAGGGCCTTGGGGCCAAGGTCGTCATGCTGACCTCTGAAAACTGAAGGAGGCCGGCAATGTCTCATCGCATCGTCTATGATCAGGTGGCCGTGAAATTCACGGCCGCCCAGCTCGCCATTTCTTGCCCGACCGAACACGGGAGGGATGACTATTTCATGCTCTTCGAATTGGGGGGCGATAACAATATGTATGACTGCGATACCGGCGCGCGTACCCGCTCCTGGGATCTGATTGGCGCGGATTGCGAGTGGGTCGTCATGCGCAAGATCGTCGAATACGCGGCCTCTTGTGAAGGTGGCGGGATGCGCTTTTCCAATGCTCGCAGTACGCAGGCAGAGACCTATATCCGCAAGAACCGCTTAACCCTCGAGCGTGCCCTGACACCGGATGGCTTCGGCGAGACCGGCATCGGAGTTTCCGCGTCGATCAGGGTGACACGGACGACGCTCAACGCGTGGCAGCGCCAGCGTCTCGGAAGGCTCGAGGCGTTGATGACGCCGCAGGGAGATAGTGACTACGCCTTGTGGGAGCTGAGCCCCCTGCGAGATCCGCTGCATGCTGCGCTGTTCTTCGCGTTCCACACGCTCGATGAACGCCCCATCTACAACAAGGCAAGGGCTCACCGCCCGTCGAAGGGGAGGGAGCCCGTGCTCAAGCTGGTCTCGCCAAATGCTTTTGCCGGCGTGGAGGCCGCGTAATGCCCCAATACACCGTCAAGATCGGCTTCTGGCTCCGAGCCTATGACAGCGCGGAGATAGAGGCCGATAGTCCCGACGAAATCATCGAACGGGCCAAGGCTGCCGCACGCGAGATGATGCAACGGACCGGTACGCCGGAACATATCGAAGTCACGGACCGTCGCGAGGGAATCATCTGTTGGATCGTATCCGTCCGGAGTTGACAGGCTTGACTACCGCTCTCGCCTTCTCACGGACACAGGACGAGACACCCTACATTTCCGATAGTGGACGCAACTCAATCGTAGACAATCAATGAGATTGGGCCACAATCGGTCAGGAGTGTTCCGTTATAAGACGTAGATAAGCTGCCATTCGCTGAGTGGTTTCAATTAGGGAGCAGCGCCCGGTGCGGCGTCACGCACTTTGCGAGCGTCTGGTAAGATATTATTGGCCGCCTTATAGACATTAACTCAGTGCGATGATGGAACTGTCAAATAGGCTAGGAGTGACATGAGCGGAATTGAGGTCTTTCAGGATATGGCGCTGACAGGGCCATTCAATGAACGGGAATCACTTGCAAGCGCGCTAAAACAGAGCGCTGCCGTTCCATGGGTATTCGATGAAAATGGTTCAAAGAATGCCGAGAACAATGCGAACGGCGACGTAGGTATCATAATTTTTCTGCATAACGGAGAAGCAGATCTTCCTGCCGCACGTCTTGTACTATGGCCTGATGCAGAGGGTTTTTATGTACCCAACATCACGCCCACTGCGACTGACAACTTAACAATAGCGCAGTATAATGCGCTGCTATCGAACTTTGCTGATGTGATCGCGCGGCCGATTGCGCGTCGGTTCGGATATGTTGTCAATCTTACTGCTGCTAGGCAGAACCTCGAAGACTGGATGTCAGAGGAAGCGGCGACTGCCCTCCGCCGCTTCTCGGCTTCGGCGAACAAGTCTACCGGAGCGAGTCATCCGCTCGACGAACGCCGCTGGTTCGATTTCATCATTGCCGTCCACCGTGCCCATGACGACGTTGGCACCGATCGGCTGGCACGTTGGCTCCACGAAGTAGAAAGTTGGACACAGGAAACAGCGCATGACCTCGCAGGAGAATTTGAACGCGGCCTCGCGCTCCTGACGCGGGAAGTCGAGACCCGCTAAGGTGCAGGCATTCGATCCCAACGCGATCGCCGCGCTTAGCGTGCCGGTGCTTTGCATCGACACCTGCTCGCTGCTCGACATCATGCGCGATCCGACACGTGACAGCACGCAGGCGCGTGACCGGCTGGCAGCGATCGATCTCGCGAAACGACTAGAGAGCTTAGACTTGGTCTGCCTGGTCGCCGAACAGGTAGAAATGGAATTCGGCAGCCATGACACTGACATACGACTGGAGGCCGAGAACGCGATCCGCAAGCTGAGAGAGCGTGTCGACCAAGTAAATCAGATCCACGCCACCTTTCTAAGCGCGGTGGAGGTAGACCTGACGCATTTGGACAATATAGTGGCTCCGGCCCGCCAGATCATCACGCGCTGGACCAACGCCGCCCATCGCGTGCCCAGTTCGCCTGTCATCTATAGTAAGGCAATGTATCGTGTGAACCAAGGCATTGCGCCAGCGCGCAAGGGGAAGGATTCAGTTAAGGATTGCGTGGTGGTGGAGACTTATCTTAGCGCAGTAGATGACCTCCGTACTGCCGGAATGCCGACGAATGTGGTCTTTCTCTCGTCTAATACTAAGGAATATCGGGCCGAAGGAAAAACCCTGCATCCCGACCTCGTTACAGATTTCAGTAATATAAACCTAGTATATGCGCCCAACATGTCAGCGGCGAAGGCGTTGCTTGGCTTTTAAGGGGCGGCCAGCCGGTTCGCAAAACTGTCGGCATCCCGGATGGTCACAATGAATGGGCTTTTGAGGTCATGAACGAGAAGAGTCCGAATGGCAATTTCTCCGTGCCTATCGATCGCTAACAGACAGTCTGCTCTCTCTCTTGATCTGCCTATCCGCTCAGTGACGTAGTAGCAGACAGGCGGCAGTCACCTACTTTTCGGACGCTCAATCCGGCCCTCCTCTATGACACCGCTTCCCTCATTCTGATCAGGTGCATCACTCGTTGCGAAGTAAGCGTCCGGTTTTGACACGCTTAATTTAGAGGTATGCTTATTGACCGGTATAATGAGCCGTACGAGTGCGGAGTGAGTGATGAAACTGTTTGCCTTGGCCTGCCTATCGATCACTCTTGCGTCTGCCCATGCGCAGACACGGACTGATGCCTATCCGAGTTGCGATCTTGCCGAACAGCGCTCGATCACGGGTGATCTGGGTGGCGCGATCACAGATCCGCGACAGGCGCATATTTCGGTGCGCACGAATACACTGCAGGCTGATATCGGAACGGCCCGCAAGGCACGACGTGTCAGCCAAACTCTCGCGGACAAATTATGGCGGGAGGTTCAGCGTATCCGGACCGATGCGAATACCTATACGCAAAAGCAGGGTTTTCTGAGCGCCGCGGAGCGCGCGTCATACGACAGGGATCTCGATGCTGTCGCCGCCAGAATTTGTCCGAAGCTACAGGGTTCCCGCCTTACGCTACCTCGTAAGATGTGAACGAGCTTGTTGAGATTGGTAGCAAACCTGCCAGTTCATCTGCGGGATAGCCTTCGATCATGCGGGTCAGCGCGTCGCGTAACCAGGTAAATGGCTCAATGCCGTTGAGTTTGGCGGTCTCGATCAGGGACGCCATGATCGCCCAGCGTTCGGCGCCGCCTTCACTGCCGGCAAACAACGCATTCTTGCGCCCCAGAGCCACGGGTCTGATCGCCCGCTCTACCGGGTTGGTATCGAGCTCGATGCGACCGTCATCAATGAACCGCGCCAGGTCCGGCCAGCGGTTTAGCGTGTACCGGATGGCTTCAGCCAGCCGGGCGCGGACCGGGAGCAGGACGAGCTTCTGCCTTAACCAAAGCTCCATGGCTTTGACGCGTGGCAGGGTGTGTTCTTGCCGGATATTTCGACGTTGGTCTGGCGGCAAGCCGCGGATTTGCGTGTCAATGTCGTAAAGTTCACGGATCCGTGCGAGCGCTTCAGTCGCTATCGGCGATCCCGTCTGATGCAATTCATAGAATTTGCGCCGCGTGTGCGCCCAGCACGCTGCCAACTGGACTTCGCCATCCTGTGTCAATTGTTCGAACCCGGCATAACCATCGACCTGCAGGATGCCGCGATAGCCTTCGAGATGACGCGTCGGCCAAGCAGCTGTACGATCGGGCGAGGCATGGAACACAACGGCCGGTGGAGCAGTGCCTCCAAAACTGCGATCATCGCGCGCATAAGCCCACAGCCGCCCGGTCCGGGTGCTTTCTCTGCCGGGGTCGAGGATCGGTAGCGGCGTATCGTCGGCAAAGACGCGCTCGCCAGCAATGACATGGGTCATAAGCCTGTCGCGCAATGGAGCCAGCCACCACGCCGCAGCCCTTATCCAATCCGCGAGGGTGGAACGAGCGAGGTCGACGCCGTGGCGGGTAAACATCTGACTCTGCCGATATAGTGGCAGATGATCGCAGTAACGGCTGATCAGCACGTGTGAAATCAAGGCCGGTGTCGCAAGACAGCCCTCGGCGATCCGCTCGGGTGCCAGGGCCTGATGCAGCGTACCGCAGGACCGACACGCACATTTGGGCCGGTTGATCCGCACCACACGCACCGAGGCAGGCACCCAGTCCAGCATTTCATTCGCGGTGGTGCCCGCGTCGTGCAAAACGCCGCCACAGTCCGGGCAGGCCGTCACATTGGCTGAAATCGTGATATCGGTGCGCGGCAGATGGTCCGGCAGGGCTTTGCGATGCAGCGGTTTGACGGCTGACGTCGCATTGGGGAGTTCCGCTGCTATCGCGTGTATTGATGTCATCACGGCGCGTTTTTCGGCGTCACTCTCCAGCGTCAGAGGCAACTGGTCCGGATCAACGGCTTCCGCACGGCGACCAAAGCGGGCGCGCCGGAACTCCTTGATGATCTGCCTCAGGCGCTCGATCTCGATCTGCCCTTCATCCAAAGCGCCCGCCATGTCACGCACCAGCCCTTGCAGGGTGATCGGGTCCAACGGCAGATTATCCAGGGCGATCCGCATTGCTGCAGGATGGCCGGTTTCAGCGGCTCAGTACAAGGAAATTCGGCGTGATTCATCCGGCCACCAGCACGCGTCGGGCAGGTGCCTGCGCACGCCAGTCCAGCCCTTCGAGCAGCATCGATAACCGCGCCGGGGTGAGCAGAATGGTCGCTGGAGCGCCAGGCGTCGCCTGGGTCACCGGCCAGGTGAACATGCCCTGATCGAGCCGTTTGATATACAGACACATGCCGTTGCCGTCATGATACAGCAGCTTGATCAGCCCGGCACTCCGGCCGCGAAACACGAACACATGACCAGAAAACGGGTCGGCTCGCAGCGTTTCCTGCACGAGTACCGACAACCCGTCGATCCCTTTACGTAGATCAGTATAACCAAGGGCTATGTGAACCCTTACATTAGGCGGCAGACTGATCACGCTGTTGCCTCGAGAGCGTCTGCCAATCGCGCAATTACACTGAAATCGATCGGATCGCCGACCCGTAGAATGCGCCCGTTTCGCAAAAGGATTCCGACTGGAGCACTCATTGGTCTCTGCATTTCGTGACGATCGGCTGAACACTGTTTTGCAGGCGGCAATTGCGGCACCGTCGGCACTTCTTCAAGCGTGACCGAGGCGAACCTCGGCTGCTGTGCCAGAGGATCATGCGGGCATTCTGCGAGCTGATCTGCAAACTGTTTCCTCCACCGGTAAAGGACGCTGGGGGCCAGCCCATTCATCTTCGCGTAGCGATCCAGTGACATGCCCGACTGCAGGGCATCGCTTAGTAGTGCCAGGCTCTCTTCGCGTGTCCATTTTTTACGAAGCCGGATGGCGATGAGATTTTCCAGGTCGCCAACGGGTATGGCAATATCCTTCTCTGGCGAGCCTGAGAATTCCTTAGCCCGCTTTCCTGACGCCCCTACCGGAGGAACGGCTTTGTGCGGCGGCCAGAGAAAGCCAAGGCGACGGGCCCATAACCGCATGGCCTTCGCACTCAGCCCATGACGACCGCAAAAAGCTCTCTGAGTAAGCCCACTCTCGGCAAATAATATCAGACGCTCTCGCCAAACCTGTTCCCGATTGATCATGACGTTCCAATTCAAATGGCAGAGTCATGATGAAGGCACAGATTCCGGGCTCCCGCAGCGTGTCAGCTTCGAACGCTTACTCAGAACCGGACGCTTACGCGGTAGTCAAGCCTGTCAACTCCGGACGGATACCATCCCGACAGCCGCTCGGAGGAAAGAAGGAGAAAGGGAGGTAGATGACGGGATCGGTCCGCATCAAGCGGTAGGTCCTCCCCATGCTCGCAAGCTGCGCGTGGGTCCGGTCCCGGCGCTTGCGCGCCGCGCCTGACCCGGCCCGACCCGCCACCTACCGGAATGGTCAAGCGCAGAGATTAAAGCGCGAGACACAATCCGGAGACAGGACAATGTCCGAACAGATCGCACCCCAGATGGAACGCCCTTCAGTGATAGGGCCTGACTATATGGAGCAGCTGAAGCGCCGTCAGGCATTGCGTCAGGAGGCGCTGCGACAGAACCTCGAGCTTATCTGGGATGCGATGCAGGCCGGTGCGGTTAAACGGATCATACTCTCCTATGACTGCCAGGACTGCGGGATCGACGCTCCCACGGTCAGCTTCGAGGGGACATCAGATAGCGTGCCCTTTCCTGAAGCGATCCGCCTGCCCGAAGCCGTCGATGCCATGGGCCTTCCGGCTCAGATCGCCCTGATTTTTCCTGACACACTGAGCGATGTTGCCTGGCTTTGCGTCCAGATCGTTCTTGGTCGGTCCAAGCCAGAATGGAACGACGGGGCAGGCGGCTACGGCGAAGCTGTCTTCGACCTTGCCACACGCGATCTCTCCGTCTCGCACATACAGCGCATCGTCGCGCACGAAGCCTACACTTTTCAGGCCTGACGCCCCCAGAAACCTACGAATGAAACCGCTTCTGCGCGCAGCGCAGGAAATGAGGAGACATGACCGTGACCAATGCGACACCCGAACTGCGCTTTGTGAATCCCAAAAGCCTCGTGGCCAATGATACGAACCCGCGCCGCACGCCGTCCTGCCACGAAGAGGACCGCCGCCTTGCATTCAACATCAAGATTGCCGGTCTCATTCACCCGCCTCTGGTCCGTGAGCAGGAAGATGGTTCGCTGAAAATCATCGCCGGCTCGCGACGCGTCCGTGCGTGCATCATGGCCGGGCTTACCGAGATACCGGTTCACGTCACTGCGGCAGACGAGAAATTCGATACGCTCATCGCCGGGTCAGAGAACATGATCCGGCAGGCTATGAGTGAACCCGATCAATGGGCGTTCGTGGTCAAACTACGTAAAGAAAAAGGGCTGACCGATGCCCAAATTCGCAGGGCAATGATGATCACGCCGACCGCCTTGAAACAGCTCGAACTGTTGTCTCGTCTGCACCCCCCCATCCTAGACGCTATTGCGCTTGGTTACGGACCTAAGGGTAACGCTCGCGCGGCCATTGCAAAATCGTCGCTCGAAGAACAGGAAGCTGCGTGGTGTGAAATGTGGTCCGACCATGTTCAGGACGGCTCTGACCCTGTCCAGTATCGTATGACGCAGGAGGAAGCGCAGGGCTTCGAGTGGATCGAGCTGGCACACGCCCTCTCCCATAACGAATTTTACGCGTGCGATGCCCGTTTTGGCGACGATCTGGCAAAGGAGCATGGGATCGTCTGGGAAGAGGATCTCTTTGCCCCCGCTGATCAGAAAGAAAAACGCTATACGCGTAATGCCTCGGCTTTTTCCGCTGCGCAGTCCGCATGGATCGATAGCATTCTCGGCGAGGACAAGATCCGGATCGAGTGTAATCAATGGGGTGAGCCTCTGTTTGCAGAGGGCTTCTGCCGGAGTCATCACGATCACACCGCCGAAGGAAAAGCTTTTGCGCTGGATCCTCGCACGCTGCTGGTGAAGGAGTTGAACTTCCGGCGATATGAGGTCTTTGCACCGTCCTCGTCGTCAGGGACATATGCGCCTGCTCCCGTTACCAAAAAGGAGCGTGCCGATATCTCGGGCACCGGCGACAAGATGATCGGCGAGATCCGCACACGAGCGCTGGATGAGGCCCTCGATGCGCAGGCTGCCGATGTCGATCCCTGGGATCTGGTCGGCGCCCTCCTGCTCGCTTTGTCGAACAACAATATTCACGTCTATGGTGAACGTTCGCCAGGTGGTGGGCCCGCCAATCACGCCACGGCCCGGGCTCGCCGGGCTCTCTTTCCTGAAGGCGTGCTCGTTCGCGATCCCGATCTACTCCGCCAGCATGCGATTACGGTGCTGAAATCGATCTCGAGTTGTGAGATTAGCATGCACTCGGGCAGCGGCCTCTCGGCTCAGCTACTAGGCGTTCTCTTCAATGCCGATGCGCATATGCCGAGCCTCGCCTTTGAGGAGTTCCTCAAGACCTACTCCAAGCCCGGTATCACCAAAGCCGTCCAGGCTCTCGGTCTTGCAGAACAGGCAACTGGCAAGCTCATGCGTGCCAGCCTGATCAACCATGTGGGGCAGGGTCATTGGGTGCCGCCCGAGGCCGGGTTCGCGCAGGCCGTGGATGTCTGGCGTGCTCAGGCCGCTGAAGAAGCCAGACGCCTCGCTCGATGGAATGATACCGACACGGATGACACGGATGCCGAAGATGAGGACCCGGGCGAGGACGTCACAGGCGACGACGCAGATGCGGTTGCCCCGGAGATGATACCGCCCAGCGACCCCGTCGAGGACGAAGCTGCAGAGGCCGGGATCGTCCCGGACAGGAAGACCGCCGATCCAACCCTCGCTGCCCTGTCGACCCGCTTGCGGGACAGCTTCGCGTCCACCCCTGCGGGGCGGAAGCATTTCGATGACCACGTGGAAATCATCTGCGTCTGACTCTCGAGCGCATTGGCCCTCCCTTGCGCAGGGCCAATGCAGATCGCGCCTCTCTTGATGAGGAGGGCGGGTTCTGCCTGTTCCTATCACTTTGCCAAGCGCCCTCGATGGGCGCGGAGAAACGAGATGCCTTCAGAATATGCCGGGTATGAAGCTCGTGAAAGATCAGCTTTCGCCCAAAACCGTGAGACCCTTTTCACAGCCCTCGCCATGCAGGGATGCCAGAAGGTCACGGTCGACTACGAAGGAAGCAGCGATAGCGGCGGAATTGAGGATATCCGGATCGAGCCCGCTACAGCGTCCCTCGAGCGCGAAGTCTCTATCCTCGAGGCCCAATGGAATCAAGAGACGCTCTCCAAGCGCACAGCCCCTTTGAAGGAGGTGCTGGAGGCGACAGCCATGCATCTCGTGTGCCGGGAACATGACGGGTGGGAAAATTGCTCCGGTGGGGGCGGCGAAGTCACCTGGGACGTCGCCGGGAAATCAATATCGGTGGAGCATTACGATTACATCGAACACCGCGAGTATTCCTCCCACACCTATTGAGGCACCTGATCATGGCTCATCCCTATCACCACGCCCTTTCCTCGGTGAAAAAATGGGGCGGTCGCCCCGAGGATTATCAGGCGATCCATGACTGGTTAGATGTTATCTGGACAGGCAAGGATTTTCACCGCTCGTAGGGGCGATAGTCCATAGGAGGGGCTCCGCCGCCCGCGTAGCGCGTTTTGCGCGCGAGCGGAGCGGGCGGGGCCTGTAGGCTATCAGGGCAACACTGCGGAACGCGTGCTTTGGAAGCGAGAAGGCCTATCCGAAAACATGCGCGATTATGACGTTCGCAGGATAAAGGTCGTTCTAAAGGGTGACGTCAAATGGGGGGAGACCGGAAAGTCAGCTCTTGGATAAAAACTGGAAAACCGGGCATCAAGGCGAGCGCGTGCTTCCTCAGTGAGCCTGCTGATTGCACTAAAACTCGCTGGAGA
>Ga0157363_1006517_pt1 | contig 10981 bp, 4 predicted proteins | sample AttsexASBM1_FD_111477 | JGI IMG/M metagenome (GOLD analysis project Ga0157363, IMG submission 111477) | Fungus gardens microbial communities from leaf cutter ant in Ribeirão Preto, State of São Paulo, Brazil - Atta sexdens ASBM1 | ecosystem: Host-associated > Fungi > Mycelium > Unclassified ...
ATTATGTACTCAAAACAAGAATTATTTTCGTTTGAAAAATATTATATAAAATCGGAGAAATGACTTTATAAGAAATTAAATCGAATCTGTTTTAATTTGACAATCTTGATTGAAATATTAAACTTACTAAAATTCAGAATATATTTTAAATAAATTCAATGCTTGTGAATTTACGATAAATTTGCGGATATATATATATATATATAAAATTTTGAAATACTTGAAACAAGTAATTATTACTTGCGTATAGTATGTATTTTTCTGTGTGTATTGATATAAGCTGAAACTTGATTCTTCACTTTCATTTTTCGCTCGTCGATGATTTGAAAATTACTACCGAAGAGATTAAAAAGTATTCATCTCAATTGTAATTTTTGAAGCACGTCAAAATCAAAAATACACGATTTCTGATAATCTTCCAATAAACAGACTATTTATTAACGAGAAGAGAGAGCATCATTCTCTTTACCATTGCACATTCACAAAATCTCGCGGGTTGGGGTCGATTCGATATATCCCGAAATGCGAAATCCGCAACGACTCGCCGGTATGGGCAGTCCATTTGGCCGGCGTGATTTTCTCCGCGGTGGTCGCGTCGTACCGTACGCTGCCTAAACGAACGACGCGACGGTGTGCGGCGCGACACCAGTTTTTTTTCGCATTATAAATTCTCTGCTCCGGACAGCCGCCCCGCATCGCCAGTTTTCCGCGCTTTTGCCGACGACACGCGGATGGCCGCGTGCTCACACACACACACACATACACACGCGCGCGCGCGCGCGCATACGCAGCACGTCACGCTGGCCGCGCATCTACATGAAGAGTGTGAGACGCATGGCGAGTCGCGTGATTCGCACGTGAACTCAAATTCACGTTGGCTACATTGAATTCGCAGATATTCAGAAGAGGAGGAGGAAGAAGAGGAAGAGGAGGAAGTGGCAGCGGATGCGGAGAAGGATGAACGGGAAGAGGCGCGGGCGGGGGTGGGCGATGGCAGGCATCGGCACGGCGGATTCCGATTGAAGTCAATACTTTTTCAGCAGTCCAAACCCCCCCTTTCACAGGCGCGGTCGCGAGCACGCACGCACGCACGCACATATCTTCGTTAATAATATACGCGGAAATCTGATTATTTTTCTGCTTCCCCGTTTTAATTCTGAACGATTTTTTCGTTTCTCCTCGCCCCGCGCCACCTCGCCTCAGCGCTCTCTCACCCCGCTTTCGTTGCACGCTCGGTCGTGTGCGGTTCGATGTTTTTGCGCGGGGTAAGGTCCGATTGGTCAGCGTCCGCTCGCCAGTGGGGTGGGAAATGAAAGGTCGGCCGTTCTCGAACGTGTATGCACGTACGTAGCACGCGTAGTCGTGATGGAACGTGGGTTTCCCTGGAGAGAAAAAGAGACGGACAGACGAGAGAGAGAAAGAGAGAGAAAGGAAGAGAGGGAGAGGGAGAAAGAGAGAGTACACGAAGCAGAAGAGAAACGATAAGCGAGTGAGAGGTAAAGACAACCAATGTGTGAACGATACTCACTGAGGTAAGACTAGAACAACACTAATCGACATGGTGAACGCGAACTCCTTGGTTCAGCTCGTGTCCTTAAGGCATTGCCAGTTTCTGGTTGTGCAATCGTTCTTTCCTCCCCCCCCTCCCTCTCTTCCCTCTTCATGCGCCGATCGGACTTTCACTTCGACTTGGTGAATTGTCTCGAGTTACACATGGGGTTTACCCTATTCGCAATTCTTCTCTATAGCTTCTTTTAATTCTTTGTAAATAAAGCAATCTATGATAATATGTACTTTGTGAGTACTTTGAGACGTAAAGTTTCAAGCCTTAAAAAATTGACCAATCATAGTTGAATGTGAGGAAAATAATCGATTGTGATTTCAATTTCTTTTCATGATTATTTAATAATCTTTAATAATAATCTTCACAATTATGAGGTCAATTTCTTACGACTTAAGCTTAAGTTTTAACCTTAAAATCTCATTGTAGACGTAACTCAAATTACTTTTTGCAACGTCTAATTTATTCTTGCCAACAACTTACCTTTCTAAGAGTGTCATTTGAAGGATGATGCAAGACGTAATAAATATTTCGTGAGTACAAAACGTGAAAAAAGAATTGTTGAAACGTATTCCGAATCTCATTAGATATCTGAAATACTTAGGTACGGAGATATCCGAGGTCGCTTTATTTTTCATTATATTTTCATCGCGGTTATATTACTGCCGGCACTGCGTGTTACGCGGCGCAAACTATAACGCGACATACCATCGACCGCTTTGACATATTCCTCCCCATTTCGTTCCAACTTTTTCCGCTTATCGCGCTTTGCCGTTCGGGCCCGCGTTTTTAATACTCTAAAATCAGAAATTAATGGAATAATTTTAATTCGCCGCCCTAATGGGCTGTCCGTCCGGTTCTCTTTACCAGCATCGAAAACGCCGCATAGCGCACACTTGCATCGCCGGCTGTGTAAGAGTGGCACACACGCGTCGCGTCGCATCGCGTTGCCGTTAGCCGAGGGCGGAAAGATCGCGGGCGGGAGTGGACGGATAGACGGCGATGGCTTTTTTCGACGGACAATAAAATTAATTTCGTTCGATTCCGATTAACTTCGTTTGTAATCACGCGAAAAATAAACACGCATGAGAGAAGATAATTCTGCCGTAGTCGTTCCGCCACCCATCTCACCGCCCTGTTCTATCCTTCGGTCCTTCGTCCTTCCCAGGGCGCGAGCAATCGCGTTTCCCTTTCCATTTGTCCAGTCGCCTGCCTGTCCATCCGTTCGTCCATCCGTACGGTGGCAAACGTACGGTGACCGCGCGCTCTCTTTCCATCCAATAGATATACAAGTCGCGTCAAAAGTCGCGACAGTTTCATTTCAAACAAATTCGATATCGATTTTTAGTTACCATCATACTCTTTTCCAATTCTAAGCGCTTAAACTTTTGATACTTGAATTGATTCTTAAATACGAGTATGATCAACCTTTTCAAGATTAATTTTCGTGACATATCAGCGATATACCTATATATATATTAAGAGAAAATCCACATAAAAGTGATACTTTGAAGATCTTTTAATCTGTTTTGTATTCTTAAAACTTGAATTGACAAACTTGGATGGATTGCATTAATATGCAATTAGATCTTCCGAGAAAAAGTACGTAATTCGTGATACACCCTGTATATTTCCTACATCCGGACCGCGAGCGAACCGAAACGTACCGCATAAAAAGCGACGAGAAAGAGAGAAAGAGCGAAATAGAATAGGTGGCAGGGGGTGGGACAGAGGGAGAACGAAGTTAAAAAAAAAAAGGAAAAGCAGACGCGGATGAACTATTAAAAGGCACGTTCGACCGGACGCCATGGCCGGGGGTTTTCATTAAAATTCTTTCGATCTTTTAACATTTCCAATCGGTGTTTGTCGGAATATCGAGTTCTCGCGCGTCCTGGTAAAAATGTAAACGACCGCGTCTGCCGTAACGCGGGCTCGACAACGGCCGAGCTAATAAGCGTCTCTCGCGTGGATGACATTTTCAAGTGTCACGATATCGGAACCGTCAGATGTTTATGAAGTTTCAAAACTTTCTAGCAAGAGTTTCTTTAACATCGTACGCTTCGAAAAGGGACGTTTACTTATATTGTATTGTAAAGGAAATGATTTCAATTTGTTCAAAGTTTCTGTTTCTGTAGAAATAATATAAAAGTATAAATAAATAATAATATAATATTTTTTGGAAAATTTTTATGCAACATGTAGATTGTACGAGCTGGATTTATTAAGTCGTAAATTATTAATAATTCATGGTATGCAGTAATTAATCATATATAACGAAGAAGGAAAACGTTGCTACTGCGAGTAGATGATCCGTAGCGTCAACGATGAGCAAATTATCATTTTCGATGGGTTACGCGAGCCAGTGAACGATGACCCGAAACAGTCATCGAGAAAGTGATGAACTCGAATTCCACCCTGATTACCAGCGCGCGCTCCATTAACTCGAATTTCGTGCGAACCAATCGACCGTACTAGTCATCGTTGTTGTAACCCTTTCAAATAGCAAGTCCTTCCTACAATTACCGATTTGCGTGCACGTGCTTCTATTAGCGTAACGATTTAACGCAAAGCATATTTTACAATTTATCCACATTGCAGATATATTACTCTCACTATATAGCAAACATCGAAATGTACAAAATCGACAAAATCCAAGTGCCAAATATATTACGTGAAACGATATAAGCAACACAATTTCGCGTCCACTGCATTTTGTCGCGTATCATGATTTCATTTTGAATGCTTTACATTTCTGCCGACCGCAATCATCATTTCACGTCCAACAAAAGCAAATTTAAGGATTTTTATTAGTTATTTAAGATTTATTGAAGAACTTGCTTATTACTTTGATTATCCTTCCGAAAAGTCATAGTAATTATAAAATGTACGCAACAATTTTCACTTTTGTCCTTATCTATTTAATGGTAGATTAAATGTCCATTTAATAGTGTTTCCTGATTATCCTTTAAACGCATTACATATTCAATCAATGATGATTGTTGGGTTTAAAGTTCATAAACACGCACTAATTAACTTTGGCACGTGTTACTCCATTTAACCTAAATCGCTAGAACGTCATGTATAAATCATTAAGCATTAAGCGCACTAATTACATCTGTTTCTAAGCAGCTACATTAACGAACCGTGCTGAGTTCGTTCGGTCTCGCCGCTCTGAGAAGATAGAACGAATTTAGTACGCGGCGTTACTCCGTTGGCTCTTAACGATTCTTGAAACGAATCAAATAGGTCAAAACGAGTGATATCTAATATTGCGAGCGTTCGCCTCAGAAGATCGTGGCTTTACTTAAATCGGGTTAAAATCGGTCAGCGGCACGATTATGGATCTAAAATAAATCTTAGGTAAGAATACCTGCAGTGGGAGAAGGGAATGTCATGTAAAGTAGATTGAATTTTATCGCCGTGGCAAGCATCATATTTTGAGACACCGATGCCGTGCATCCTCACATTCATGCACATCGCGGTGCACCGCGATGCACCGTGGGAGGAAAGGGAGATGGTGATGCAGGAGTTAAACGAGTCCGTGTTTTTTTCCTACGACAGCGTGTTTCGCGAGCTCAGTTGGAGCCGCTTCTTTCCGTGGAGCGACGCCGCCGTGCGGTGAATCATTATTTATTTTTGTGTTTCACGCTGTCAAGTGGCGGTGAGAGAAACGAACGAGGGAGCGGCGGTATATACGGAAAGGGTAGGGGAAAAAGGGCGCGAGAGAGCGGGCGAAAGTCGGTGGGAAGAGGATGCTTCGGCGAGCGCCGCGCGCTCGAGTAATTATTACGGATTTTCCGGATCTAATTCTCCGGACGGTAACACGACACAATTCACTCACGCAGATTGCGCACGAGAGGATGTAAATTCCTGTCAGTCGGACGGTCCATTTCATCTCCTCTTTTTCGCCGGAGCTCCTAACCGACACCGAGGTCGGAGCTGGACGATTATTCGGTTTTCCACTTTCTCCTCGCCTGTTCTTCGCCCTCCCCCCTCCTCCCCCCTCCCCCTCTTTTCCACGCTCGTTTCGCGCCCTCGTGCCTTCATCCGACGCTTCGTGGCTTTTAACCATGATTTTACATATCTCGCGTGTGTTTTCCGAAAACGAAACGATAGTTTCGAATTTGAACTGTGCGATTACAGATTTATTAGTATTGACGGTTAAATCACGAGAGAGAGAAAAAAATTTAGATATCTCGGCAATAATAAATATGTCCATGGATCTAAAAAAAAAAATTCACACGATTTCTCTAACAGTGAAATTAACGAAAGCTTGTTAAAAGTGTATTTCTGTAAATGTACATCAAGTTACACATCTATTAATATCAAACTGAATTATTATATGAGATATAAAGTAAAATGCAATTTACGAGTGCCATCTCGTTCAAATTATTCGTTTCCCAATTTACATGCTTTAACATCGGTTCCAAAATATCCACTTAAGAAAGTAGATCCATATTCAAGGCTGTCTATTTTTATCTGGTACAGGCAATCGGACATCGACACATAAACGTATACGAGGGATCGTTAGTATGCCATAAGGTACTAATCGTCCACAAAAAAAAATGTCGTGATGTTAGTCGATCGATTTTATCTCCCCTCATCATGCAACCCCTTAAAATGCATGTTAAAACTACACATGCTGACCATGTGGTACAATTACACGAATGCTCTCATTCCTATCTGGAAATTTTCCCGCTTAGCGCTCGACTAAATCAGATGACGTTACCTGTTCTGAGAAAGAGACGCGAGGGCCATAATATACCATTCGCACTATGTATTTCGCGCGCGATTATTCGCATGTTGCCTAATTAAACGTTCGCCGCACTGCTCCGAATATCATGTTCAACCGGCTAGATCTAGATATTCCTCAACGAGCATGCGTGCGTCAACGCATATAAGCGTGAGTGAGGCGATACGATTGTGTGCGGATGGTCATTAAGGATGCCAAGGGCCACTAATCGTCATCAGAGACGTATTCACCGGCAAACGGCGTCGTGTACAGAAAATAAAATTGCCTCCCCACGCGCGCCTCGGTCAATGGACATAATGATTATTTTCTCTGGTATAATGAGCCCAGTCGCTACCACCGCACCGTTGTGTCTACGCGGTGGAAAGATAATAAAAGATTCAGGTCAATAGCGGTGTAATGAGGTATCTGGAATCCATCAAGGATTCATACGGTGAACATACATAATAAAGACCGCACTGGTTAACGTATAGGTACGTAGCGCGAAATGCAATTTGCGAGGAGAGCGTGTGGGTGTACGTGCGTACGTGTTTGTTGTGTATGGTCGTCGCGCACGTTGCCGCTGCCGCTGGTACGATCGCGAAATGCGTATCAGCGGCTTCACTTAGGATTGTCTGTTGCCAGCGAACCGTTATTTGTACATGAGGTAGAATGTATCTTTGTTACTGTCTATGTATATTGCGGCAAGGTTGCAAGGATAAAACTCGAGTTATCATAAACAGCATGGGAAAGGAATTATTTATTGCAGCGGAGAGCATTCTCACAAAAGCCGGATAACATCAATGGCGATAATGTCAACTAACGTAATTTACTCGCGTAACGCCATGGCCGCAAATTGAATCGCTTGGACTAACCGCATCGAAATAAATGGCGAGGTCGCAATTTAATAAGGACCAGTCACCATCTTCCGGTGATTAATTCTTGCTAAAAAGTTTTCAGCAACTTTACAGACTCCTTTCTCATGGATCTTAACTTCTCGGAGTCATTCTTGCCAACCGCCAACCCCCCTCGTCCACTGGCGAAGTAAACTTTTAATCCTCTGCTCCCTGAAGAACTTTCTACCCCTGTAAAACAGTCAGCAACGACACCATTTTCATATTTGACGCATCGACACCTGATATCCTTAATTTCTAACTACTTTATTATTTAGCGCTCTTCTCTTATTTATATAGGTTTTTTTATAATACCGAATCGATCATTTTAATTTAACCGGTTTTCTCAATCTTAAGGTAGAATCCTTATTCTTTATTACATCTCAATCTTTACTGAATAAGTCTGACAGCCCTTTCGTCTACAATCTGGATCTTTCTTGACACAAGCAAAACTTTATTCTTAAATTTTTCCAAAATAAAAGAGAATAGAATCCAATTTCCCTAAAATATCTCATTAAAAAGCTATTTGATAGTGCAATAAAGATGTTGAAAAATAATTCGAAATTTTTTCACATTTTTTAAAAAGATTAAAACAGCAAAAAAAATTGAGTTGGACAGAAGGAATAAAAATATGATTATAGATGGAGGTTAAAGATAATGAAAAAATTATTTAAAAAATGAATTACAACAAAATGAAACGCATATTTATTTCCTCTTGGATATTTAGTCGATTAACACGTAAACTTGGTTACATTTTGGCCGGCATGAAGTTCTGTATCTGCAAATCGTCCTCAAAGGAGTGCCTCGTTAGCTTAGAGGGCGAACGCGAAAGTGGGCGTATATTGAAACCAGTTGCCAACAACTTGGATAATTATAACGATAATTGCGACATATATTATGCTAATACTGCGCGCCCGTTTCGGTATCCGTTCTGTCTTTATTTCCGAAGTTCCGCAAAAGAAATACGGTCGAAACTTTCTAAACAGCCACTCGGCATGCAACGATCGATTCCCTCCCTTATACACGCGCGAGGTACCACGTGGGTGTGAGAACGGCTGATAATTAATAAACACCAGTCCGAATGTGCACGTTAGCGATGGAATTATCTAAAGGACTACTTAGAGATTTAAACATTTATTCGGAGACCAACAATCGTTCTACATCGACACACCTCTCTCACGGAATATATACCTTGCATCAAGAAAAAATCCAAGCGACGACATGCGCGCTTTTGTTTAAACATTTAAATGTTACACACGGAACAGTTCCAAATGAAAACGCATCGAATAAAAAACGACGAGAGTAAACCGGTTTGCACAGGGCCTTCCGATATTTTTTTCGGCGGGATACAAGTTATTACGCGACGCTTGGCACAGCCCCGCTTGAAATCCCCGATGCCATTAAAATAGAAATGGGAAACCCGGCCCTCCCAATTCCAGCATAATATTGTGATTACGATATGCACAGACGCTTTACACACACACACACACACACACACACACACACACACACACACACACACACACACATATATATACACATATATAGGTACGCGTGTACACCCGCGCGAGAACTTCAGATCGGAATGCCCCTTGTCCAGTATACATCCAATATCAGAATCGGCCCTTCGCGTTTCCCATGCATTTATTCCTGTATAAGCAATCCCGCCTGCACGTCATTATATTTTTGGTATCTAATATATATTTTAACCGCAAGATTGTAGCATTTCATCTCGATCGACGACGCCTCTAATGAGATATATGCGTATACTATAATATAATTCTCGAGGCAATATTTGAATTTTTAATTGTAATATGTTACATATCTGTTAGAATTAAAAGGTAAAATATATCACGTCGATAACACATGTGACGATCAACATGCGATTTTAATAAACGGATTAAGTAGCCGAGGGCACATATATTAATTCGTGACGCTACACCATTTGCTTGCATAAGTTCTGACATCTGTACGAACAAAAATAGCATTGTTCAAATACATTATCGATTTACGGCAAGTTTTATATCGGACGTGAAAATATGTCTCGGAGTGGCGCGTAGCCTGCATATTTGCTGCTGCTAGAGAGTTGCGCTTCATGCTCGCTGTGTATTTATTTCTGCTCGAGTTAGTCTGTCGTTATTTTTCCAACGCCTAATGTATGTTTCAGCAACACGTATTCGTCTGCTCATCCCTTTAAATTTCATAGTATGTATCTCCTAAATTTTTTGCATCTCTAACAGATGTAATCATAAGTCATTTCTCTCGTAATATTCACTTTTTTTATTCACATTTTTCGTCCGCGATTTTACTCAATTTGCAGATCTCTCCACTTTACGAAAGTTAAAAATCGGCTGCGCGAAAAAGAAAGACAAAAGATTGTTACTTATATTGATGTCAATTCCATTTTTACTGCACTTTATATAAAAATTACTAGAATTATTCATTTTTCTTTTCGTTTCCTTCATTCGCGGTTTCAAAAATCCCCGGAATTCCAGAGAGTAGCGTAAAAGAGAGAAAGGGGAAGAGAGAGAGAGAGAGAGAGAGAGAGGGAGAGAGAGAGAGAGAGAGAGAGAGAGACAAGCTACTACACGGAATACAAAACAAAACTATCGCTTACGCGCGCAGCATCACCATAAATCCCAAGTGTATGGCTACGTAGGTCGTATTCGCGCGTGAGATAGTGCTCGGAGTGGAGAATGTATCAAAATCAGGCGCGAGGTTGCTTTATGGACGGGAACGCTCGTAAATACGCACTTCTGGTACTCCTGCTCGACTACGGAACGGCCGAGACTCCGGAGAAACTGCCTGGATACGTTAGGCGATAGAGAAAGGGCTACGAAATAGCTTCTACGGGATGCTAATAAAAGATAGAACTGGCTAGATAAACTCACGCAGGCGATATCGCTTCTCGCTAACGCTATTGTTCTGGACATCGTCATCTTCTGATCGATGTCGACGGTGAGAAACAATTGATTACACGAAACACTGGAGAGTTTAGGATTTTCAAGATCAATTTGAATTTTTTATTTTAGCCTGATTGCAGCAGCTGGTTCACGTTAATCTCAATTAATTTTTAATTTCCAATAATAGAATAATTAAATAATTTTCTTTATACGTTTATATTATGTGTATTTAGCTTTATATTCTAAATAATACAAAAAGAGATGATAAAACATAAATCAGAATTAGTTAATGCAGATTTTTGGTGCAATTCAGCCAGAACCGTTGCGATCGTATCGTAACTTTCGTTTAAGCGAGGCATGGCGGAAATAATTCCATTATGGCATTACGCAGGAAAAAAAGCATGTATTGTGTCCCGTATCTGTCTTGAAATTGCCGGCGGGGAAAATCCAGCCTCGGGAATACATTTTTAACATTAATACAAATTTTTATTATTTTTTTATCTTGGCAAAAAAAATCCCTTTTATCGGAAAGTAATTACATACTGCATAATATATAAATGTATCTAAACCAGTAGCCCTTGTTTCCGTGTGTTCCGATGAAAAATTTGCGCTCCGTGTTTAAAAATTAATATGAAATTTTTTATTACTTTTTATCTCGGCAAAAAAATCTCTTTTATTGCAATATAAAATAATTACGTATTTTATAAAAAAAATTTCACGTAAAAAAGGATATGTTACGATCCAATTCGAAAATGAAAAAATTGATCGTATATTAAATATTGTCCGGTCGATTGGCACGAGTTCGCTGCGTGAAGAGCGAGTCCGTATTGATGAAAGCCCCTTCTAATGCCAGTAATAATGTGCTAAAAAGTAGGTGCACTTTACTTAGAAAAAA
>Ga0157363_1006518_pt1 | contig 10981 bp, 10 predicted proteins | sample AttsexASBM1_FD_111477 | JGI IMG/M metagenome (GOLD analysis project Ga0157363, IMG submission 111477) | Fungus gardens microbial communities from leaf cutter ant in Ribeirão Preto, State of São Paulo, Brazil - Atta sexdens ASBM1 | ecosystem: Host-associated > Fungi > Mycelium > Unclassified ...
GCGATTGCTAAAAGGGGAGTGTCCCTATCCCTTTTCCCCAGTTGACTGCGATCTTAAATATCCCTTTATTTGCTGTCCAGACTGCGAAATGGCTCAGAAACCGTAGTCGAGAAACCTGTCGTGTAGCTCGCTGGAGATGAGATGACTATCTGAAAGAAGACCCGGGAAGAAGCGTATCGTCATATTGGATGTTTCTGGTGTCCGCTCAGATGCCCTCATCCTTTCGGACCTAAAACTTGACATCATCTCGGGCTCGAGTCCCGAGTTCAGATTCGTCAGAGACAAAGTTCAAAATTCCTACTTTGCGTTGCCAAAACAGCACATTGAATCCCGATTATTGCGAATGTTTTTCTGCAGCCACATGCGCCAAACAGGACTTCAATGTTGAAAATTATTCTTAATTCCACCTGCTTCAGCTAGTATAGCCTTGTGACAGTGTTTGGGCCGGCGCAGAATATCAACCTACCAAGATCCTCACCTGGGGTCCTCCCTCAAGAACATCAATGATATTTTATGTCTTGAACAAAGGAATATCACAACACGTTCGAAGGGCCGGAAGATCCCTGCTTTCATTTCTCTCCCAGAATCTTCTATGACGTCCCTCAACGCCACGACAATGAGGCATGGACACTACAACCCAGAGGAATCGTGTATGTCTGCGAAAGAAAGAGGCCACATTTTAAATGTTGGGGTGGGAGAGAGAAAATAATCATTTGAGTAAATTCTTTAATCACAGAATCAAGTCCTTCTTTCCTTAGGAGCTATGAAGAAACCGATTAGAATGTGGGCACTCAGGAGAGAGCTTACTCTAGTTTTCTGGCTTGTCCCTGCAAAAAGAGCACAGATGGTGGAATCATTCTAACGAAACAAAGAATGAATTATAAGTTAGAAGTGATCTGACAATAGTTACTCTCGGGACTGTTTCTTATTCAGTATATCACATGATCACATATACTACTACCTGTGGACATGTTTTATGACTTTTAGTCATTTACAATTGTCTACAGTGATTCCAGAGCTTTCACATTACTACCTAAGGCTACTAGGATCTTTTAGATGTCATTAATCTCATAACAGAAATGAAAAACAGGTAATCAACATTACCACTTTCTGAATGATTACTTATCTCTTTTCTTTTATATTCCTTATTTTTTCTTTAGACCTAGCTAAGGGTGTGATGGTCACAAATGTCACAAACATGATGGAAGCATGTCACAGTCACAGACACACTGCTATGTAACTTGGTAGAATTTCTTATGATATGGCAAATCAATTAGAAGAGATTTATCAGATACAGTTCATACTAGAAGGCAAAAGTTCACAAGGTTGGCTTGGGAATATATAGAGTATGGAAACTCCATGTAATGAGCTCAGTGATGTGGACTTGTCAGAATAACAATAACCTTGGCTTTAGCTTATATACTATGCTATTTGTTTGCTATATGATTGCAACTTCAGATAAATGAATGAAGTCTGAGATGAGAGTAAGTGCTAATATTGGTGTATCATCATTGAACACTGGAGATCAAGTTTAATAGAAGTTTATCTTTATTGATTATCAAACTAGTGTATTACAGTATAACTACTAGTCTTATATACAAGTTAGATATATGGAAGATATCAGGGAGTTTCAGTGTATAGTCCTAAGTAGAGGTTTTAGTAGTGAAACACTGAAAGAATCAGATAGGGAACTCTGTCATAGAAGACTGAGTTTGATAGAAGTATTCCCATCATAGAAAATTGGATACCAAAATTGTTATATCATCATTACAAGGATATATTGTAGAAAGAATGGCCATCATAGAAGACAGATGTTATGAACTTAAATCCTTAGAGTGGGATAAAAGCACAAACTCTTGTATTAGAGTAAACACAAGAGAACTTGATAGAGATCCCTTTACAAAGTAGTCTACCTTATATACTACTACCAATGGTCCATACTCACTACTGTGCATCCTACTCTAATCGACCATGTGTAGAATATGAGGCCAACATGTGTTATCCATGTTGTATGATGTCACTTGTTCTAGATCCTTCTACTAAGTTCTCCTACATCTTGGGATTTATCTTGTGACTATGCCATCAGATTGTGATGGATGTGACATCGTGACCAATCAACCCTAACCCTTGTTATTATAAAAATAGAAAATCGAAAAATAAATCTAAAATAAAATAAAAAATAAAAGGAAAAATAAAATAAATCAAGTCCATCTTCTTTGATCTTGACAATAGACTTGTGTCAGAAATGTTTTAAGTACTGACAAGAAGTATTACTTAGCTCAAGTCTTTTTCAAGTTTTTGAGATTACAAAAGAGCTATGTAAGAACAGATTTTTTATCTTGTAAGTATAGTAAATCTACCAGTAAGTAAATATTGCTGGTAGTTCTTCTTTTGTTAACATATATAACATATAGCATATAGTATATATATATAGAGAGAGAGAGAAAACTATGGATAACAAATAAATAAGTATATAGTAAATGGGGAGCTGGTCTGTTCAGAGTAAACTATGAATATATCTAGAAAGTAGAGAACTTTCTAAGTGTCACATAAAATGTAGTAGGTTAGTTAGTTAGTTATTTCTCATTATCTTTCTGATAAATTTTAGAAGTATATAATAAGCTTTAAGAAAAATAAATGACCAAAAATTTCCAAGCCAAAAATGATCCACTTCTTTCTTGTACTATTCATTGGCTTGCAGACTCTTGGAATAAGTAATATATAAAGGAAAAGATTGTCACTAGAAAAAGTGATATCAACATCTTATTAGAAGAAATGGAATCTATAGCAATATAGACAACTGACAACTACTTACCTGTAGTAAATACTATAATGGAGAGCTTAGAGAATAATAGAGAACAAGTAGTAGTAGTAGTAATTCAACCTATGAGAAAAATTTTACATTGATTATCTAATTAGTACTACTAATCATAGACCAAATACTTAGTAAGTAGAATGCTTTACAACTCTCTCTTACTTAAGATATTTACTGTTAAGTAATAGAAGTAGAAGCAAATAAGCTTAGAGTATCTTCAAGCTAAAAGATGGATAAAAATGACTAAATAGTCAGAATATCAGCAGGATTCTTTTTCCTATTAATATAATACAGTTTAACTTAATTAGATCTCTTATATAAGATTAGATTTTTAGAAAATTAAACAAAATTATCACTATAAAGATAAGAAGTTGGAATATTAAAACTAACCTTATTAAGAAGATTTCTCATCTAGACAAATTAACCACCACAATTAAAAAGAGCTATATACTCAGCTTTAGTTGAAGATAGGACTACTGTTTTTTACTAGTAACTTAATCAAAATTTTACTCTGTAAGCCATAAGGATAAAGTAACCAGTTATAAATTTATGAAATTCTGGATCTTGTACCCAGTCTAAATCAGAGTATGCTATAACAGACTTATTGCTAAGTCTATTATAGACTATCCAATACTTGCAAATATTAAGTAAATATCTACAAAGATGTAATCCAGCTCAATAATGTTCATTTAAGAAGTTTGTTATATACTGAGTGTTAGAGTTGTAAATGTTGGACTTTATTTCTTGTTTCTTTTTTTTATTTTGTTTTTATTTTTATTTTTCTCTATTTATGGTTAGGGTTTGGCATAATATCATGGTCACATAGTTACATAGTTATGAGAGAATATAATAAAAGCTTCTAAAATAATGGTGTTATATAATATACTTAATACATGTTTATCAGAATTCAGAAAAGTAGACTTAGTTTCTTCTTATTTTTCCTTCTCATTTTTATTTTATTTTTGATTTATTTTTCTCTTTTTCTATTTTTAGAACTTAGGATTAGGGTTAATCTGCAAAACATCAGAATAAAGACATGAGAAGACAACAACGTATAACATGTACAACACATGTTGGCCTTAAGGTGCACATATGGTAGTTTAGGGTAGGTTAGAAAGGCCTAGCACAGACCCAGCACCTTTAGTATATAAGGTAGATAATCCTGTACAGAGTTCTCTATCGAGTTCTCTTATATTACCTTAATATAAGGTTACTTCTGGGCCTAACTCTAAGAGTTTTGAATCATAACATTAGAACTCGATTCCCATCTATTAGGACCTCTTAACACCTAGCCTTCCTATCTTTACTCTTTTCTCATCCTTGACTGGAGGGCAACACTGCTCTTTAGTCAAGAAGAACAGCTGGACCCTAGGCTCAAGGGATATACTAACTAGAAGGGTGAATCCTAGTCACTTATCTGCATCAAAGCCCACTGGTACACAGTAGATGTACTACCTTGTGTGAACATGTTCATTACATTTTCATTTATCAGCCTTATGCTACAGATCCCCTTATAATCTGTCTACGCAGAGGAATGGTAGCTTGTTCTTAAAACAGCTATCTAGAGTAGACTGTCTTTCTTAAGACAAGATTGCATACAATTCCATTAGGGCAGTAGGCAAGTAGTCAGTAGATAGTGTAGGCAGGACAAGAAGAGAGCCTACTATTACCTACAGAGATTTCTTTGGCTTCAGAATACGAGTCAGAAACTGAGTCTAACATAGAATCAGTTCTTTCAGCACAAGAACAATCACAACCCACCCCACCACCTCTTACGCCCCTATCATTATCACCAACCCCACCCCCACCATATGAAATGAGTCAACCCAACTACCCCACTATCATAAGGTGGTTGCAAGAACAAATTACCACATTATCCAAGCAAGTAGCAGCAAGAGGAGGAGGAGAAGTAACAAACCTGGAAGTAGCAAAACCCCATGTATTTGATGGAACTCTCTTGAAGGTCTCAGGATTCATGACAGTATACAAGTTATATGGGAAAGCAAAGATGGGGGAGGTACCATTGGAGGAACAGATCCAATGGGTGCTATCCTATGTACAGGAAGGGTCAGCAGACATGTGGAAAGAAAATGTGTTGGAGGAACTAGAGGCAGGAGAATTAGAATTCAAGAATATAGGGGAATTTTTAGCAGAGATCAAGAAAGAGTTTGGAGGAGGGGAGAAAGAATCGGTAAAAGCAGCAGAGCTGAGGAAGCTGGAACAAGGAGGAAAGACAATGAAAGAGTTTGTTTAAGAATTCAAGAAGACAGCAAGGGAAAGCGGGTATGAGAGAAGGCCACTAGTAGAGGAGTTCAAGAAGAAGATGAATGGAGCAATCAGGAGGAAATTAATGAAGGCCGAGAATCAACCTGGCTCCATTGAACAGTAGTACAGAAGGATAATGGCCCTAGATAGGAATTGGAGAGAGAGTAGACGAGAAGAGGAGAGGTTGAAGGGGAAGAAGAAATAAATAGGGGGAGCTCCTAAACAGGAGCAGCAACAGATACTACCATGACCCTTAGTATGGCAGAGGAGGCTAGAAGTATCTCCTCAGCAGGCGACAATAGGGCCCACTCCAATAGAAGGAGTGGAAAGAACAAATATAGTGATAGTGAGGGGACAGAGGCAAGAGATAGAGATCCCAAGAAGAGATCCCTATACAATGGAGGTGGATAGGGGGAGGAATTTCTATGCCTGTGGGGGATTTGGGCACATGGCCTGTCATTGCAGAAACTAGGGAAGAACTAGGATAGCAGACAGAAGAAGATTGGAACTTGAACAATTTAAAAGAGGAAGAGAATCTAGAGTCTCTTGACTAGATTCTTACAATAAATTTAATATAGCAGCTACAGGAATAAATACTAGTACATCAGAATCAGAGAGAACAAAAGTCGAAGTGAGAAGAGCAGAAGGAAAACTCTTAAGGGAGGTGACGGTGAAAATAGGACTGGAAAGAGTAGATACATAGGAAGGGATACCAGTAAAAGCATTGTTGGATAGTGGGACAACTGGACTAGTAATGAGTTCAGAGTTTGCTAGAAAACAAGGTTTCAAGCTGAAGAAGTTGGAGAGGCCGATGAACATAAGGAATGTAGATGGGTCACTAAACAAGGAGGAACCTATAGAATATACAGTGGAAGTAAACATTTACTTCAAAGAACATAGGGAAAGGATGGAGATTGATGTCATTGGGGGAAAAAAGTGGATGGTAATTTTGGGAATACCATGGCTAGCTCATCATAACCCAGAAATCAACTGGAAAACAGGGGTGTTATGGGATGCTAAAACACTAACAATTTTTATTTTTCTTTTCTTTTCTTTTTCTTTTGGATGATAAAGAAGGCATGTGACACCACAGTCATATGACATGTCACATGATGTGATGTCATAAGCCTAGAACATAGTAGAAGAATCTGGAAGATAACATTAGGACATATGTATACAACATAGTGGCCTTGAGTAAGAAATGAGACAGACATGAGGATATACCATGGACCATGTGTACTCTATATATATAGGACTCTAATTTAGCAGAGACTCCTTGTCGAGTTCTCTTGTGAACTTCCCACATTATATCTGCTTAAGAGATTTACTCGCTATGTAGTCATTGGTCTTTGTGACTAGTGGTTGCCACAACAAGGGGAAGTAAAAATGATGAGATGCTCAGAAGAATACAGAAAGTAATAGAGGCCAGAACAGGGAAAGTCAGGATGGCAGAAGCAAAAGGAAGAGAAGGCTAAAGAAAAAGTGAGGAGAAAATAGGAAGAGCAGGAAATAAGGAGGAGAAAGAGGAAGAAAATGGTAGAAGTAAAGAAAGTAGCAGAGGAATAGGAGATCTGGAATGAAGAAGAGAAAGTAGCAAGATCAGAGGCAGAAGTAAAAAAGTTGGTGCCAGAAAAGTTTCACCAATGGATAAAAGTCTTTGGAAAGAAACAATCTGAGAGAATGCTGATAAGAAAGGTGTGGAACCATGCAATAGAGGTAAAAGAAGAATTTGTGCTGAGAAAGGGGAAGATGTACCTATTGTCAAGAGAGGAAAGAGAGGAAGTAAGGGAGTTTATAAAGAAGCAGCTGAGAAAGGGGTATATCTGACTGTCCAAATTACCACAGACAGCACTGGTATTTTTTGTAGGGAAGAAGGATAGAAAGAAGTACATGGTGCAAGATTACAAGTATTTAAATGAGTGAATGATAAAGAACAACTACCTGCTCCCTCTAATATCGGATATCTTGAAAAACATTGGGACGAAGAAGGTTGTTGTAGCAACCACTAGATACAAAGTTCAATAGCTATACAAGCAAGTAAAGCTCTCAGTAGGCAATCAAGTGGGGAAAATCATAAGAGAACTCGATAAGAAGTCTCTGCTAAATTAGAGTTCTATATATACAAAGTATACATGGTCCGTGCTACTAATAATTATGCCTGCTCTTATATTCATGCTACAACCTCATATCCACCTTATTTCCTACTTAAGACTATTATGTTGTATACATGTGTCCTAATATCATCTTCTAGATCCTTCCACCATGTTCTAGGTCTATGACGTCACATCATGTGATCTTTCATGTGACTGTAGTGTCATGTGCCTCTTCATCATCTAAAAGAAAAGTGAAAGAAAAAAAAAAGAAAATTAATATAAAATCAGAAAAATAAAAGAAAAGAAAAATAAAAATTGTTAGTGTTCAAGTGTCCCATAACAAAGGTCTTCACAAAAATGGACCTGAGGTAGGAATATAATAATGTGAGGATTAAGGAGAAAGATAAATAGAAAGTGGCTTTTATGACATTGGAAAGGTCTTTCAAACCAACAGTGATGTTTTTCAGATTAACTAACTTGCCAGCAATCTTTCAGGCAATGATGAATAAACTACTACAAGATCTGATTAACACTGGAAAGATGGCTGCCTTCATTGATAATGTGATAGTAGGAACGGAAATGGAAGAGGGGCATGATGAGATAGTGGCAGAAGTAATCAGGAGGTTGGAAGAGAACAACCTGTATGTGAAGCCAGAGAAATGCAAGTGGATGGTTAGGGAGATAGGGTTTCTATGGGTGGTAATTAGTCCAGAGGAGATCAAAATAGAGGAAGAAAAGGTGAAGGGAGTACTGGAATGGCCGATACCAAGGTGTGTCAAGGATGTACAGAGGTTCCTGGGACTAGCAAATTACTACCACCAATTTATTGAGGGCTTTACAGCCATAGCCAGACCTCTGCACAATATGGTGAAAAAAGATAGGAAGTGGGACTGGATGGAAAGGCAAGAAAAAGTATTTAGGAAGTTGAAAAAGAGATTTACAAAGGAACCAGTGCTAGCAGCACTGGACTTAGACAAAAAAAATAAGAATGGAAGTGGATGCTTCAAACTATACAACAGGAGAAATATTGTCAATGGAAGGAGAAGATGGAAAGTAGAGACTGGTTGCCTTCCTCTCTAAGTCCTTGAATGAGACAGAGAGAAATTATGAAATACATGACAAGGAGATGCTGGTGATCATCAGGGGTCTAGAAAGTTGGAGGCACTTGTTAAAAAGAGCACAGTTCAAGTTTGAAATCTAGACAGATCATAAAAACTTGGAGTATTTTATGAAAGCACAGAAACTAAATCACAGACAAGCTAGATGGGCATTGTATTTGCCAAGATTTGATTTCACTCTGAAACATATGCCAAGAACAAGGATGGGAAAGGCGGATGGACTAAGTAGAAGACCAGACTGGAAAGTAGAAGTAGAAAAGGACAATGACAATCAAGTATTTATTAAGAACAATTGAACTACAGAGGAAATGTCAGCAGAGGGATTAGCAAGGTTGTTTAGGGATAATGTGTGGAAGCTGCATGGGTTGCCAGAAAGTGTAGTATCAGATAAGAGGCCTCAGTTTGCAGCAGAATTAACAAAGGAGTTAAACAAGATGCTAGGAATAGAAATGAGGTTGTCAACAGCATTCCACCCACAGACAGATAGGCAGATGGAATGAATGAACCAAGAACTGGAACAGTACTTGAGATTCTTTGTGAATCATAGGCAGAAGGATTTGCCAGAGTAGTTAGCATCGGCAGAGTTTGTGGTGAACAACAAAGCTTATACAGCAACTAAAGTTTTGCCTTTCATGGCAAACTATGGAAGAGAATTGAGAATAGGGGGAGATATAAGAAAGAGAGAAAAAGTAGAGAGTGCAATGGAATTTGTAGAAAGGATGAAGAAAGTACATGAGAAAGTAGAGGTGGTGTTGAAAAAAGCATAGGAGGATATAAAGAGGCAGGCAGATCAGGGAAGGAAAGAGATGGAGGACTGGAAAAAGGGAGATAGAGTGTTGCTGAGTACCAAAGACTTGGTATTCAAAGAAAAACTAGCAAGGAAATTAGTGGATCGATACATAGGTCCATATACAATCGAGGAGGTGGTATCTACTAATGTAGTCAAAGTATAATTGCCAACTTTGATGAGGATCCATCCAGTGGTGAATATCAGTCAGATAGTACAATACAGAGAACAAGTAGGGGGACAGAGAAAGAAAAAGGGAAAACCAATTGAAATAGAGGGAGTTGAAGAATGGGAGATGGAAAAAATATCAAATAAAAGAAAAATAAGAGGAGTAAACCAGTATCTAGTGCAATAGAAGAGGTTTACAGCAGAGCAGAACACCTGGAAAAAGAAAGAAAACTTATAAAACGCAAAGAAAACATTAGAGGAGTTTGAAAGACAAATAAATGTAGAAGTAAGGAGGCAAGAAAAAACAAGTATGGTAGAAGAAAGAGAATTCAGGAGGGGAAAATTACTGGGGTGTTATGAACTTTAAGTCTTTAGAGTTAGATGAAAGAACAACTCTTATATTGAGTAACACAAGAGAACTCAATAGAGAACTCTTCTACAAACTAGTCTACCTTATATAGTCCTACAGATGGTCCGTGCTAACTACTGTGCATCCTACCCTAAACCACCATATGTAGAACATGAGGTCAACATATGTTGTTCATGTTGTATGATGTCATTTGTTCCCAAATCTTCTACTAAATTCTTCCAAGTCTCGTGATCTGTCTTGTGACTACACCATTAAGTTGTGACTGATGTAACAGCATGACCAATCAACCCTAACCCTAGTTGTTCTAAAAATAGGAAAAATTGAAAAGAAATTGAAAAGAAAATAAAACTGAAAAAGAAAACTAAAGTAAACCAAGTCTACCTTTTGCGATCTTGACATGGGAAGATATACAGTAAAGTTGCTGTATGGTGGGACAATGGGAAGTTTGAGGAATAATACCTGAGGAAGTTAGAAAAGAATTGGCAAAGGTGGAAGTCAGTTTTTCTAGAGGAGAAACCTTGAGAGAGGGGTAATGTTAGGATTGAGAAAAGTGAACTTAGTTTCTTCTTATTTTTCCTTCTCATTTTTATTTTATTTTTGATTTATTTTTCTCTTTTTCTATTTTTAAAACTTAAGATTAGAGTTAATCTGCAAAACACTAGAAGAAAGGTATGAGAGGACAACAACATATATTAACCTTGAGATGCACATATGATAGTTTAGGGTAGGTTAGAAAGGCCTACCACAGACCCAGCGCCTTTAGTATATATAAGGTAGATAATCCTGTACAGAGTTTTCTATCAAGTTCTCTTGTGTTACCTTAATACAAGGTTACTTCTGGGCCTAACTCTAAGAGTTTTGAATCATAACAATGTTGGCCTTAAGGTTTACATATAGTTTTTAGAGTAGGTTAAATATAGTAGTAAATAAAAACCAACAAGAGTAGTATATAAGATAGATATATTGTACTAGGAGCTCTATTGAGTTTTCTTGTAATTAACCCAATTTAATATTTAACTTCTGGTTTTAACTCTTAAGCTTTAGAATATAATATCTTATATACTTAAAAATCTTATAAAATTACTTGTTTTTATGAAAAAGCATTTTCTGATATAATAATATAATATAACATGATATTACATATTTACCACATGTCATATAACAAAGTCACAAGTTATAGTCATATAATTATATATTATAAAAAAGTATATAAAATTCTGAAATATTTATATTATATTATATGTTAATAGCATATAATATACATGTTTTTTAAAGTAGCTAGATATAGTATAGTACAAACCATTAGCCAAGTATATATAAGATAGATACTCTATAACTAAAACTTTATTAAGTTCTCTTGAATTA
>Ga0157363_1006519_pt1 | contig 10980 bp, 5 predicted proteins | sample AttsexASBM1_FD_111477 | JGI IMG/M metagenome (GOLD analysis project Ga0157363, IMG submission 111477) | Fungus gardens microbial communities from leaf cutter ant in Ribeirão Preto, State of São Paulo, Brazil - Atta sexdens ASBM1 | ecosystem: Host-associated > Fungi > Mycelium > Unclassified ...
AAAGCAGAAAATCAAAATCTCCCGCAAATGCTGCTTGGTTAACACAAAATTCGACATTTCAAACACAGTAAAAATCAAGGTTTTTGTATGAAACTCAAAGCGATATAAACTGAATATTATTAGACTGAATATTATTAGACTGAATATTATTAAACTGAATATTACAGATGTTTAACCTCTTTGAAACCACCAAAATCAGCTGTCACTATGAACCATTCACAACAGCTGGAGCCATCTTTAGGGAAACGAATCGAACTAATTTGTATTCCCAATAAATGTAAAAAGCAATTTTATCAGCTTATTTTTTTAGAATATTCATGTTGATGTTAATATATAATAATGTAAAATGCTTACTATATGTAAAATCCTTACCATGTGGCGAGCAGAAAGTGAAAGGATCTCCTGTAAAACCGGCAGGGCAGGTGCAAATTGGATTGTGGTTTTTGGTAATACATTGTGCCTTCAATCCACAGATATTCGGGCAAGGATCTACACATTTTTTATTTATACATGCTAGATGTAGAGGACACTCAGCATTAACGATACATTCTGGTCTGCACGACGGTGGAATACCCCTGTACTCTGGTAAACAAGTGCATACAGCTTGATCGTTAACAACTCGGCATTTACTATTAGGTCCACAAGGTGATGGAGAACATGGTTCCAATGTTTCTAGAAAAATAACATTGCATTTCTCATGAATTTTTATTTTTATACAAAAATGATTCTTAAAAAACAATTATTTAAAGTGCAGCTTTTCAATAATTATGATTATCACGATTTGCATAATTAATTATAGTGTATCCATATATTGATTAAATATAATAAAATGTAATAATTATTAACATTATTTTAACTTAGTTAATTAATAACTGTAATTAATACTTATTTTTTATTTTCAAATTTATAATTCCATTACTGAAAATACTTACTTATCATCTCCTCAATTTCGCAAGCGAAATATGGATCTCCAGTATATCCTGGTGGACACAGACAAACAGGAACGTGCGCTTGTACGTTACAAATAGATAACGTTCCACAAGTATTGGGACATGGATCTGTACATTTGAAACCAACACACGCCAACTGTGGTGCGCAATCATTATTTGTTTCGCATTCCCTGTGACATCCCTTGATGATATCATATGGATCGCCTATTAGATCTGGTGGACATCCGCAGGCACCTGCTCCGTTTCTTTCACGACATTGCGCGTTGGGACCGCAAGGATTCGGCGAGCAAGGATTCGATACAGTCCTATCTGTCGCTATAAATATATAAAAACTTGTAATATTTAGATATAATTACTATGTCTTCTTAAATAATTCCCTTCTTCAACAACTTAATTCTATATAAATATCAAAATTTCTATTCACCTGGTGGAGATGCTAGGACGCAGCGCACAGTGGGATCGCCCTCATATCCTTCCGGACAAGTACAAATTGGAACATGATTTTGCACTGTGCATCTGGCAATCTCGCCGCAAGCGCCAGGGCAAGGATTCTTGCATCTTTGATTAATGCACGCTGCAGTATTAAAGCATTCCGAGTTGTCGGTGCACTCAGGTCTACAATTCGGTGGACGGCCGATGTAGTTTTGCAAGCAAGAACATGCTGGATGAGAGCCTATCACTCTGCACTGAGAGTTCGGACCGCATGGATTTGGTAGACAAGGGTCTTCTTCTCCTTTCGGCGACGGTGATGTAGTGCTGATCCTGGTACAATGAACGAAGGGATCGCCGGAATACCCGCTGGCGCAGCTACAGATAGGATTGTGATTCACCGTAAGGCAATTCGTGTTCTGTCCGCAAGAACCTGGACACGGATCCGCACACTTGTTATTGATGCATGCTCTGTTCTGTGAACATTCAGAACTGACAATGCAACCCGGTCGGCAGGTAGGCGGAACTCCGGAGAATCCTGGTTGGCAGAGGCACACTGCATGTCCGTCGTGCGTTCGACAGTTGCTGTTGGGTCCACATGGTGATGGATCACAAGGATCAATTGGCACGGGCAACGGCGTCACGATGATTATGGTACAGCCGTTTACCGGATCACCGGTATATCCCGGTAGGCAAGAGCACATCGGTGCATGATTAACCACGCGGCAAGTGGCATCTTGGCCGCAAGTACCAGGACATGGATTGACACATTTGTTGTTCAGACAGGCCTTACTGCGGTCGCAGTCGGCGTTAGTCACGCATTCTGGTCTGCAAGCAATGTACGGATCGCCAAAGTATTGCGGTAGACATGTGCAAGATCCGACTCCGTTTCGCTCGTTGCACACTGCGTTGGCACCGCATGGCGATGGATTACACGGCGTGCGTGGTTGCTCTGTCGTAATAGGTGCTGGAATAAATTATATATAATTATATATAATTAATAACTATTAGGAAATAAATAGTAAATAAAAATAACTACATCAGTTTAACACTTTGTCAAGTCTTTATAAATAAATACATACCTTCTACGATTGGTGTACATTCCGTAAACGGATCACCCGTGTAACCCTCGTTACAGATACAGACGGGATTGTGTTTTACGACATTGCAATACGTGTTTACGCCGCAAGATCCTGGACACGGGTCCACACACTGTTCGTTCTGGCACGCCAAATTTCCGGGACATCCTTCATTTATGACACACTCGGGACGGCAATTTGGTGCGCGGCCAACGTAATTCGGTAAACACGAACATGCCGGAAAGCCGTCAATCACTCGACACTGGGAATTCGGTCCACATGGTGAAGGGACGCAAGGATTGCCGCTTGGTTTCGGTAAAGGTGTTATTTCTGTTATGAATTGCGCATTAAGACTTAGATTTTTGTATGTATTAAATTCTTATATTAATTTATAATATAATCCAAGTAATTCAAGTAATTCAAATAATGAGAAAATATTAAAAATGTATATAAATTAATCAAATTTCTAGTATATTTGGAGATAAAAATTTTAAGACAATGATTCAAAAAACAATTTGGAAACTTGCCTTCCTTAACGCAACCGAAGAACGGATCTCCACTATAGCCAATCGCGCAGATGCAGACTGGATTATGATTGATCACTCGGCAGTCTGCATTCACACCGCATGTGCCTAGACATGGATCTTTACATCTTTGATTAATACACGCCGTGTTTGGGCTACAATCTGTACTGACTACGCATTCTGGCCGACATGACGGTGGACTACCGATGTAATTAGGTTGACAGGAGCACACTGCGTGATTATCAATAACGCGGCAGTTGCTATACGGTCCACAGGGAGATGGTTGGCACGTATCACCCGGTGTTGAAGGTTCTACAAAAAATAGATAATGTTATATACTATTTAAATTTCTTCTTATTTATAGCTATATATCAAAATCCAGGAAAAATTTTATTGACGTACTTATTGGTATGTGGCAAGACGTAAGAGGATCTCCGGTATAACCAGAGAGACAACTACAAGATGGTTGATGATTATAAACTTGGCATTGCGCGTTAATTCCGCACGCTCCCACACATGGATCCTTGCATTTGTTGTTAATACAAGCCTTCGTATGAGCACAATCTGAATTCTGAACACATTCCGGTCTGCAACCTTCGTAGGGATCACCAGTATAATCAGGTAAACAAGTGCAAGATCCCGCGCCGTTACGTTCTTTACATACAGCATTCGTACCGCACGGCGAAGGATCGCACGGTAATTGCACTGGGAAAACAACTATAGAGCAAAAATGTGTTTTTATCCGGAATATGCATAATATATTAATTTAAGATCGCTAAAATTGTTAAAATCTTACCTTTGGCACAACCTGAAAAAGGATCTCCTTCATATCCTTCATAACAATGACAAATAGGTCGATGATTCAACACCGTACAATTCGTGTTAAATCCGCACGATCCAACGCATGGATCTAAACATTTCTTTTGAATACAAGCTAAGGAGCTAACACAGTCCTGATCAATCACACACTCTGGTCTACAATTCGGTGGTGCTCCGAACATACCACTGATGCATGTGCATATCGGATGATCCTCTTGAACTCGACAATCAGCATTAGGCCCGCAAGGCGATGGCAAACAAGGATTCGTTGTTGGAGGTAAAGGTTCTGAAAAAAATAAAATATAATGACAGATTAAGCAATATTAAAAAGCCTTTTCATATAACTCAACAATAAATACGTTATTTATTTAATTCATAAAAATTAAATTTTAGCGAGTGCCTTTGATTTTCTACATTTCTCATTACAATGAATTACATCTTCTCAATCATTAGAGATGAGCTCTGCGTCATATGTTTTAAAATTGGAAAAATTAAATATTTTAACTATTGTATCTTACTTTTTATAATTAACAACACAAAAATGAGTTAAAAAGGCATATTCTTTAGTAAAGGTCCATTATTAAACTATTACAATACGCTAACATAATGTATTACCTTCTTTGACGCATTGCGTGAATGGATCGCCAGCATATTGACGAGGACAACTACAAATTGGATTGTGATTGATAACTTGACAATCAGCGTTCGAACCACACAATCCTGGGCAAGGATCATTACACTTTTGATCAATGCAAGCTAAATGAGCCGGGCATTCCGTGCTGACGAGACACTCCGGACGGCAATGCGGTGGAGTGCCTTGGTAACCCGGACTACATGAACAAACTGCACGATCGTTCATTACACGGCAAATACTGTGTGGACCGCATGGCGATGGCATACACGGATTCTGATCTGGCACTACTACAAAAAATGAAACCGAATTAAACTTTTCATTATTACATTAATATTGTTCTTAGTTAGTATAAATATATCATTCAATTTTTATTGTACATTTTAGATTCAAATAAGATATTCTATGAAAACGATAAATATAAAAGTTTTAAAATATCATATATATATATATATATATATATATATATATATATATTATATATATTATATATATTTTATATATATATATACACAAAATATTGTATGTAACAAATATTGTATAACAGATAAAACATGCAAAGTATATAAACTGAAATATGTTTACATACGAGGTTTCTCTACTTTACAAGTTCTAAACGGATCTCCGGTGTATCCTGGCAAACAAGAACACATAGGAAGATGATCAACGACTTCGCAATGCGCATTAGCGCCGCATACGCCTGGACATGGATCTCTACAGTGTTGATTGAAACAAGCCAGATGACTTTCGCAATCCCGATTAATAATACACTCGGCTTCGCAACCATCTATATACGGATTACCGACAAATGGCGGTATACATGTGCATTTAGCTATGCCATCGATTGCGGTGCAAATAGCGTTTTTGCCACAGGGTGATAATAGACAAGGATCGTATGGTTCTTGTGGACGTACTGCAATAATATAATTAATAGAACATTTTATTGTTAATTGTTCAATGTTTTATAGTTATATGTTATTTAAGATGTTTATCGCGAAAGTTTATTATAGAAGATGTCTGTATATATTTTTCGCAAATATTTTTTAATTTAATATTATGAATTCTCAATTATAAACAAGATAATTGAAAGGATAAAGCATTTTAAAGAATTTTTTTACATAAAAAAATGTTTTAATTAAACAGTGACTCCCCCAATAAAATTGTAATGAACTTGTAATAAACTCAATAGTTTGTTTAGTTAAAAAGTTATTATAATTTTTAAGATATATATAATTTTAAGAGTTTTAATATTTGGTAATGAGTTCTTTTCATTTTATATTATTAAATTATTGATTACAATTACCTCCGCAACTCTTGTATGGATTTCCAATTGTGAGTTCTGGACAATAACAAGGCGGTACTCTCGTGCTATTACATCTCGCCCCAAAACCACATGGATTAAATTCGCATTGATCGGCTTTTGGCACGCATCCTCTAATAGTATTGGGGCTTTCAATGTAGCCAGATAAACAGGTACACTTCGCAAAGCCATTATCCAACACGGAACAACGAGTATTGGGACCGCATGGAGAAGGATCACAAGAGGTACTAGGAAGTGTACAGGGGAAATTCGGTGGATGACCTTCATATCCTGGTAAACAGAAGCATTTCACCTGTCCACTCACCACTCGACATCCTGAATTGGCACCGCAAGGATTACCTTCACATTGGTCACCTTCGGGAACTAAATACATTACAAAATTGATTCGTTAAAGGATTAATTTTTTTTACTCTCTCTCTTTCCCTCTCCCTCTCTCTCTCTCTCTCTCTCTCTCTCTCTCTCTCTCTCTCTCTCTCTTATTCTTGTATCTACATTTATAATTTAAAACAATAAAATAAACGTCATAATTATATTTCATGAAAAATGTATACATACTGCATTGCTCGAAGGGGCTTCCAGTTAGACCTTTCGGACAGAAACAAACGGGATTTCCATTGTCATTCTCGCATAAAGCGTTCAAACCGCACGGATTTGGAATGCAAGGATCGACAGTCAGCACTATCTCCTGACAGCCAATGTGAGGATTTCCTTGATAACCTGGAAGGCATGTACACTGCGCTTGATGATTACTAGAGACACATTTCGCATTATCTCCGCAATCAAACTCGACGCAAGGATTGATGCACTGTCTGTTGAGTCGATCGCAGTATTTGTTCGGAGGACAGTCTTCGTTATATTGACAAATATTCTTCGTTTCTTCCACTGAAATCATAAAATATGCTAATTTATTTTTGCACATATACATGAATTTCTAACTAAATAACGTTGACAATATTTCTAATTCTCATTTGTACTAATAATTTACATTAGATTTTCACATCAACTGTTCTGAATATTTGAGAAAATAATACCTATCAATAATTTATAATTTCTCTGCTTTATTTATTTTTGCATTATCTGATATTTCATTGTAAAACTTACACAAATCGCAATAAGAGAATCCATTTCCATGATAGCCTTCTTCACAACTGCAATCTGCTCCGTGATTTGTATTAATACAAACAGCATGTTCCGCACAGGGATTTCGAACTAGGCAGGGTTCCTGGCAAGCGTGCCCAATGCACGCTTCTGTCAGAGGGCAATCCTTGTTGCTAGTGCAACCCGCTAAAGAAAGAGTGGGAAAGCCCATGTAGCCCCAGAAAGTGTAGTGCACAAGTATAAGAATTGAGATAAAGGAAATTTTCTTTGCGTAGCAATGTGTGATTTTCTTGATCTTTATGTGCGAAAAAGTATGCGAATTTTCGATCAAGAGAAAAACATTCTTTGAGATAAGAAAGATATATTCAGAAAAAATATAAGGAATATCTCAAAGAAATCATTCTTTGTGATCATGCACGACAGTAATAAAACTGAACATTTCGTACTTTGTATAAAGAGGATCTTATGCATAATTTGCAAAATATGTACGTGAAATATGTACAGTACATACATATTTACAAATCTCTCGATGGCTATAAAAAAACTGAAAATAAAATCAGATGAAATATAGTGCTGACGACAGTACGAACCTTTGATGCAAGTGTTTGTCGCTGGATCACATTGCATACCAGGTGGACAATAAGGACACTCTGCCTCATTGGACTCCACTAAAAAAATCGTATAAAATAATATAAATTTTGTTATTGCGGATGTGCGAAATGTTGTTCAATTCAATTGCAAATATACCTTTAACGCAAACCGGCCTATGATATTGAACATGACAAGCTTCGATGAAGTCGCACGGATTGCCCAAAGTGCACGGATTTACGCATTGATGATTTACACAAGCCAATTGGATGGGACAGTCGTTGTGCGTTGTACATTTCACGTCTAATGAAACAAATGTACATTAGGTGCAGGAATTAATGTTACGAATGATGAGAAAGTCGTGAAATGTTAATGTACATGTCCCAATAAAAAATCTATTTGACCTCAGTTTAAACTGCTATTTTTATAAATCAAAAACAGCAGTTATAAAAAATGCACAGTTATTTGAATCTATCACATAGGTGTGTCAGTGCAATATATATAAACATAAATATACAAGGACGATGTACTCTTTCCTTTAAGACATATAGTGATATTTGTGTTACATATGTGTCAATAAGTATAGCAGCTAAAAAAAGACATTGATCAAAATCGTCTATATCGAGCGAAATCATCTTTCACACGCATGCATGCACACCAAAAGTTCTAATTTATTTTATAATAACTTAATAATCCTAATTTTACGCAAAAACTTTATAAACTTTGCGAACGAAATGCCACAATATTATTATATATCATGAGTTTGCATAAAAGATAATTTCCTCAAAACGCAGACGATTAAAATTGCAATTCATTATACACATGTTAGATACAAAGAAGTTGTAAGAGAGAAAATCGTGCATAAGCATTAATGTACACATCATGCGTAGAGCGCTAATGCAGCAGTCCTTTGTCTGCATTTGGGAAAACAGTGTCTGACTGCTTATTGACTATTTTTGATTCGGTCATCACATGGGACACACAGGTTCATTATGAGCTGCCCTTATGATATCGATCGCATTTTCATTCATGAATTTATACCGATGAGCCATTTCATGAAATGACTAATTCGGTAAGCAGTATCTAATTTCCAGAATTGGTTGCTCCCAATTTTCATCTGGATACGATCATATGGTCTCATACACTGGAGGAAGCTTGTAGAAAACATTGGTAACAGTAAACATAAAATGACACTCATGAAACTCCCGACAAGAGAAATTTTTACCTGGGAGTACACTACAATTAGACGTACTCTGCTCGGTACTTGAGTCTAAGCACACAGGCCGATGATTTATAACGTCGCATAAAACATTCTCTGGACATGAATTATCAGTTTTACAGGGATTCCGACAAAAACTATCAATGCAAGTTTCGCATTCTGTACAATCTGTATGTAAGATACAAAACATATCAGTTTTATTCTGAGTAATTTCAGACGTCGTATAATATTCTGTAGTCAGAGATTGCTCTGTAGATTTTTCAGATGTAACAAGCTCTGTGGTAGAATATTCTCCTGTGGAATATTCATTTATATTATATTGTATTGATTGCGTAGATGTGATGAACTGTTCAGATGGATATTGAAATGTGCTGTATTGTTCTATAGTAGAGATCTGTTTTGCTGTAGACTGTTCAAATGTGGTAGGCTGCTCAGATGTCTCAAATCCTGTAGTGGAAAACTTTTCTGTGGTATAGATCTGTTCTGTGGATTCTTTGGTTGAAGTATACTGTTTCGAAATAGTGTATTGCTCTGTTGGCTCTTGTGATGTTCTAAATTGTTCTGTTATAGAATATACTTCTGTAGAATATTTAGGTGTGCTGTATTGTTCTGTAGTAGAGATTTGTCCCGTAGATTGCGAAAACATAGAGTATTGTTCTGTTTGTTCTGATATTTTAAACTGTTCTGTAGTGGTATATCCTTCTGTTGAATATTTCAATGTATTATAATGATCTATAGTAGAAATCTGTTCCGTAATTTCTTCAGTTGAAGTATATTGATTTGAAGAAGTATATTGTTCTATAGGTTGTTGTGATGATGTAAACTGTTCTATTGTAGAATGTTCTTTTATAGTATGGTATTCAGGAGCGCTATATTGCTTTGTAGTGGAGATTTGTTCTGTAGATTGTTCAATTGTAGTATATTGTTCTGTTTGTTCTGATATCTTAAATTGTTCTGTAGTGAAATATTCTTCTGTAGAATATTCCGAGATATTATAATGTTCTGTAGTAGAGATCTGTTCCGTAATTTCTTTATTTGAAAGATTTGAAAAAGTATATTGTTCTATAGGTTGTTGTGATGTTGTAAACTGTTCTGTTGTAGAATATTCTTTTGTAGTGTTGTATTTAGGAGTGCTATATTGCTTTGTAGTGGAAATTTGTTCTGTAGATTGTTCAAACGTAATGTATTGTTCTGTTTGTTCTGATATCTTAAATTGTTCTGTAGTGAAATATTCTTCTGTAAAGTATTCTGAGATATTATAATGTTCTGTAGAGACTAGTTCTGTAATTTCTTCAGTTGAAGTATATTGTTTTGAAGAAGTATATTGTTCTATAGGTTGTTGTGATGTTGTAAACTGTTCTGTTGTAGAATATTCTTTTGTAGTGCTGTATTTAGGAGTGCTGTATTGCTTTGGAGTGGAGATTTGTTCTGTAGATTGTTCAAACGTAATGTATTGTTCTGTTTGTTCTGATATCTTAAATTGTTCTGTAGTGAAATATTCTTCTGTAGAGTATTCTGAGATATTATAATGTTCTGTAGAGACCTGTTTTGTAATTTCTTCAGTTGAAGTATATTGTTTTGAAGAAATATATTGTTCTGTAGGTTGTTGTGATGTAAACTGTTCTGTTGTAGTGCTATATTTAGGAGTGCTGTATTGCTTTGGAGTGGAGATTTGTTCTGTAGATTGTTCAAATGTAGTGTATTGTTCTGTTTGTTCTGATATTTTTTGTTCTGTAGTGAAATATTCTTCTGAATATTTCGAGGTATTATAATGTTCAGTAGTAAAGATCTGTTCTGTCATTTCTTCAATTGAAGTATATGGACTTGAAGAAGTATATTGTTCTGTAGGTTGTTGTGATGTTGTAAACTGTTCTGTTGTAGAATGTTCTTTTGTAGTATGGTATTCAGGAGCCCTATATTGCTTTGTAGTGGAGATTTGTTCTGTAGATTGTTCAAATGTAGGGTATTTTTCTGTTTGTTCTGATATCTTAAATTGTTCTGTAGTGAAATATTCTTCTGTAGAATATTCCGAGGTTTTATAATGGTCTGTAGTAGAGATCTGTTCTGTAATTTTTTCAGTTGAAGTATATGGATTTGAAGAAATATATTGTTCTGTAGGTTGTTGTGACGTTATAAACTGTTCTGTAGTAGAATATTCTTTTGTAGTGCTATATTTAGGAGTGTTGTATTGCTTTGTAATGGAGATTTGTTCTGTAGATTGTTCAAATGTAGTGTATTGTTCTGTCTGTTCTGCTATCTTAAATTGTTCTGTAGTGGAATACGCTTCTATAGAATATTCAGATATATTATAATTGTCTGTAG
>Ga0157363_1006520_pt1 | contig 10980 bp, 6 predicted proteins | sample AttsexASBM1_FD_111477 | JGI IMG/M metagenome (GOLD analysis project Ga0157363, IMG submission 111477) | Fungus gardens microbial communities from leaf cutter ant in Ribeirão Preto, State of São Paulo, Brazil - Atta sexdens ASBM1 | ecosystem: Host-associated > Fungi > Mycelium > Unclassified ...
ACACACACACACACACACACACACACACACACACACACACACACACACACACACACACACACACACACACACACACACACACACACACACACACACACGCACACACACAAATGACATTATTAATGAAACAAATACGTCATGCTCATGATTTAATAAAACTTTATTTGTTTTTTATTAATACTGTTGTTAAATCAACGTTATCTAAAATAATGCTGTTGATTCAACATCACAGTTTTTTCAGTGCAGATAATAGATTCTTAAAATAAAATTAAAAAAAATGGGAAAGCAATGTCTGCAAAATTGTTTTATATATTCAAATGATGCTCACATCCAGGATGGATTCGAGAACTGCGTCCTGCATGATGGTGGTTCTCGTGGAGGTGGTAGCCCCGACAGCGGATCCGGTACCGTGCAGCTGCGGAGCCTGAGGTGCCGTGGAAGCGCCACCTCCAACACCACAGCACTGCAACATCCCTGAAGTCTGAGACCCTCGCCAGTCTTTATCGCGGCCGGTCCCTATCGATCTAGCGTGTGTGTCTAGGAGCTATCTTAATTAATTGGGCGGCCTTTGCGCGGCCCGCCGAGCCGCGCCGCGCACCGCACGACGATCCCACACACGCCTAACAGTGCGACTCTATTGCAGTACAAAGTATAGAATTCTTATTTCTCCCGTCACGTGCGTACCCCGCCTCGGGAATGAACCGGAACTTGTTCTCGTAGCTCTCTTGGGAAACGGGGGGACCGCGTTTAAGGGGAACCAGCGTTCCTTTGCATCGGATCAGCTGATTCGTAGTTAGATATGGGGTCATCCTAGGAGAAAATGAACGTATGCAAAATATTTTTAATGAATGGCACTCCCTCGCCACAATCTTATATTTTCAGATTTAGGAAATAAGATGAATACTTAATGAGCGAAATTATTGACGTATTAATTACGAAATGTAAGAAATGTATGTGTAGTCAAATATAGCGCGAAGTAGATTGCATCGATTTTGGCCCTTTATTTGATAAAATTACTTTCAAGTAGCCTGATTTTCTTATCTATTTTATTTACGACCTTTAAACTAGATATCTTTTTGATGCTATGACTATAAGTTCTCTACAATAATTTCATTTAATTTTAAAGATAAACAAAAAAGTTATTAATTCAAAAACTATTTAAGACTTTAGAATAATAAGAAAAACTTTCTTCAGCTTGATCCTTTTTGTGTCAAATAAAGAACGGCTTTACGATTCAACTATCGCGCATTAAAGGGCTGTTCTGATCTGTTCGCTAAAACTGTAGGAGTTTCTTGTTAAATGAGAAAGTCAATCAGCGCGATTATTGGCAACAGGTATTGGTGCGAGGAATTCGATCGAGTTTGTAATCCGCCGGTAGAAATCCTCGCTTCGATTTGCGACTTTATGGTCGACGATCGCTCGTTGTCGGCATCCACAATGAACCCAACCGACCGCGAATGTGTACTTTAACATCGACAGGCACAGCCAGGGAGTATTAACTACAGCGCGCGAGCAGAGTGCTCGCGCGATATTTCGTGTTAACGCGTTGCGTGCGGCCAAGTGCTCGATTGTGGTTTTTACTCGAAAAAAATTGCTGCGATTGAGACTACATACAACAGACTGCACACACAACACACATAAACATATATACACCTACATCCAAGCCGCACTTGTCACAGAATCTTAACGTGTACGTTACAAGTGCCTTATTCTAAGCGAGCTTCAGTTAGCGATTTACGCGCATCGCAGAGTTTCATGCCCTTGTCTCGTTATCTCTGCGTCTACGCACCGAGATAAAAGTGTATGCGGCTAACTTTCCCCGCTTTCTTTCTTGCCATCTATCTTCAATCACCAAAGATCAAGTGGTTTTTTTTTTACTGCGATATTTTCAGTTGTCATCAGCCATCGACGCTTGATGTATAAATCCGGAAGCGAAAAGTACAAATTGATCCTGCAAAAGAATAGAGTAAGAACTTTATACGTACATTTTTCGTTAAAGAGTAGTTGGAGAAATGTATATTACGATCGGAGAAATGGAGAAATATATCAGCACAAAGGTATATTGAATCGATATAAAAGAAGTTAGTGAGAAAAGTTAAATTAGCTGTGCTACAAGTCAACAAACATTTTTTATCAATAGAATGAAATGCGATAATTGACGTAAGAGCGTGTAATGCGTTGTAGAAATCACTCGCGTACACTGTATATAATTGACAATGAAGTGCAAAAGAGAAAACGTCTCGCTAGATGCAGTCTCTCATTTTCCTTTTCTTTCATCGCCTTCCTATTAACGCTATTTAATGGCAACTCTCTCATGTACGCTTCCATCCTCTGATACTATTTAATTGCTGTGCATGCTCCCGCTCTTTGTTTCTCTTTCTCTCGACACTAACGAACACAGTGAAAGCGACGATCAGGAAATTATCCGCTTTTCTGATGCATAAGTTCATGAACACGTTGACGAACAATCAGCGTTGCTGTTACAATGTATATAGAGGAACAAAATGTGATAAAACAAACTATGATACGACTCGAAGAATCGATATAGTATCTTGAAATAACCGAGTAATAAAAACAGAACTTTTTTGCGCGTGCAGAACTAAACAAAAAAATATAAAACTCAAAAAAAAAAGGATCAGAACAAGTGCGTACATATTATGCAAATGTTTGTTATTACGATTGATTGTATGCTTGTAATGCTGCGAGAAGAAATATCAGATTTTTTCCGATAAAAAAAACTCGCTTCCGACCCCTCTATCCACGCAATGCGAGTTAATATCAGACTCCTATATTAGTGCCGAATTATCGATTTTATTCTGCCACACGCGGTTCACCTCTCGCGGCTTAGGTAAATACATCTTATCGCTGTTACTTTGTTGCTACTTTGTTCTTCACAGTGTGGAACTTTTTTCGCTCGTTAACCCTTTGATTGTCGACATTGTAGCAAACATTGAACATAAATCGATTGAGACTGATTGAACAATTGATAGCATGCTAACATTAAATCTAGATAACGGAATTATACAAACAATACGTCATCAATAAAAAAAACATGATTTAAAAAAAATGATTTTTTTAGATATTGAAGAAAGATTTTATAGTAGAACTTATAAAAGGAATAATTTGTTATTACTTATCTTTGTTATAATATCTAATATTTGAATGAACATTCATTCTTTACGTTTGTAAAGTAATTAATTTCAAAAATGTAAAAAGTTCTTACACAATTCTTTTGCAGGATAAATCATTAATTATATGGCAATCTCGGATCATTTCGAGTTAAAACGAGAATTTTTTTCGCGACGAGTCTCTTTTTTAATACTTTTTTACTTAGTTCAATCATGAAAAGCATGTCGTTATGAAAAATCAATATCATAAAATTTCGTAAGTCTGATAACGCGGAAATTGTAGAACGAAACTGTAAAAATAGATAGAGACAATTTTGTTGCAACAAAATGTGTTGCAACTGAAGATGTGAATGAAAAGAAACTTGCACGAAAGATGACAAGTGAACGAAGTAGGGCAGAATAAGATAGATGAAGGAAGATGGAGACAGCAATAAGGAGACGGTAAGAAATTCTATCGTGTGCTGGCTGACAATTCGATTCTAGATGCGGACAAGAAGTGCTACCAAGTATTATGTGAACAGACGAGCGATATCGAGGAATACTTCGATGGCGGACGAGATAACGATTGATACACGGAGATAAATGGAAAAGAGTTGAAACTTGAACGTGGAAGAGTTTGAAGAAGTTTAATCGCCCTTCAAAAGAGGGAAGGAGAAATGGAGAAAACGAGAAAAGGAGAGGTTCCGATAAAACACTGCACTTCCGGTCACTGAAAGCCAATCCTCGACGATGACTCGGAAGGCTGTCCACCTCCGAAACACTTTGACACTTTGACGTTCGACGTGCGGCTCGGCTCAAAGCCTCGTGCAATGAAATTGGCCAGTCAAGACAATGCAACGCCTACGTCAAGAGGAGCAGCGGTAACGATGGAGTTGGAGAAAAAGGCGCGTGATTAGATTAAGGAAGAAGGAATATCAAACACGAAATGACTTTTTCGGCAGGGGCACGACATGAGTGGCCACGGTACTGCTTATTGATCTCACTAAAGGGCGAAAGGTACGTAGTGTACATGTGCACCCGGTGCGCACCGGACACCACTGCACGGCGGGTACGTAGTGCAAGCACTATCGCGAGCAACGGTGGTGACGGCAGCGACGGTGGTGGTGATGGCGGTGGCGGCGACGGCGGTGGTGGCAGCGACACCACCGACACTCCACGATTATTGTCCGCCATACTGATCCGTCGTCCCGGTGCCGCCTGCCGCTGCTACCGTCGTCGTCGCTGCCATCCTTATCCCCATCACTAACACTCTTCCACAACGAACTGTCACTGTGAGTCTCGACACGTTGAGCTTGTGGATTGACCAGAATCAGATTAGATAAATGATAGATTCACTCCCGGAAATGTCTCGCGCGAGTTATACATTTGGAAGTGCCGTCTGCGATATTCCGCATTCGTGACACTCGCTCATTGCCTCCTCGATGTCTCGAGGATGTCAGACAGTCAGACCGATATCAGTTAATCGGATTTTCTTTCACTCCCGTTCGCACTTTTCAGACATTCCTCTCTGTCGCTCGTTCTCTCGCTCTCACTCTTTCTCTCTCGCGTTCACCCTCGCCACCTGACTCACACCAGCTTCCACTCTACCTCCTCGTCGACGCGACACTTACGATGACCGAATCGAAGGGATTGTGGCAGGCCAGGGCTGCTGCTGCTGATGAGCGAACTCTCCTCGGTACCTGCCAAGCTTTTTCACTCGGCTATCATCCCGTACAACCCCCAAGATCTGCTCGGCCGTGGAAAGCAGGCAGGGCTGCTGGAGTCGGGGGTAGGGGGTGATGGTGGTGGTCGCTCGCCGATGTCGGAGGAAGAGAATAACGGGTGGGGGTACAACGGCCCGTGTGGGGTGGAGTACCCCCGTATGGAGTACAAGGAATGGCAAACGAACGGGGGTGGTCGAAGAGAGGGCAGACGCGCGCGCCAGGATGCGAGAAGCGTCGAAGGGGCGGTTGGAAAGGCGACGGGGTATTGGGAGGGTGAGGGCAGAGGCTCCCGTCACCGCTAGATATGGGTCACTCAGCGATCGATGCCGATATAGAGTCGCTGTATCGTCGGAGTCCGATCTTCTCTTACATCACTTCTCGCTCGCTCTCGTTGACCTGGGGGAATGGAAAGTGGTCCCCCTTTCACCCTCGCTGCCGGGACGCGCGTCGCGTCAGCTCGATCGCCGGCGCGCTCACGACATTATCATCGGCGACGAGGGGCGACCGCGATGATTCGCGCGCTACGTTAAAAGGGTTCGATCGACCGTGCCAAATATGGCGGCACCGCCACCCTACTGGCCGATACCCTGGAAGTCTAGTGACTTGACGAAATGGTTCGCGTCGCGGCTACATGGGGGTGTAGCTTTCACAAAAGACCAATCAATACGCAAGAGGTGATCCTACGATATCTCTACTTTCTCTTCCTCTCATTGTCACTCTTTCTCTTCTTTTCTCTGTTTTTCTACTTCTCTCACTTCCTCTTTCCGAAACTCTCCCTCTCCTTCGCCTTCCTCTCCACCGCCTACATCTATTTCATTTATTTTATTCTGTTCTTCGATTCTCTTCTATTCGTTTCATTCTAACCTATTGTGCTTTCTCCTCTCGCGCAATTTTTCTCTCTTGGACGAATGGCCAATGTAGAATTGCACGGAGAATAAAGAGGGGGATCCGTCGAGATTCGGAGAAATACCTAGTCTAATTTTAACGTCGCACGCACGCATGCCTATCCAAATTTCCCCGTGCGGAAGAGACGACAGTACCCCTCGTCATCTAAAACGATCTTGTCGTATCAGGAACGTATTAAGTTTCGCCCCTGTAGAAATTCCAAATATACTCCATATGAGTCCATTAGATGATTACATTGATGTACCGATTGCATCAATCAACGAAAATTCTGGCGTTTAATTTTAATAATCTACAACAGATACAATAGACATTTTAATCAATTTATTAAAAAAGGTTTTTAATCAATTCGTAAAAAAGTATTGTTATTAATTCAATAATATAGCATGCAGTTGAGTATGGATAATAAAGTATTGTTAGGAGTCTTGGCACATTGCCATGCAGACTAATTAGAATGCAATTCCCTCCAGTTACGTTGCTGCATCGTTAAAAGAATTATATGTTTAGGAAATAATAGTCTACATTCAACAATTATGCTTTCAACCGCAGATATCGTGATTAGATAAATTCATGTGTGAACTATGCGAGAGAAAAGAGTTTCACTGTGTGTACACGATACAGCAAAGAAACCGGATACGTTGCAACGCTGATGGTCACCACTGCGATTCAGGACTCGGTGCGACGCTGCGCAGGCGTCCGTTGACGTCATCGGGTCTAAGGCACGGGGTGTTATACGCTTATCAATGAACGTACGACGCCTACGGTGAGTACCTGTTCTCCAGCGAGCGCACCACCGGTGAACACATCCCTCCGCCAATCCTCCCTTACTCACCGCCCTTGCGACCGCGTGCCCTACGTGCCCATTCTCGTCGGTAGCCTTCGCGCTATCTGATCGCCGTTCATTGGCCAGGTGTACAAGAGCGATGGTTGGAAACCAATACTGTGATATCCCGCAACCTATTTTCTCACCAACGCATAATACAAAATCTGGTCGAGAGAATTGTGGATAACGAATAGAAACCTTAGATTTCTTTTAACTTTTCAATAAGAATTTATTGTCATAAATTAAAATCTTGTCTTGAAATTAAAATGCTTATCAGGAAATATCATTTCTCAAGATAGACTTTTGAATTTCTATTTCAAAAAATTATATAATAATGTTAATAATCAATATTGAGATTTACATACCGAGTTGAACGTTAGTTTTACATTTATGTCTTACAAAATTATGCGACTTCCACAAAACTCTCTTGTATCTAATAGTCGCCGTTTGATATCTTTTCTATTGAGTAATTTGAAGCTCAAATCGATCGTCGGACTTCGCTTAATCAAACGAACCGTCAATATCGCTTCGTCATCAATTCGAACGTTTACTAATTAATATTAACATTTAGAAATACACACATATGAGCTATATTATATTTTTAATGGAAATAAACAAAAGATACTATTTCTATATTTGAGAAGCAGACTTTCAAAATGCGTTTTGTCCAAAATTTCATTTTTTTAATTAGAGATGATGTAGTGTTTAGTATCGAATGATTTATATTATAAACTACTCTGAGATGTTCAGAAAGCATTTTTTCATAGTTAATTTATATGCTAAAAAAACATTTATATGCTGAAAAAACATAGTAAGACATTTTAAAGTGCATTATGTTTTTTAATTAGAAACAAATAAAATGCATTTGTTTAATATTTTTAAGCAATTTTGTTTAATATTTCACATCCTACTGATTGACATATTGTTATTTTCTGTAAAGTGCATAGTTTTCTTGTGTACGTAATTTTTTTCTTTCTCGTTTCCTGAAAATTACAAATTTTGGACAAAACACATTTTGAAAGTCTGTTCCTCATTTTTAATTTTCATAAAATTTAAAGTAAATATTTTCTCAAAGTGATTCTGGTTATTTGTAAAAATAAATAAAAATTCCAATAATTACTATGGTTACATGAATATTAAAAAATTACTTATAATTTATGTCAATCTACAGGTAAAAAAAAAATCCGCCTTGTGTTGGCCGTGTGTTCATTAAAAGAAAAACTTTTTTTTATTCAATTGGATTGAAAAACTGCATTTCCTATTCAGAATTTAATAGTATATATACAATGCACAGAAATGGCTGATATTATTTTTTAGATTCAACTGGATTGAAAAATTGCATTTCCCTATTCAGAATTTTTAATTAAACAGTATTTACAATGCATAGAAATGGCCGATATTATTTTTAAATTTAATTGGATTGAAAAACTGCATTTCCTATTTAAAATTTTTAATTAAGCAGTATTCACGATACACACACAAAATACTATAAACAATAATATTTTTTAGATTGAAAAGCATACACAGAAAGATACTCTATGCCATTTCTATAAATGAATAAAAATGCATTCAAGATTGAAAAGAATTCATTTTAACATTCATGAATCCATATTTCTGAAAATCTGAATCTATTTTAATCCATTTTCATTTACTGGGTATGCAAGTGATTCCTGAATCACTGCCTATACAAACAAAAAAATGACTTGCAAAGTATTCATTTACCGAAAATAAAACTAATTCAATCTAAGGTCGGTATTCGCAGTTGATTCTTATATATTTAAGACTGTAGTGTCTTAAGTATACTATAGTCTCTTAAGATGTCATAAATCAACCAGAGAGAGTCGTATTAACATGTTAAGACATTACTTTAAGATAATCTTAAAATAAAAACCGATTATGAATATCGGTCTTAAAGATCTTTTAGATGTAAGTTTCACTCTTCTGTTATTTTTAAACATAAATATTAAACATAAATATTACATAAATAAATAAAATCGTGAATCTTTTTTTTGTCAAATGAACATCTCTAGGGGCCGATTGTTCTATCTTTAGATAAACTATGTGATAATTTACTTATTGCATAAAGAAGAGTAAAAAAGTAAGAACATAAGAAAGATGGAATAATCCAGCCTAATTTAATTAAAGGAATGACGTCACTATTATTTTGTATATCGTACTGGCTCTAAGATCTTTGTAATAGCCACTTTTGATGACGATTGCTTTTTTTAAATGTTATTTACATTTACTTCTTCATTACATAACGTCGCAATTAATTCCAATACAACATATATACATAAGCGGAGATATTTTTTTTACCATGCGCGGATCACTGCAATAATCATCAACGCGAGTGCGAAGTATACTGTAGTCGTTGTATAGTGTGTTCAATCGCCGAACGTATACTCCGAACGTGAAAGTATTTTTGTCAAGTACAATTCACTGTTCAATTATAACACGTTATATATATTATCTTTAAAAAAAAAAAAGATTTTTACGTATACAAATACGTTAAGTATATTTTTAAATTTAGAATAGTGTACGTTAGAATAAAAGATAACTATAGAAAAATACGTTTATTAAGTATTATCAAAAGTGTAAAATCACTTTGTTAATAAATAAAAAAAAAATAGATTCTGTGCGGCGATATCGTGCGATTAATCAATTGTGGAGAAGAAACCGATTTTAAGAATAATCAACAATATTTCTTGGATCTTTTCAGGTATTAAAAAAGTCAAATTGTAATATGTACAATTGAATGTATGTAAAATTAAAATCATGAAAGTATATTAAAGTCATTTTATTCAACAGATAAAAATACCTTGTATTTGTGTACTTTTAAAGTTTTATTCATCAAATTTCTAGTTGTATAATCCGTTCTAGTTCAAAAGTGTCATTATTATACATGTAAGAAAAGGGAAACTGTGAACACGTGTGCAGATAAAATAATAATATTTCTAATATTTTTATTCTTTAGAGTAAAGGTCGGATAGTGATAACCTCCTCACTTCTTATACCGGTTATAATCCCATATAAGTACGTCAGTCAGTACAACGCTATTAATACGTAATCGTAGATTACTTATATGTATATAAATAGTACGCACTGGTGCACATTAAAACCGTTGTACACAAGTCAATGTAAAAATATGTGTTTAATAAAAACATAAAAGCGGATTAAACCCATGAAATTCTTAATACATTTTATTGTGCTGTTAAATAAAATATATATTCTATAATTTTCAATATTTGTATTTTATTTTTACACAAATTAAATCAGTGTACAATGGCTTTAATATGCACTGGTACGTACTATGGTCAACCGAGTTCGTTATAAAATAAATATCATTATATAAGATCTATTCTTTATCAGTGAATTTTCTGAACTAATGTTTGTTTCACTTCAATTTATTGCACCGCGTGCAGTTCAGAGAATTGTTTGATAAAAAATAGATTTATGTTTTCAATGTTTTGACAACAATGTTTACAGTTTAATTTCTCACTTTCCTACGTATAAATTATACAAATAATAATCTTAGATCTGTATTCAGAACGCGCTTTTATCGATAAATATGTATTTTTATATCTAAAATTCTATAATATACGTAATGTTAACTACATGCTAAATACACGCTACATCATAAAAACGCATTCTGAATACGGGCCTTAATTTCTTAATGCTGAATATTTTAATGTTAAATTCAATACTCTAAACAATGTCATGCTTTTTAAATATAAGATTGAGTGCCAAAAATAATCTTAGTTCTGATCCAAACATCGCGATTGCGCAATAGTAATTATTATGACGTCACTCAAGCGAAATTACATATCATGTAATCATCTATTTGTAAGCAATGATTTTTACATTTGCGGTGAAAATTCTATTACGCGGGAAACCAATGATCCGTATTTCAGCTATTTAACTTTACACTTTGGATTTTCTTTGTTTCATTATCTCGCGTATCTATGTTAATAAAATTATTATACAATGATTATTACAATTATTATATTATATACAATCATATTATAATACGATTTCTTATAGGATGAGATTCGGCCACACAATCGAAGACTCGCGGAAGAAATATCCAGAAATCACAGACGAGATTTTGGACAATCTGCAAAAATGGGCGAATGACCGAGGTCTTCCCAATATTCCCAAAGAACAATTGGCGTTATTTACGCACAGTTGTTACTTCGACATAGAGGCCACGAGACGATGCATGAATGTTTACTACAGTATACGAGCAACGACCCCGGAATTGTTTAACAATAGAGATTCCAGCCTCGAGGATTTGCAACATTCTTTGAGAACCTTGTACGCACTTATTAGCAGATCTTAAATAATCTTTATTTACTTAAACAATAAATAAACATGAAAGAAAAGCTTTATTTTGTAAATAAAAAGGAAGTTTTATCTTTCGCGT
>Ga0157363_1006521_pt1 | contig 10979 bp, 4 predicted proteins | sample AttsexASBM1_FD_111477 | JGI IMG/M metagenome (GOLD analysis project Ga0157363, IMG submission 111477) | Fungus gardens microbial communities from leaf cutter ant in Ribeirão Preto, State of São Paulo, Brazil - Atta sexdens ASBM1 | ecosystem: Host-associated > Fungi > Mycelium > Unclassified ...
AGTCTTAAAGATGAGTCGCGTGCTGGACGCCCTGAAAAGATTGAAACGGACGAATTGCAAGCACTGCTGGATATAAACTCTACGCAAACTGAAAAGGAGCTTGCAGAACAGCTTGGCGTTACGAAGCAAGCCATTTCCGTACGATTACATACGAATAAAGATTGAATTTTACAAAAAAAAGCTCAGAACTTTTTTGTACACCTAATAGATATACTTTGTTCAAGATTTTAATTAGAATAGATCATATGTAACAGAATAAAAAAATTGTATCAATAATATTAAAGAAAAATATTGTACCTTCATCGTTATCGCATTCCTTATCGCTGTAGACCGGACTGTAAACATCATCTTTGAGATCGTCAATTTCTGTATTGAAATCGAAATAAGGTGGCAAGGGTGGTGTGCTAGGTGGCGATGAGGAAGAGGCACTTGTAGCACTTCTTGGACTCCAATCATCACGATAAAGATCCATACTATATCTGTAAATTTCAAAATAAATCAATATAGTTAATTCCAATATAAACGACAAATTAATTGCAAAATATAAATCAAGATTCTGATGTTACATATTATAAATATGTATATTATGTAATCTATTTTACCTCGAAATGGGATATTTAGAAGGCCTTTTGTCATAATCATCGATTAGATAATCGCTGGAACGTTTTCTAGATGTGCTACTTCTCTCACTGTTCTTAGCTACAAAATTCGTCAGTTTCGCTACGAGGATCTCTAATATGCCATGTCTCGTCAGAATGTCGAGGCCGATTTCATCGTGGATGAATAGTGTGAGAGCTTCCAACAATTTAGGATGGTAACATTTGTACTCGGGTTTATTCAACAATGCCAAGATAATTTGTAATCCATTGTTCAGTCTGATCCTATCTCGATTCACGGATTCTCGACAAAACAAACATAGGCTCAACAATATCTCCTTGCAAATAAAATTGGAATTAGTGTCTGTCGCTATTATCAGAGCTATGAGTTCTTTAACTGTGCCAGAAACACCTAGACACAATCGACATTCCGCTATCTGACAGAGAGTATAAAGGCATTTGGTAGCCATCTTATTGTTTCTTGCGCTGCAGCAACGCATAAGACACTTATAGCCCCACATATCTTTGTCGACTTGCATCTGATTGCCGCATCGCGGATCTAAAGTATCGAGAAATATACACATAGCCTTCAAGCATGCATCCACAAGCTTGCCATACTTAGGATCTATATTGGATCTCTCTTCGGCCATAACGAATAATTGAGCAACCAGCTTGACAATTTCCAATTCTATCATCGTATCCCTGATGTTTTTGTAAACGTTCCAAATATTCCTACAAATGTAATTAGAATGTAAATTAAAATGGATAATTGTGTAACATAAAATGTATAAAATTTATAATGGAATACAGTTGAGTAAGAAAAAATAAATTACTATAGAATTAAGAACAATTATATACCTTACAGCTCTGATAGCCATGCAATAAGTTTGTACATCAGTTTTTGACGTTAGAAGTGCCATAAGTGTTTTTATTATTCCAGCATCGCATAATTCTTTGGCGTGCCAGCTACATTCGGATAAATTACTAACCAGTCTGCAAGCACGACAGTGCAGCATGGCATTTAGCTCGAGGTTTTCTAATATGAGCACTATGTTGAATCTTATCTTGCTGTTTCTTATCTGAAATTTTATATTAAATTATAATGTACAGATTTTAAAACTCAAATCACTTTAATAATTAATAATTCTCTTCGATGTTTTGCTATAATAATGTTAATGTAATAAATACAATGTTAATATAACGCACGTTGTAATTCACATTATGTGAAATAATTATGATTAATGATCTGTGTTTATTAAATCTTTTTTGTATTCTAAAATGTATATTCTATAATTGTACAGTATTACCTTTTCTGCACATTATCTTTTCTGTACTCAGAATAAATCTCGGAATAAATACATAATTACAAAGTCAAAGAAAATAAAGAATATAGAAAGTGTAACTGTATAACAGAGAACAAAAATTTCAATTCATTCATTATTACTCTAATTACTCAGAGGGAAGAAGACATCATACATCGGATGTCTCCGAAAATTATTTAATCAATTTATAGTCTACTTTTCTTTCAAGAATCTGTTATTAAAAAACATTCAATTGACTTTGATACACACATACACACACACACACACACACACGCGCGCGCGTATAATATATGTATACATAAAATATATTTCTGCTAAATGTATAAGAAATTAATTTAAAAATATTATATAGAATCATTAGTATATTACGGTATGTATTTCCTATTGTCCTATACAGTTCTATGTAGTATTGCTCTAATACAATCCATATTATGAATTAATTGAATGTTTTTAAAGTGACAATTCTCTTCTTGTTCTTCCATTCACATTTATCACATGATATATGAGCATATTAAAGTGAGCAAATGTAAAACAGAGCATACAATATCCTCTCCTCTCTGAGCAATTAGAGTAATAGTAGGGACTGAAATCTTTAATCTGTTGTACAGCTATACCTCCTCTGTTTTTTATTTCTTTTCTTTGACTTTATAATTATATATTTATTCTCTCTGAGTGCAGAAAAGATAATTATATAAAACATATTTCTTAAAATACAGAAAAGATTCGATAAACTTACAATCAGATCACTAATCATAATTATTTTATACATAATTATTTTAACGTGAGCTTACATTATTTTTACATTACTATATTACATATTTTTATATATTATATTAGATTATTACATTATATTACATTAGGTTACATTATTATATTAGCAAGGAAACTAAAGAGATTATTAATTGAAGTGACTTAACAAATTATCTGTATGTATTCAATAAATTTTACATTTCTTATCTGTAAATCAGAATAGAATTTTCATTATCATGAGATTCAAATGATAAAATATTATATAACACAAAGAAGAAATAAAATTATATCTTCATAAGTTTTGAATAATACATTTTTAAATTTATATTTAGCATTATCATTTAAATTCGTTTTCAAAAATTTCAATAACGAAAATCAGGCATTGCGTATAAATAACAACTGCAACAACCAATATATTTAAACGAAGATATTTTCTTTCGCATGTGTTCTATCTACATCTTTAACATGCAGCAATTTAATTTTATAAATAGATCAAATGTGTAGGTCTGGTCTTTTTAGAAAAATTTTCTGATTCTTTCTCTTTTTTTTCCGTGTAAATTATAGGTATACTTATTTCAAACATAAAAATTATAAAGAGCAGGTCTCTCATATATATATAGAAAGTGTCATTGGCTGCGTTCAGGAAAGAAAACAGCTCTACAATTGTTGTAAAATTTATTTGATATGATTATTTAATATAATTGATCTTGCCCTTAATTACTCACTGGATGTAAATGTATTTTAAAATCAATCACAAAAAAGAATTTTGATGCTATTGATGCCTTCCACTTGAAATTTATAGTGTTCTTCAATCAGACACATCTCATCTGTACATCATGATGAGTAGATTCATTAATGTTGCTTTAAAGAATACTATTTTTGATACATAATACAGTTTTGAAACAACACTGACAAATCTATCTAGATACAAATATAGATTTGTTCTTTGTCGTTGCATTGAACTATACCAAAACTTTCTATATTGCTTTCATCAAACTTCAAATATATATTTATTTTATTTTAAGTATAAATATTAATTCAACTACAGAAGAAATTTTTTGTATATTTGATTAGAAAAAATCACAGTTTCCAGTTTGTGAAGACATCGATGAATGTTTTTCAGGATGCTCTCCAACAAGAGAGTCGATACAAGTCAAAATCACAAGTGTTATTCCGTTATTAGAATGTTTGTGTCGATTTGTGTCGCTAACATCCGTTTCTATTAATTTAATTTCAATCTCAACTAACTCTTGGTCTTTTTCTTGTTCTAGAAAAAGATTAATAGTAAGTTGAACTGAGATTAAAATTTATCTTTGATAGAAACAGGCACACATGGAAAGCACTCGTAGCACACAATAAATCATTATATCTTTATTATTTGCTAATGTTAAACAAAGATGAAATGATCTCTATGTTACAGTATAACCATGTTCAGATATAAGGCCTGTTCTTTTTGGCTGAACTTTTGCACTAATTTATCTTTCTTCCTCTTTTTTTTTCTCCTGGAGAGAAAAGAAAAAACTATGCAAAAGCCAAAAAGAACAGGACCCTGTACACTGCCAGTAAAATGGTATATGGTCTCCTGCTAAAAAGCACTATAATGAATGAATTCGATCACTCGCACTAAACTAGATTAATGCATATTAATAGTTGTTTTGTATAAAGTATCTAAAAGTTTTGTATAAAGTATAATATAATCAACTTTGACAATATATATATTTTGTTAGACAACGAAATATATATTTTGTTAGATAACATGATAATCTCATTATAGGTATTTAATCCTTTAAAATACTCTTATATGTTTTTGCAGTTAACTTTACTAATTTCATGTATAGCAGCTTTTTTTAAATATTTTTAATTTTTTAATACAAAATAATCTAGTGTAATGCAAGAGTAACCGAATTCGCTATTTGTGATTCAAGTTGACATAAACATTATTCCATTTTTCTTAATACTTAGAGAGTAAAAAAGATAAAAAGACACTTGTGTCACTTTTATTAGTGAATTTAATCACTCACACTGGATTAGTACACATTAAAGAGCACTTTATATAAAGTACTTAAATGCAGTGGCATGTATAGTAATAGTAATAGTAATAGTAGTGTAATGTATTCAACTTGACAATAAATACATATATATTCTCTATTATATAATGTGATGTTGTTATTTAATTATTTAAAATATTCGTATGCTTTTACATTCAATTCTGTTAATGTCACGTATATATAGTAGCTTTTAGTAAGCACTAATCAAGTGTAATCAAAATCAAACGGAGTATTTGCTTCTTTCTTTTAACAAGTAATTAGACGTTTAACAAGTAACAAGACAAAATGATACTTATGTCATCATCAAACAGAAAATACCAAGGGAGAGGAGCAAAATGAGCATACCTTCTCCCTGACATCGTCGTTCATGCAAGCGTCTGCGAGTATGCTCAGACTTCTGTCGACGATCCTCTGGTTCTCGCATCGTAAGAGTCGGACGAGAACGTCGAGGCAATTGCTTCGTTTAATAAACTCCTTGCAGCGCTTCGGGTCGTTTTTGAGCTGGTCGAGACAAGTGGCGATTCCGCGATGGTTACCCGCACGGAAGTACCTCACCAGCGTCGACTCGTCTGGTGGAGTCTTCGGTAATGACATCGCGGAATCCTGGTGGCGCGATGAAAATCGAGCGGAGGTATGCGATCCGCGTAACATTTGTCAAAATCGCATCGCCTTATGGCTGCGGAAGGAGAGGGCACGACGCGCACATTCCTGTCGTCGTTCTGCGATTTCTGCGACGTCGAGTACTGTGGGCACCGATCATGTAATCCCAAACGGAATTCTTCGCTCTCCGCCGCCCTTCGTTCATTCCGATTCCTCTTTCACGATTCGCGAAGCGATCAATACGATCACACGAAACGTCGAGGAAATGTGACGTTGCTCTCTTCACTTTTCACATTTCCGCTGATCAAGAAAAATTACATTTTGTTGCTCAGGGACAATCGCGAAATCACGCGAAATCACGCGAATCGGAGAAGACTTCTTCTTTTGTTCGGATGATTCTCGTTCTCACAACGGAAATTGACATCAAATGTGACCAATCGTAATTTAATGAACGAATTAAACTCGGCAGTAACTATTAAAAGTGGAAGATGCAACACTCGGACCGAAGCAAGAACACGTCTACTCCGGTCGAGGCATCTAACAAAACTCCATTCAAGTATTCAACGCCATTGTTGGCCATTGTGTTGATGTAATGAATTCCGGAGGTTTCGTACGCTACTGCGCATCGCAGTGCGCATGCGTGAGACACGACCACATGATTGACTGATTTGTTTTCTAAATGCATAAGAATGTTCCGAAATTAATAAAGCTGAATAGTGTTCCTTCCAATAAAAAAAAATTTCAGCTCAGTCACTTTTTTACTCTTTTATGCTGTTACTTTTTTACTCTTTTGTTTATCCACTAGATAAATTAAATAATTTATAAGAGAATGGAATAACCGATCAGTTAAAGTTCGCATTTGATGATTCCAAAAAAATTTTTTTTAAATAAATTCAGGACGCGATATTTTATTCAAATTATACTGTTCAATAAAACAAAATTTCAAGAATATGTTTTTTGAATTGTGATAATTTTTAACTGAGCGCGATTAAAGCCAAAATGTTCTTTTTATTTAATCCGCAATATAATTCAGTAATAAAAAATGTTAGGAATATTTAAAAATATGATTTTATAAGAAAAACTTTAAGCCTTTATAATGAAAAGTTGAAAATTTTTGCGAAGTATGTAATTTTTTAAGTATGTGATAGGCTTACAAAATAACAAAAAAATTTTCCATTTTATCTAGCTTTCTATATGTAAAAATTATCAAACTTGCGGAAATAAAAAAGTAATCAAAAGTAGAGATTTTAAGTTTTAAAATCCTTTTTTAAAATTTATTTTATTTTATTCATTTTTAATAAAGCTATAGCTAATTGAATTTTGAATATAATTAAAAAGTTTGTTTTTCATTCCAGCACTATCGATTGCACTAATTGTAAGAACTCTCTTTTTCATCAAACATACTTATCTCACTTTTAATTATTAAAATTCATCTAAAATTTATAGTTATTTTTTATTGAATTCTGACCCAGACAGCACAGAGTATTTATAAAATATTTACAAAATATTTATAAATATTATGAAATATTTATTGTAAATCTTGTAGTAAACACTACGAAAATTATTATAATTCAAATAAAAGATACTTACCAGAAATATTTATTTATATTTATCACAAATATTACATTAAATATTTATCTATTTTTTAATAATATTTCGAATAATTATATAAAATATGTATAAAATGTTTATATATTTAAAAAAATGAATAATAATAAATATTTATCATAAATATTCTGTGCTGTCTGAGGAGTTATTTTTATATTTTAGGATATATTGTATATTTTAGGATAATATATACTTCTTAAGCTTAATATGTATTCTTTCCTTCTCGCTTCTTGCTTTTTACTTCTGTCTTTTATTTTTTGCTATCATTTTATCGACAATTGCGTTCATTTTTATGTATTTTTCTCTTTTGAAGTCATTAAATTGTATCGTTCTAGCTAGCAACGCCTGCAAAGCAGAAAGCGCTTATGCAGGCTATAGCAGTTTTTTATGTTTTAAAAGCTTCAATATTTATTTAAAAAGCATATTATAAGCGCATATACGCTTTTTTAAAGATGAATATTAAAGGCTTTTAAAACGCTAAAAAACTGTTAGAGTCATGCACCTGCATAAGCGCAATGACTTTATGCAAGCTCATTATATTCGAGCAATCCAGAGATCATAAACTATAATTAACACATTTATATAACACAGTATAAATTATTATGTTTTCGTTCATAATAACTTATCGGATGCATGTAACGCATGTCGTAAATAATCGTAAAATTAACTCATATTTAACTTTACGGCAGTTAACAATTTACGGTTTCTGTAAACGCTTTTTTATAATCTTTTTTATGGGTCAGTCTTTATTTTTGCTAAGATTTTTACGAGCTTAAATAAGCATGTATATTGACCGTAACTATGTATATGCCGTATGCCGTAATCTATATAAGAATTGACCAGTACAAATGCTTCTTTGAGATAATTCTAAAGTCTATATTACCGATTAAATCGTAATTATTAAGTATAACAATTACTTTTTTCTTCTTTTACAAATTCGAAAATTCTTTTCCAAGATTAAAGTATACGCATTAATATGTGTCTATGAGATGAAGTTTATGTCGAGAACGACAAAAAATTTTTGTTAAGATTTCAATCTTGAAATTTTTGTCGTTCAAGACACGTATTAATATATGATTTCTATTTAAATCCTTGGAAAAGGATTTTTAAATCTGTAAAAGAGAAAAAAAGTAATTATACAAAAATTATAATTTAGTTGGTAATAGTCGGCTTTAGGTCTTTTAATTGTTCTTGAAATTCAATAATTTATAATACATACATATAACGACGATACGACTACTTTTTTCCATAAAAGAGAAAGAGTAAACGAGTAATTATGTTAATTAAAATTCTATTTTGAAATGACAATTAGCTCTACATCCAAAATCAGAACATTTATAAGACGTTCTTCTATAAAAATCCAATTTAATATACTGGCTATTATTTATTTTAAATATTAAAAATACTAAAAAAACAAGTGCTTTTATTCAAAATAAGTAATTAATTATTACTTTTTACTATTAAATTATTTACATTACTTTAAATAATAATTGGTTGTCGGACTTTCAACGCAATAAGTTTATTAGAGTTTTTTAAGATTAAATTTGGGAAATTTGGGAGATTATTAATATTTCAGATTGATTGCGTTGAAAGTCTGACAATCATATCGGCACGCAATTATCATTTCTGAAATCAATTCATTTATATGAATATTGTATATATTGTATATAATAGTTCAACATCTTAACATTCAGACTGTAGTAATGCTTCGTATTTAAAGTAATGTATTTAACATAAACGATCTTGTTTCCAATCTTATTATTAAATTATTATTACTTTTTATTAAATTTCTAAGAGTTACAATTTTTAACATGCGTGCTATTGGAAAATTATTTACCCAACTAATATAATGATTAATTACATAATGATTAATTACCATAATATTTTTCCAGTAAAGGAGTAAATACGAATTTTAATGTACATAACGGCACTGAATAAATATGAATAAATATGAATTGATATATTCTTTATCTTCAATTATTTGCAATCAAATTCAGTAACAATACATAAATTAAAAAGAATAATAAAATCGCAGTTTTAAATAAAGAAAGTCGAAATTAATAATAACAAAGAACTCTCGATTTCAATAAACAATAAATAATAATAAAAGATACATAAGAATCTAAATTACAAATTAATTTCATTTGTAATTTAGACTTTTACATGCTCTTTATTATATTTATTGTTTTTAAAAAATCGAATATTATCGGTTTATAAATCTATTATTTTACAGTAAATATATTTTGCATGCATACAGCATAAATCATTCCAGCAATATTGCAGCAATATTGCAACGTTCTAGTAAGATGATAATAATAATGTTGCAAACGTTAGGTGAATTCCGTATGATGTATCTTTTATATTTTTCTTTAATATTCGATGAACAAGAATAAATGAAATGGAAACGGACCGTTGTAGCAATGTTGATGCAAGCTGTTAGATTTATTCTTGTCGCACACTCAACATGTTTCAATATGTTCTTACCATAGCTCCTACTCACTCAAACGCGCTTGTTAGAATCTTGGTAGTCTAAAACTTAGGACACTCACACGACATGCAACAGATTTGAGTTCGACTCCTGGCCGAGATATTTTTCGCAATGAGAATTAATTATTTATAGATTTTAATATGTCATTCAACATTATTAAGATCATTTCGAAGATGCGAATAAGCATAAAAAATTTGTTAAATTGCTAATCAAACTCGTGATATTACTGCGTAGTTAGTAGAGTTAAGCCTATTCTGCGCTTTTTGTTTTCTGTTTTCTTGCTTTTTATCTTTTGCTTTTGTCTTTTTTGCAACCGTTTTATAGACAATTATATTTCTTGCTACGTTTTTCTTGTTTTTTTTGAAGTTTGTTAATTTTTATCTCGGACGACATAAAATATAAAACCGGATAAGAAGTAAGAAAACAGGATGTATAAAACAAGTAATAGTAAAAAACAAGAAACAAGAAACTAAAAGCACATTGTAGAATAGGCTTTAGTGTTTCAAAATCATTTCGGCGCGCGTTTCTGGAGACTACATATAGTATATATATTCACATAAGAATACACATACAAGCATTAAGATCCAGCTAGACTGTTTAAAGCTTTGATTTCTATAGTTTGTATTATCACATATACGGTATATAATATATTATATTGTTTTTCATAGAATTGTCAGTCTTTAATAATACTTTTCGATGATTCGTCGGCACCGATTGTTTTGAATTGATTGTGGGACCTGCTTGATAAACAAAATGCGAATTCACAATGCCTTTGCGAACGCCGGCGAGCGTATGATAGGCGTGATCAGTGAACCACACCACTCGGTGTACACCAATCGTATGACGTTACGTCACGTGTGGCCTCTCACGTTACTGCGTATTATCGCTGGGTATTATCGCTGTGTAGCCGGTATCTTGTAATAGTTATGATGTGTATATACGTCTTTCCTTCTCTCCTTATCCCCATTCTCTCTGTTCCTCGTCAGTGCGCTTGGTATACTTAATCCGAAACGAACAGCTGTTGCTCACACGATGACAGTACACGATCGACCGTCGTAAGACGTGTTTCGCGCACTTGAAAGTCGATATATTTTATACACGAGAATCAAGAATTCTGAAGAAAGAAAACGTATATATTCCGCGCTTTTCTCCTCTGTACACATCAAACACATATACACACGCATACATAGCTTGCGCACGGGAGTGACGGAATCCCGTGGTTAGTTGCGATTTTTTTTTCGCGATTAAGGCAAAACATTGTAAACTGCGCAGTTATTCATCGTGAAAGAACACTTGACACGTTTCTGGAGCGAACCGGAAAGGAAGGAAGATACGACTTGGAAAATAATCCGGAAGGTGTTACCATCGCGTTAATAGATCAAAACGATAGGACAACATGAATCTGTCGTTTGCTGGCTGCGGTTTCCTCGGCATCTATCATGTTGGTGTGGCGGTTTGCTTCAAAAAGTACGCGCCACATTTATTGTTGAACAAGATAAGCGGCGCGTCCGCGGGTGCTATCGCCGCGTGCTGCTTGCTCTGCGATCTACCCCTGGGTGAGTGAACT
>Ga0157363_1006524_pt1 | contig 10977 bp, 1 predicted proteins | sample AttsexASBM1_FD_111477 | JGI IMG/M metagenome (GOLD analysis project Ga0157363, IMG submission 111477) | Fungus gardens microbial communities from leaf cutter ant in Ribeirão Preto, State of São Paulo, Brazil - Atta sexdens ASBM1 | ecosystem: Host-associated > Fungi > Mycelium > Unclassified ...
AAAATAAATTATGATTGTAATTATAAAAAATAAACTATAATTTTTTTTAATATAAAAGTGATTATAACTCAGAAACGATTTATTTCCGGATTTATATTTATATAGCTTTTTTTCCTTCTTTTTGGGTCCCGAATCACTTCCCGAAGTATTGCAGACGACTTTTCGAACACTTTATATACATATATGTATAATAGAGTGTTCCATTTTAATTTTGACATCGAAATATCTCGAAAGTTGTAAAAGATATCGATAAGTGTTTCAGATAAAAGTTTTATGTTGGTTTTCAAGTAGGAAAAAAAAGTTGATGATCTTGGTTGAAAAGATACCTTTAAGATCAGGTCAAGATTACCTAAAATTTTTTTTAATGAAACACCCCTAATTTTTATTACATATTCTTATAGCTGATTTCTGTTCAAAACATTATAATAAAGTTCATTTTCATTAAGTATTGATGGCTAAAATCTTTGGAATATTATTCACAATCATGACGTTGACAATCTATAATTTAATTTATATATACTATAATTTTTCAAGATCAGATTCAAGGTCACTAACAATTGTTTTCCAAAAATTTTAGACGTGAGTAATTCGGTCTAACCGAATTGCAAATCTCAAAAAGCATTCGTCTTTTTGATAGCTACAGCTTTTATTGAAAGAAAAAAATCGATTTCCAAAAAAATAGCCATAACAAAAAATCTCAGAAATGGTGCCATCTATTGATGGCATGATTGAATTGACAATAGTATTCCATTTTTCCATCGAAATCGTGAAACTTTTATTTGTAACGTTTTTTCCTATTTTTAGCTTTCAAAAAAATCGACTAAATAAATTAATTTGAAAAGTACTTGATGAAAATGAACTTTATTATAATGTTCTCAAAAGATCTTGAAGACAGCTATAAGAATATGTAGTAAAAAATAAGAGATTTCATTCAAAAAATTTTAAGTAATATTGACTTAAGGACATCTTCTTAAGGTCAACCATGGTGACCAATTTCTTTCCACTTTGAAACGATAAAATTTTTGTCTGACACATTTTTTCGTATCTTTTATAGTTTTCGAGATATTTCGATGTCAAAGTTAAAGTACATATATATACTTATCGCTTAAAATAATAACAAAATATTATCTTTTTGGAAGTGTTTGAAATAATTTTAATAAATTGTTTAAAAAATAAAGCATAAATATTTTTTTGCATTAAAAATTAATCCGAATTAAATGGTAAATGGTGAAAGTAAATGGTATACAGTTATCTCAATAAATTTTTTATAGACATTTATTTTTTATGATAATAATTTAATATTATTATATTAATTATATAATTATATTAACATGTAAATTAAAAATTTGTTACGTAGGGTCTACTTACCTATGAAAATTATCCTATGTACCATTACTTGGTGATGTTTTCGTTTTACCATTTCTCGTTTTAATTTCCGTCGAAGATATTTGTCCAACAGAGTGAGCCGTTTCTTCCTCTATGTGACGCCCATTGCTACCACTGCTTCTCTCGGATGCACTGATATCTTGTTGCTCTAACAAAGGCATTTCAAGAGAATCTGAAGAAATTCGTCTCGCGTTGTCACCATATCGCTCGACGGTTTCTGGCGTTTCCTTTGCGTCTTTTATATTGTTCAACGAATCCGAGCTCAAGGACGGAAAGTCCAGGGTTGTCTTCATCTCTAGAGAATCAGAGCTTCGGCACAATTGTTGATATTTTTTTTCTGCATTATCTTCCATTTCTAGAGAGTCCGTACTGGTCTCCATAATATTGCTCTCTTTTTGTGTTGCTTGTGCCTCCTCGAGTTCCGTTTCTTCTAAAAGAGTTTCTGGAATTGGTTGAGCGGAAGCTTTCTCAGTATCGGTAATCTCGATTTGCGAAATGTCTTCCGTAGTATCGTCTTGTCGTTCAAACTTCTCCATGTTAGACTGAGCAATGCGTATTATCTCATCGATTTCTTTTATCCTCTTTTCGTAGTCATCCGATCCGGAAGTACTAGGATTAAACGAACCAGTTGCACTAGTCTCTGTCCTCGATCGCGGCAGATTCTCTAATTTATATTTGTTTTCTGGACTTTCATGTTCTAGTAATTCTTCTTCTTCACGAGCCCGTAGCTCCATCAAATGAGCCTCTCTGCAAGCTTTTTCCAGACCTTCAAAGTCTTTTAGTGAAGACAATGAAACATCATCGCCATGACCTGAACGACCGGTCATATACCTTCTCGGAAGACTGCCATTATTACTATTGGAATCCTGCGAACCACATTGTAATTTTCGTGAGTTCTCAGCTGCCACAGTACTCTCTAAGTGTTCAAATTCCTGCAGTGAGGTCAAGGACACAGTGTCATGATCTGTAGGCTTGCTGAAATATTTCTTCCCTAAAATATCATAATCCGGTGTACTACCGAAGCTACCACGCATACTTCCCACACTGCCTATAGATTCTTTGTGACTGCCTAAACTTCCGAGTCTACTACTTCCGGCTTCAAAATCTGTGATCTCCTCCTCTTTGATATCCTCTAATGGTCCGCGGTCATATTCTATATCGTACACTCGCGCATCCGCATGGAACTGCATTTCTATCCATTTCTTATTCTCGTATTGTTCTTCATCAGAATAGGATTGAGATTGGTCGTCGTTTGACGCTTGAGGCGGACTCTCTTCGGACTCAAAGTCAAACAAATCATTATTCCTTGATACCTGACTCGTTGATACCTGCGCGTCCTCTTTATTCTCCGTAATTAGATTCTCTAAGTCGCGATCGTATTGCTTGCTGGTAGTCTGAGGTATTGAGCTAATGCGAATGCTCTTACCTTCAGCATCAAATTCCTCTGCTTCACGTCCGACTTCTTCAATCACCACAAAATCATCGATAATATCGGGCTTATCTACGAGCTCGAAAGAATCACTATCAGGTGAATGACGCTCAGACTTATCTTTCTCTACGACTGTATCAAAAGACATGCCCGATGCCGAGGATAGGGACATGCTGGCTTGTTGCATCATCGAGTGGACGGATGTTGACTGCATCGGTTCGAGACCTTCATCTCCAGTTATCTCGTGATCTGATCTCTGTTCCAGACTTTCTATCGTTTCCACATCCATCATCTCCGCATCCTTTTTTATATCTCTTTGTACTTTTAAACTTTCCACTTTTTCTTCTTCGGTATCGCTGGGAATAGTAACTCGTGTAGAGATCACCTGTGTGCATACACTTTGAACCCCGTCTTCGGATACCCGTGATGTCATTATGTCTACAGATTGAAGGATCCCGGGTGCATCCATAGAAGCAGAAATGGCTGAATCCACGACTTTAGCCTGATTTTCTTCCAACATTTCATCCATAGACTCCGTTTCCATGCTAACACTATCGTCCATAATCTGTTGAAAAATCATCTCGGACGAACGTTTCATGCGACATGGTATGTGACTATCAATTTTGTCCATGGCTTCATCCATTGGTATTTCTTCGCTACCGGAAGAATCTGATGCTTCGATCAACTCTTGTTCCGCGTCTAATGCACTTTCCAGGTTCTCTTCTATCTCGTCTGCATCCACATCCGCTTCCTCCGAAGGTACTAATGTCTCTGACAACTCACTGGTGCTATCGATACTGCCAAGATGACCCGAGCTGAGAGAATTTAAAGATTTCATAGATTCATGGGAACTCAACGTACTTGCTGCAGTCTGATAGTCTTGTGATGTTGGTAACGTCTTCGATGCCTCGTGTTCAACAGACATCATTGCCGTCTCATATTCCGAAACGGTTCCGGATTGAATGCCACCCGCAGCAGATTGTAATGCCTCAACATCGGACGAACTAGGTCTGCTTCCGCTGCCAATCTCGTAATCACAGGACTGATAGTTACTGCTTTCGCCAGAACTCGAAACATCAGCTTCGCTTTCCGAGGTCTTAACTTTTTTTGATATCCTAACCGGTTTTTGGCGTCTTCTAGGTGCCGGAAAAGGTGGTGCCAAGGAGTAACTGTCGTCCCTATTATCCATATCTGAACCAACATCAGATGATCTACTGAGAGGAAGCGGGCTAGGACGACCCTCTTCTTCTTCCTCTTGTTGTTCATCAATAGTTATTATGGCTTCTTCTTCTTCTTCATGTTTCTCGACATCGATTTCAGGTGTTTTAACATCGACTGATCTGTCATCAATGGTGACAATTTCTTGGATAGATAGTTTATCATCGACGGTATCTTTCGCATCTTCTTCCTTTGCTTCATCAAATTTTTGAGTTTCCACAATTGATAAATCGCTTTGCGACACAACTCCAATTTCGGCTTCCGGTTCGATCTCGACAGGAACATGTTCAATGGACGGTGGTCTGTATAAAATCGGCAAATCGTTTGGGATGGATTCCGGTTCGAGTTTGAACTGAAACTCTGAAGGCGAATCTTTAATTTGTATCATAGTCTGACTGTTCTCACTCAGTTCTTCTATCAAGTCTTGTTTAGCCGCTTCCAAAGACTCTTTCACTTCGGCGATCTCTTTCTTTACAACTTGATCTAATACTGTTATCGCGTATCGCGCGCTTAAATCGACGCTTTGGAGATCGTCTTTCTTTATTTTGAAGGCACAAATATCAGAAGGAGCAGTCGTTGATTTGCTGGGCTTATCGTGCTTCTCCGTGGTCTTCTCCATATGTCGTTTGTATTCTTCACTGGGAGGTTTGATTTTTGCTAAATAAGTTTCCGTCCATTCTTTTAGCACATCATCAACTCTCGCACACTTAGATAGTTCCGATTCTTCTTTCGTGGAATCTTTCGGAATTTCCTTAGTTTCAATAATCTTTTCTTTTACAACTTCTGATGACGCTTTTATTGTTTTGTCAGTAACTTCAAGTTTTTCTTCTTTTTGTGTTTCTTCAGCTATAATGTGCTGTATAAAATCTGCTTTTTCTTCCTTTATTGTAGATACTATATCTGCAGAAATATCTTGTTGGAAAGTGTCTTTATCTGTTAGCTCTTTAATTTCTGCAATTAAATCTTTTGCTTCCTCCACAGTTAAATCTTTTGCTTCCTCTTCTTTCATAGGTATCATTTCTGTAACGGCTTCAGTAATACTCGTTTCCCAGTCAAAACCTTCGCATGGTATCGATTGCCGTATACTTGCTGCGTATTCGCCCGTCGGCGTCTTGGCATCATGTTCTCGTTGCAAAGCGTCGACCAACTCTTGACAAGTAATCTCTAATTTATTTTCTACTATTTCGCTTTCAAAGTCCGGTTCAATCACTGGGATTACAGTAAACTTTGTTACCTTAGTTGTAGTAGTCGTAACAGTTACATTAACATCACTGGCAATCGATTCTTTGACCGATTCAATCACACTGATCTCCTCCGAAGACTTAGTCGCGGATTCTTGTTCCAAATCCACGGATTCATCCTGAGATAAAGTGCGACCACGTAATGACGATTCGTACTCTTCCAACTCTTGATTGAATACTTGAGAGGGTTGCAACGTTTCTGATATCTCAATCTTCTCATCACCGATCATCCAGTCAACTGGCTTGATTTCTAAATCGCTTACATGCCTCACCCTTGGCGAAAATAACGGCGGACTTTCGATTTCAAAACTATCTGCTCTTCGTCTGTCCCCTGTGTCGTATTCTTTCGGTGGAACAGTTGAGGATAGAACATTTTCATGAAGAGGATAGTCTACATTAACATCCTCAGATACTATGCTAGAACTGACAGTTACATCTTTCTCCTGACCGATTTTCTCCAAAGAGTCTACAGCCACACTTTCGTGTAGAGAAGCTACATCTCTACTAGTTTGTTCGGATACTTTATGCTCATCTAACTCCAAGGATGGCACATCGACTGAGTCTTGTCGACTATCTGCGCCTGGTTCTAAAATTTCTAGCACTCTAGCGCCTGAAATCTCTGATATTATCTTATTTTTCGAGATACTAGTATCACTATATACATCCTTCTGAAGTTGTTCAATATGTCCGCTTGATCTATCTGAACGAACTTTCTCAGATTGTGGACTAGATGTAGGTTTAGATATGTCCTCTAATTCTCCAGTATCAACGTCGATTGTTTCTTCTAGATCAATTTGCTCAGATATACTGCTGGGACTTATAGTAATATCTCTGTCCTGGAGACTTTGTCTAGCTTGAGACGATGATTGTAAACTTTCTTCTCGATCATGCAATGATAATTCTTCGTCTTTTGTTATCTCTTCACTAATACTATCTCTAGTGTATCCTTTCTCGAATAATTCTTCTTGTAAGGACGTCTTCGATAGTGTTGTTTCTGGATGATCCAATTGCTCATCTTTTTGCATAATACTTTCAAACTTTTTTATTAAATTATCTGCCAGTTTTTCGTGATCAGTATCGCTGCTCTCAGAAATCAATTGATCTAAATATTCTTTACTCAACATCTGTGGTTTCAATCCTGATGTTGATGATCTTCTCTCAATCTCACTTTCAATCGATTGTATTAGATCTTCCGCTATATTTCTCGCCTCTATTTCTTTGGCGATTAATTGTTCTTGCTTCTCTAAAGATATTAAAGGTTCTTTGCTCGGAAATTGTTCATCTTCTTTAGTCTTTTCAGTTGAATCCATCTTGTCTCTTTGACTAGGTATAAACTGTTCGACTTTAAATTTTTCCAAACTCTCTTTGTAAGACTGTCCTTGCGCGATCGTTTCAACTTTTTCCAAGTCTAATCCTTCAACTTTAGCTGTTTTAGGCAATTCTTTAATGTCTTCTACTTCTTTCGCATCGTCCCTCTTGATTCTAATCGCAACATCCACGTCGCTTTTCCTGTCTCTACTAATTCCAGATTTTTCCATCGCAGTTCCCTCACTGTCCTCCAGTAGTTTAAATAATTCTTCCTTTGTACTCTTCGCTTTAGATTCAGAAGCGCTTGCGTCTATCACTTTTTTACCTTCCATCACATTCATCGACATCTTTTGCACAGCAGTTTTATCCATCTCCTCACTCTTGCTCTTCTTTTCTTCTATTATTTCAGCCGGTGACTCCTTAGTCAGCTTAGACTCTGAAGATTCTTTCCGTTCTACTTCTTCCTTTTCCTCATGAGTTATAAATTTATCTGCACCACTGGAGATCTCTGATGAAAGCACCTCTTTCTTCTCCACTTTACTAGTAGCCTTGGTATCAATCTTTGAAGTAATTGTATCAAAATCCTTGTCTCTCATTGCACTTATATTCTCAAACATCTTAAACGCATCCTGCGCGTCGATGAAGGTCTTGGAAAAAGTTTGCATCTTGCTCTTCGTGGTCAAGCGTTCTTCATGCCGCGTAACCTCCTCACTAGATTTCCTCTCGGTGACAGTAACGGTTTCGCTATCTTTCTGTCCCGGCAAATCTTTTTTTATTCCTTCTTTCTCCTTTACTGTCGCTCCTTCCGTGATGCGTTTGGGTATACGAGATTCAAATTCTTTCTTCTTGGTAAATGTTGAGGTATCCTTTTCTTTTTCCGTAGGAGAACTTTTTAGCGAACTTTTTTCCTCAGGTTTATCAAATGTAATTTTTCCTTTTCCTTCTTTCTGACTTTTATCCTTCTCAGCCATTGCTGTGGAGATCGGAATGCGAGATTCGAATTCTTTTTTTATCTGTTTGATCTCCGTGTCAACGATGGATTTTATTTCCTTGTCAAAACTGTCAGCCATCGATTTCTTTTCTTTCATTTCCGCCTCTTCTTCGATGATTCGCCTCTCCTCTTCAAGGAATTGCTCGATTTCCGTTTTATCATCCAGAAGAAATGATTTAATTTTAATGTCCATTTGTTCTTTCTCAAATATTTTCGTTTCTTCACTAACTTCTTGAATTTGTTCAACCGGAGTATGTCCTACCTGTGTTTCCTCAGCGAGTTCTCTTTCCTTATTTAATAATTCCTTGCAAATCTCCATCACTGGCTGAGTTGTTATCTTTTGAATTTCCTCACATACTTCTTTATCGCTATCTTTTTCCTTTTCACCTTTCTCTTTCGTCCATTTATCACTCTCAATAGCAGCTTTCAAAATTTTCTCTATCTCTCTCGCTTCTGCTATGTGTTTCTCTTCGATATCAATTTTTTCCTTCGTCATTTCTACTACACTCTTTTCCACGTAACTCTTCTGATCGTCGATCGATTTACCTTTAAAATTGGATTTGTCTCTTTCAGACTTGGCGGAATCTTGCAGTCTTGGTGTACCCTTAGCCATCTCTTTTTGTATCTGCTCCTCAAAGTAATGGGCCTTCTCCGCCACAGAACACTCCGAGATATCCGGCACATTGATGTCCTCGATGGTCTCCGACCTTATGACGTCTGAGATGCCTTCAGTGGTCCCATCCTCCTCTGACACGACATTCGGTGGACATGTCTCGCTGTCGCTTTCATTAATGGTCAATTGAGAGGTCCTTGAAATCTCTGATTCAGAACGTTGATAATTTTCGCGTTTCCTCGACATATCTTCCCAGAATTTACGCTTCTCCGAGTACGTTTGCTTTTCGAGATCAGGCGATAGATCCGGTTCGGACTGATCGGCGCCTACTTTATTGGGATAACTAGCATCTACTGATTCTAGGGGACAAGCCGCTTTTTGTGCAAAGGATTCGTGGATAGCGGCATCTAGAACAACCAAGAATTATGCTCACATTACATTTTATTAAGCATGTCGTTATATAATGACTGCGATACATCGTGTCTATTTTTTCTTTACAATTGTTTTTTTTATTCACAGCGAGATCTGGCGATCGAGAACTTCCGTAGCACAAATCCGTCATTTTTTCTCACATTTTCTTTTCTTTCCTATAGTCGTGGCAGGTACAAGATATACTAGAGCCGTTAAGATGCGTTAAAACCATTAAGATGCGTTAAAGCCGCAAAATGCAAAATAGTAGTCCATTAACTCGAATCTAAAGTTTATGCATAAATCTATAATCTTACTAATCTTACTAATATTATTAATAGGTAATTGTTTTTTTATGAAGCTGTAATGTAACTCTTATTAATACATATATATCATCTTTTGGTTTATACTTTCCTAACTCTCTAAAAAAAAACATAATAATTCATATAATAAACGAACGGACTTGTTTTATATTCAACAGTTTTAATTTATTGTAAAATACAATTTACCAAGTTTTGAATATATATAACGATTATTTCTATTATATCTTTAAATTTATTATCTGCATGACATAATGCTAATTATAATTGTAACTGTCAAAAATATAATTCGCAAATAAGAAATAAATTTTTCTGTTGTTCTTGCACATACAACGACTTGATCTTAAAAACAATATTATTGCCAAGAAAAGAAAACATTCATTAAATATTACTGTATTAATTATTTATGTATGTATTTACATATTATATCATATAATTATAATTATATATGTGTATATATGTATGTGTATTTGTTTATATCGAAAAATTTCTTTAGACTGCGGAGACATACTCTTTTGCATTAATATCCCATACGGTTGTCTATGATAATGTTGAGGACGGCATTTCGGTCTGCAAGTATAACAAGTACACAAATATTGCGTTATTATCGATTCCATAACGAAAATATAAGAATTAATTTGTCGATAATCGTTTCGATAGGCATTATTATTGAATTTACAAATAAAACGATGTTCGCGATATTTTTTTTATTATATCATAGCTGTTATAAGCGGACTTCCTTGAACTAATGTTATTTCGAGTAATATTTTAAACAATTTTTTCTTTCCAGAAATCAATTACAATATGTAATTTTATTTTGCTTAAATTATTATATTTATTCCACTGAGAAATTATTAAGTTTTTAAAGGATTTTTAAAATTAAATTTTAAAGGCACGGTGCAAAAAGGAAAACGTAGAATTTGTGATAAACGACATATGTATAGTGCTCATTGATGTCCAAAAAATAATGTTTATGCATATATAAATTTCTTACTTCAAAAGTGATACAACTAAAATAATTAAGTTTTCCAAAAAAGAGAAAAAACTATTTTTTAACTTAATAAAAAATTAATAATTAGTGACCAATCACATAATTAATAGAAAATTAATAATTAATCAAACAATATCGACATAAAGAATATATATTTAACATGATCAAATATCATTTTTATCATTTTTATTCCAACTTTTATTAAAAAATCACCTTTCTTGAGTTGTGAAGATTTTGACTATTTTTTATGAAGTTAATTTTGATAGTTGATAATATCCTAAGCAGTAAATTAACGTTGTTTGCCGTCAGTTTCATATCAAAGTGACGTTATTAATGGCCTTTTTGATGTCAAAAGAACGTCAGCTTTGGAGTTTATTTAACTCATTCAAAATAACAATTTAAAAAATCACGTTTTTTTAGTTGTATCACTTTTGAAGTAAAAGAGAGATGTAATATCTAATATCGACATATTTATTCTAAGAATATTAAATTTAATATTCTTAATTTAATTTAAGCATAAAATAAACATAAATCAGATATTCTACATATTTACACATCTTATTTTTAGATATTTTTCTTTTATTTCCTTTTATCATTTCCTACGATATATTTATATTTAATAGATATATAAGAATTATTTTGTGGACACTTTTATAGAAAAGGACAAAGAGAGAAATTTTTTGAAAATTAAATAATTTTTATAAATCGTTAGATATTTGATATAAAGAAACCACATTTCATACAATTTATTAATAAACTTTGCGTCATTTAATTATATTATCGTGATTATTTTAGAATATTTTAATATATTTGCCTTGTTCAAAGCTCTGATAGAAAGATTTCAAAATTCTACTTATCTCTCAGATAAGATCTTATAATTGAATCAAGATTTCATATATTTATATAAGATGTTACGCAATTTGTATTGCATCAATTATAAAAATATCAGATCCCATTAGTAGTGACAAATAGTGACTTTATCCAACCATCATCGATCAAAAACTTCTTATACTCTTGTTATTTATAATAATGTTATCCTAGTATTTATGATAATGCTACAGTAATTCTTGTT
>Ga0157363_1006525_pt1 | contig 10977 bp, 11 predicted proteins | sample AttsexASBM1_FD_111477 | JGI IMG/M metagenome (GOLD analysis project Ga0157363, IMG submission 111477) | Fungus gardens microbial communities from leaf cutter ant in Ribeirão Preto, State of São Paulo, Brazil - Atta sexdens ASBM1 | ecosystem: Host-associated > Fungi > Mycelium > Unclassified ...
ATGGATTATCGTTGAAACATCTCCAAACATTGTTTTGAAATCGTCACACGGTCGCGCTTATGGTTCACAGTGAACAAACGCGGCACCCATCTTGCCGATAGCTTTTTCATATCCAATTGTTCGTGCAAAATTGAAATCATTGTGCCATGATATGTCTGTGGCCTCAACAAGCTCACGCACTTTTACTCGTCAATCAATCAAAACAATATCGTGGATTTTATCGATGATTTCTAGCGTAGCAGTCTCAATTGGATGTCCCGAACGAGGTGCATCACACTTGAGGATGTACGACCACGTTTAAATTCATTCACTCAATTGTATACAGTTGCAAACGCTGGTGCAGATGTGTTATGAACATTATTCAACTCGGCTTTGATTTCTTTCGATGTTAAATCTTTCATATGTTTGATCACTGCATGAAACTCGTTTTTTTTCATTTTGCAAAAAATACAAAAGTTGTTCGCTTTAATCGTCTTCAAAAATGAAACTATGCGATGAATTTTGCTCAAAAATGCTCAATTTGATAGTAATCAACTGAGAGATGATATTTGTCAAAAAATAATATGACATGACACTGCGAGTGCTCTCTGACAGATTTTCTAAGAATTTATTGACTTGCCCTCATATAATGCATAAGCGAATCAACTAATCAAAAGCTTTCCTTTCCTCCTATTCCACGGAAAAAAAGAATTTCGATTGGTGATGTATTATATAATATGTGTTATGCAAGTTTATGCTATGCTGTCAAAACACTAATGGGCAATCTTATTTATATTTCTATATTCCATTCTATCCTACATCAGCAGGTTAAAGTTTTTGTTTACACTTTTTATAAGTATGTATTGTCATGTCGTACCTTTCATCGACGCATGCGAGCTCGCGCGATACGCGGATTAAAAGAAAAGAAACATCCTCTCTAACTCCATTCTCGCACAACCGGGCAAATCATCAAATATGAAGTTGGGCACCAGATGGTCTCGAGGTCACATCAAATTCATCAAATCGCGAGATTCTACACCAACAATCCCTCACGACTCGTGAATTTATCTCTCGGATGCGAAGGATTGCAATTTGCACGAGGATCGTCTAGCTCCATTCTCCCGTAAAGGGACGGAGAGCGGCAGGACTTCTCATAGGAGATGGAAGGAATGATGACCATCGATTGTTGAAATTAATATATTGAATAAGAAGAGAATAAGTAACATATATATTTCAAAATCGCGGTGGCGCGATAAAATATAAAGAGTGTCCGCAAGGACAAGAACAAAAAGAAAGGCACACAGAAAGCCGAGGTATAAACGAAACACGAGAAACGAAATTCGCTATCGTAATTCGCGTAACACGCCGCCCCGCAAGAATTCGACAACATGGAAAAAAAAATATCGTAGCTGCACAACGCCTGGGGCATACATTTCGCACCGATCATCCCCCCCCCCCCGACAACGCGCTATAATCGATACCCCTTTCACATGAGTTGTGAAGCTCCATGATCCCTAGGAGACTCTTTCTACGCGCCAAAATCCGTTCCCGATAATCCAGCTTCAGAGTCCCTCATGCTTGGAACCTGCCACGTGATTAACGACATTAAGAAATGCGCTTCACTTTCACGGTGTATATGAACGCGAATATGAACAGCGTGACAATTACAGCGCGAATACAGCCTCCCTCAGGGGTTGCATGCGGTTTCATAAACAAGAAACGGGCAACCTTACCGAAAGCTAAATCGTCGCTTTTGCGGCAGCTCTCCTCTCAAGTGCGTCATCCTCTCGATCGCTTCGCTGGGTCGCCGGGAAGAAAGCTGAATCGCGGCTCCCCCGTGGAGAATGCGCCGGGCCATCCAATTAGGAAAGGACTCGCGAACAGATCCTCTACGGCAGCACTTTTCCGGGATTGCGTTGTATGAATCTAACCCTCTGAATACCCGACGAGTGCTCTCCGGCAGCGGTATAATTAGCGGACCTACTCTATGGAAGCTCGCAGCAATATCTTGGTATGTCCGATAACATTTCCTTGGTCCTCCTCAGCAGCTTCGCCGCCTCGACAGATATTATCCTCCATATAGTTTTGGGGATGCCCTCGTGCTCTCAAATTATCGGTCGTTCTAGTAGGTTTCCAGCATGTCGACTCTGCTTACTCTCGACAGTCCTCCTGGCACGCGTCGTTCCCTCGGCGCCTTCCTTTCAACCCGCGATCGCTTCACTCTCTCGCCCATCTTCTGTCCTTGTCAATACTTCTTCTGGCCAACCTCCCGCTGCAGCTCTCGGCTCAAGTTGCCCAAATAGTACCAAAAAAATTAACCGGGATTATAATATTGCCTTATGCGACAAACGCGACTTCCCGAGAGATCTCGATCATTCGCCAACTCTTTCCGGCCCTACTCCTCGCGCGATCTCGCGCCTTGTGACGACGGAAGGACGCTATGATGCGACAGCAATCCTGCCATGTCACAGTATGTATAAATTCAAACATTTCAATTGCATCTAATGATATATTTGTGCTCTGCATATAAGAATATTATTTCCATCAATATTAGATTTGTTTCTCTGATTACAGCTCTCTTCACTGATGCATAATTGCATCTTTTGAACTGTATTCACGCTAACTACTTAGATAGCATTTGTACAGCATAATATAATTTGTAATTACTAGAATTACAGAGGATCTTAATTATTTGCTTGTTAACAGATGCTTCATTTTTTTCAATGTTTGTTGAATATGAAGACATAATACTGCTACTATACATGTAATTGTTCAATAGTTTATCTTTAAAAATTTTATCTTAAAAAATATATAAAAAAGTATGTCACAGAACTTACATGCTCAGACAACAAAACGTTCCTTGACATAAGAAAAAAAAATAGGGTAAAGATTATACATTTCGCGGATTTCTTCCGTGTTCAGATCCATTCTTGGAGTGCCAATGTTTCGTGAACCTTACAGTCCATTTCATCAGGACGAAAAGCAACCTGATACTGAGCCGTTCTTTTTATATTACGCTACTTGTTGGAATTGTGAGGGGAAAAGAAGAGAATTCTGGGTGAGGAGGAGAGGTCGAGGAAATTGATCGGTCTTCAATAACCAGGAGAATGGTTTTCCATATTTTATTTATATTGTAGTCATTATCTCTATTTAGATTGTTAGAATGTTTTTGTATCTCTATAGCTTTTCTAAATTTTCTTGGAAAGTGTGATGTTAGCTATTGTGATCGTTTTGTATATTTCGTATTTCGATGTTATGTTCTGATAATGCTGACTGCGTGGCGTGTTTTCATCAGCTTGACATCACATTGGTGTTCTTTTATCCATAGCTTGATCATTCTCTCGGTTTTTCTAATGTATACTTGCCCGCAGGAACAAGGTATTTTGTATACTCCTGCGGAGCTGAGTAGAGATCTTTGATCTTTGGGATTTCTTAAAATTTGTCCTATCTTTTTAGGTGGTTTGAAGATAGTTCGGATATTATGTTTGTTTAATATTCTGCCAATCCGATTTGTTGTTCCTTTGACATATGGGAGAATGGATAGGATCCTTTTGTCTAGTTGTGACCTATCAGAGACCATGTCTTATTTGCACGTTTATTGATTATTTTGATTATTTTGGTTATATCTTTTTTGTCGTGTTTTTGTCGTTTTGCCGTTTTTCTGTAAGGCTAGTTAGATAGTTGAGTTCTATTTGTAAATGTTCTTTGTCAGAGATACTGAAAGCTCTATGTACAAGTGAGTTGATTCCAGACTGTTTTTGTGCTGGGTGGTGGTGCAACTCGGCATGTAGGTATCTATCTGTATATATTGATTTTCTGTACACTTGACCTAAGATTCCGTCAGTTTTTTTAGAGATCAGAACATATAGGAAGGGGAGCAAAAAAGAAACTTAAAGTGTGTTCTTTTTCTCTAGAAAAAGAAACATAAAATGTGTTAAACAAGGAAAGATTCAGTACCAATTTTATGACGCAAAACAGACTGGTATTCATAGTCGATTCTTGCATTTAAGACTATCTTAAGATGTCATAAGTTAATTCGAAAACTGCATTAACATCTTAAGACATTATTTAAGATAGTTTTAAAATAAAAACGGATTATCGCCCCCATATTTAGCGTTACACAGTTGGCCTTAGTCTCTTATCAACATTCATAAGCAGAAGCGGAGATTCAGAGAGAGATGCTTACAAATTGTACACACCATGTTATCCCTTCATGGTCAGCACTCATTCTGTGGCTGAGCCGACATCAGTTGTGAGAGAACGCAAACTTCCCCGCTGTCAAGAAAATTCGAGAAGCAGTGAGCTCCCACATTCACAATTAAGGATTGTCGCGATAAGGAAGATATTGGGTGACAGGAATGCCGCCACCATTGTAAAACTGCCGATCATCGTAAACTCAGCAGGATCGCGCGTGAAAACTTGTATGACTGCAAGCGGCCGTATAATAGCCGCTGTCAAAATCCGTGGAACTGCGAGACATGTGCCATCCGCCCGAGCGTTGTCATTAAGAAAATTATTAGCCGATCCGCGCTCTCTCTAATCAAGTATTTTTGTTTTGTATCGTGCCGATTGCTGTAATTATATTCGTGTGCTCGGATTATCATTCGAATTCGAAGTTGCCTTCGTGGGTAACGTTCTTTGCTCGGAACACCAATTATTGTACGCTGTCGACGAATGTGGGGAATATTTGGTCGTCGTACATTCGCCATCCCCGAAGGTGATGATTGGGAAAATTAAGATCTTATGATATCAAATACGACCATTGAACCGTTAAAAATAAGTCATAGTTGTCGTACGCTGAAATAAATCATGTCAAATCTGGCTTAAGATGGGAGGCTCCAGATATTAATTGTAACTCGGTTCATTAAATATGATTGTTATCTATTATCTATTATTATTAATTGGTATGTAGTTCTTGCAATCTACCTCTCTCGTCCTTCGACAATTTCTCCACCTTTCTGACTTACCCTCGTCGCGAATTAAATGTGAGCAACTAATTTAACATAGACGAAAATTATCGATAATGACCTACGCTCTCTAGTGCCTCCAACTTATTCATTGGAAACTCTGATAATTGTGAAAATCTATCTATATATGAAGATCGAGATCTTATCTTGTACAAAAATTCCTTTAAATAAGAAAAAGTCATAGACACACGATGAAGTTGTAGCTCGCGAACACGATTACAATACATATATATAGGGTGTCCCGCGAGACTTCTCCAATCGCTCACAGGAAGGTAGATAGAATCGAAATAAACATAAAAATCCTTTATCGTTTAGCGATATTCGTAATAATAATCGAGGTCTTAATGTTTGCAATTGTACTGTAATGAGAACGCGCCGATAGAAATATTCTCGCCGCTAGAAGTATAGCCCGGCCCACTTTTTCAAATATAGGTTGCATCGGCATCGCATTGGAGAGATAAGAAGGGAAGCGCGCTGTTGCGCTCGACATCGCCGCTCATATGTCTCACTACACTGCACTAAAGGACTCGCGTCGATGACCGCACATTCACGATTACATTACATATGTAATAATAACATTGCAAAAATAGAACAAATACCATAATCAACTTCGAATAAAAATATCGAAAGAGAGAAAGCGGTGAAACCTATGGAAATTAATTAATTTCTATCGTAATCTGTCGCTTCTCTAAATCTCGAAAGGAAAAAATTTTAAGAAAAAGATATCCGAAAGAAATAATATCTCCACCATTCCCTATCGTTTTCTGTTAGAAGAGTATGATTTCATCAGAATACGATAAAATATCAATAAAGACGTAATTTTTCATTGTAAGTTTTGTTGGAATCTCTTTTTCTATGTATATTTCAAAAATCACTGAAAATCTGCCGTAATTAATAGTGTATTTACGGTAGTAGAAATTCTAAGCTCGCTAATAAATCAAAAACTAATTATCAAAAAAGTTCTTTGTTGTTAACCGTATTAATGATATTTGAGATAACATTGTGCTCTAGAAGTATAATTAATTATCGTAGGCGGCTCATTATAATCTATTATAAAATCGGAAAAGAGTATATGTTTTTCTATCGTATTAGTATCGTATTAGCTACAAAAAGCATAGCATATTTATGCATAATAAGTATTTCGTGTATATCGTAATTCTCTAATAAGATATTTGAAAGAAGAATAAGATACTTATGAAATAAAGAATTAATCGTGAATATTTATTAACAGACTTCACGTAGAAAAGGAAATAATAAAGAACGATAAAAGAATTTAATGTTACAAATACTACACAAAAAAATTTAAGGATCACTTAGTATGTCCTTCAAAAATAGCTAATGTTCAAGAGAGTGTAACTTCGTCAAAAATAATCGTAACGAGATTATTTGATCTAATTTTTATTATTTAATTAATTTTTCACAAAGTTATAAGGATTGTAAATAGATAACTTTCAAATCTCTAAAAATTTTGTACGAATTTTACAAAGTTTCATGATCTGAATTAAAAATCGCAAACAAATTCTGTTTACAGCGTTTGAAAAAATGAATCCTTATTCTTAATTTATTTCTCTGTGTGTGTGGATTGTCTTACGATTTTTTTTTTTTTATCGAGTTATTCAACATTGAAGTGAAAGGATTCGTTTTCGCTTCAATGTTGAATAACTCGGTGAAATATTACACAATGCTTAACAAAAAGGCAAATTAAAGGCAAAATAAAGGCAAAAAAAAGATTCACTCTTTCAAACGCTGTAAATAGAATTTGTTTGCGATTTTTAATTCAAGTCATGAAACTTTGTAAAATACACAAAATTTTTAGAGATTTGAAAACTATCCATTTACAATCCTTATTGAAAAATGAAATTGAAAACTTAATTAGATCGAAATATCAATTAATTGACCTCGAAAGTAAAGACTTTAAGCTTTAAAATACTTTAAAATAAAAAGCTTTAAAATAATGAAAGTCTGTTATAATTAATATTCATATGATTAATTCTTTATACTCCTTTTATATCTTATTAAAGAATTATGATATACATGAAATATTTATTATGCATAATATGCTACTTTTGTAAAAATACGATAGAAAAACATGTACTTTTCTCCGATTTTATAAATAGATTACGATGACCGCCTCAACGATAATTAATTACACCTCGAGAACACAATGCTATGTCAAATACGGTTGATAACAAAGAGCTTTTTTGGTAATTATGTGAACACAGAATTTCTACTACCGTAAATACACTGTTAATTATAGCAGATTTTCAATGATTTTTTACATAGAAGGAAAGATTCCAACAAAACTGAAATGAAACATTACGTCTTTATTGATATTTTATCGTATTCCGATAAAATCATACTCTTCTAACAGGAAATGATAAAGAATGGAATATAATATTATTTATACAATAATATGTTATATATTATTTATACATACACATATATATATATATATATATATATATATATATGTGTGTGTGTGTGTATGTATTGTAATCGTGCTCGCGAGCTACAACTTCGTTGCGTGGTCTGTGACTTTTTCTTACTTAAAGGAATTTTTGTATAAGTGTAAGATCTCGACCGTCAGATAGATTTTCACAATTATCAGAGCTTTCCACTAAATAAGTTGGACGTCAGATACGAGAGAGCATAGGCCACTCTTTCGATAATTTTACGTTAAATTAGTTGCTCACATTTAATTTTATATATATATTTCATCTTATTTTGTATAATATACTTTACAGCCTTGTTATGTCCAAACTTCGGAAATAGGTTTAGGTTTAGGAAAAGAGGGAATAGGAAGGATGGAGTATGGAAAGATGTTAGACGCTTTGTCTCACGCATCTATATGGAAGGGGATGGAGCGAGTGGATCGAACGCACCTAGATGATTCCGAAACGTAAGTCAACGTCTCGAGAAGACGCTATGACTCAGGTTTCAAGTGCGATCGAGGGTCCTATTTTGGAGCAAAGAACTTTAATCTCTTTAAACCCGAGACAGGACCGTGTGCGAACATATGCAGAACATTTGTACGAGAGAATAATAAAAGATATTACGAGTAAATAATTTTAACAAAATACGCACGCACGCACGCACGTATATACAGACATATGTATATTTATTATACAAAAAAAAATTCAACTAGCTTGTTAACAAATTGTTTAATTTTATATTATACTAGGATCTTATATTTTCAAGTTACAAGAGTTATTCGGTACTTAATAATTAATTGAGCGAGTGGTGTGAATGTTGCGATGTAGGTAAGTATGCGTGCGTGCGTGCGTGCGTGCGTGCGTGCGTGCGTGCGTGCGTGCGTGCGTGCGTGCGTGCGTGCGTGCGTGCGTGCGTGTGTGTGTGTGTGTGTGTGTGTGTGTTTACTAAATTGTATCTATTTAATTTCATTAATTGTACATGAAGAGAGGAGACAGAAATTTAAAAAAAAAGGCTACTGGGATAAGAAAGAATGAGGAGAGTAGGGAAGGAAAACAGAAAAGGGCCTTTGGTGGTTGTCCGGTTATTGCATTTCCGTCGCGCTCGGGATCTCGGGATGCGGTTTGAAGATCTATGGTAAAAGTGTTTGGAGGAAGGGGTCAAATTTCGACAGAAATTTGAAACTGAGAAAAGAGAGAAGATAATGATTTGGAACCGTGGTGAGAAAGTAATAACGAGAACAGAGAAGGGAACTTCATCTAAGAATTCCACGCTTGATGTTGAATCAGATGCCGAAGAAGCGAGACGAGAAGAAGGGGGAGTATCAGGAAATTCTTTGTGTGATGAGATTGATCGACAGGAGGAGACCGAGGAGGAGGCTTCCTATTAGATGAATACTATTGTTGTTATCATTATTGTTGTTATTATTAGCTCAATTATTATATGTATTATATTATTAATACTATCGTTATCTAAACCATTAGCGTTAATGTTATTGCTATCATTATTATTATTACTATTTATGCTATTGAGGTATGCTTGATAGGTCTCATCTAGAAGCCGATGAGCCTCCTTAAGGCGTTGAGTTCGTAGGCGTCTAGCCGCACAGGAAAGGCGAGTACATGGCCGATCATTCCCTATGATTTTTAAATACAAAAATGTTTTATTGTCAGACTCTGCGTAGAAAAAAAGAAAGACAGATAATGAGAAAGTAAAGTTCGCAGATTAGGCAGACTTCTAAGTAAAGGATACAGAATTCATCGAAGAAATCGATGGGAGGATAAGGATAGGCTGTGGAAGCAAAAAATTAAGAATGCAGAGGCTGAAAAGAGGATTGGTCAAAATTTTTTTTAGAGAGTGATCTAGTTAGATTCCCGAAGTAAATAATTGAAAGAAGGGACTTACTGTTACTCTGCAAGTTTTCGAGGATAACTGTCGGAGGTCCGATCTCTGTGATTGCAGGACTCCAAAGGGAGAATTGACCCAGCGATTTGGAGGCTTTGAGTCACTTGACAGTAATAAGTAAATAAGATCGCTTGATCGAACTGATACTCACCACTAAAATCTCGTCGAGCGATCTGGTTGCGGATCGACAGAGTGTCGGCTGACTAAATAACTTGAACTGGCAGAGTTTCGTGTCGCAAATGGAGTTTGATTCCCTAACTATTTACGAAGAGCCTCCTTTTTAGATTTGCGAATTAGTAATGTCGCGTGCAGGCCTCGCATATGTTATTGGTCTAATCTAGAATTAAGGATATCGGTTGTGAAATGGGATACTGTGATATGTATCTAAAACAACTTCCATCGACTATTTGCCGGATGCTCAATAGTTTAGAGCCACATGTGTCATTTATTACAGACAGCTACTGCTTCAATTTGTAATTCTTAATCTATTTACTTCTTCTGTTCCTCGGAATAAAATTCATCTATTCGGCATTTCAAATATTTAATCCAACAACTTCGTCTCGAGTGAATTATTAGTCTAAAACGGTGAATGTTAGTCGATTCGTCACTATTGCAACTTCCTATGGTAGAAACAGATGGTCTATCGATATTACTTATTAATAACTTTTATGGTGATGATGAAAATTTTAATCGAAGAAAAGACATATGGAATCTAGACGTAACAGCCTTATTAAAGATACTTTCATATCATGTTAACCATATTTAAAATCCTCGTAGTACTTTTGCGATACTGATACAAATCGGTTTCTCTTATATAATCTAAGACTCAATCTGACGATAGTGGAAGAAGACAGATGAAACAATCCGCACAGCAACAATTCAGAGCAAGCAGCTAGCCAATCATTTAGTCCTAAATTTTGATTCAACTATGCATCGTTCAAGTTGTCTCACCTATCTTCTTCCATCGCGAGCGAGACTATTCTCGTTCTAATGGCGATTACGAACACGCTTAGACGTTGTATTTGGCAATAAAGACCAATATCTTCAAATAGTGAATCTTTATTTGAAGCCCAAACAGCACAATATTAATAGTATTTTCTGAGAATAATATTTGTTAAATATTTCCTAAATCATGCAATTTAAATCATATATTTTACATAATTTTTATATAAAATATTCTCTTCGAATGTTTAAATAAAAACTATCTATTCCTATAAAAAAAAATCAAATTAATCTTAAAGATCTTAAAAAAAATCACTTTTAAAAAATTTATGATAAAATTACCTTTTTTTCTCTTCGAATCATCAAACTTTTGTTTCTACATTGAATTTATATATTCCAACAATAAAATATTTTACTATTAAGATTATTGTCATATAACTGCATTTAATAGAATTCGTAAAGGAATCATATACAATTACATACATGTTCAAGTATTACTCAATAAATTTTTGTATTACATCTACATCCACGAAGACTATACTTCTTAGAACTTTCCAGTATAATGTGTAGTTTAATCAACAGTCCTAAAAATAAAACATTAATTAATAAATAATCAAATGTATTATTATGCTAAAAACATGACTACAGTAACAATAATATACTAAATGGAGATAACTATACTTGAATTAATTTTAAAAATTATATACTTAAAAATGCAATATGCTGAAACACAAACGATATCAGAATTATCTTG
>Ga0157363_1006527_pt1 | contig 10977 bp, 6 predicted proteins | sample AttsexASBM1_FD_111477 | JGI IMG/M metagenome (GOLD analysis project Ga0157363, IMG submission 111477) | Fungus gardens microbial communities from leaf cutter ant in Ribeirão Preto, State of São Paulo, Brazil - Atta sexdens ASBM1 | ecosystem: Host-associated > Fungi > Mycelium > Unclassified ...
AAAGTAGATCAGTATGAGTGCATATGATAATAACAGACTATACAGAACTATAGAAAATTGTGGAAGAGTGAGAAAACACAGAAAAATGAAGTTAGTTGATGACAGTTGGGATATTCCATATAACTTGGAGAGATCTAGAGTATAGGAAATCAGATCAGCATATGTGTTATAACTCAGAAAAGTGTGGACAGACATTTAGGGTTAGGGTTAGAACCTATAGTTAATTATTAGTCTACAGCTAGAGCAATATATGAGCACGTGACCTGGAAGTCATGTGATATAGGCTAGAGTAATTTAGAGCAGTCTGGAAGGACTTAGGGTCTAGAAGGATCGGGAAGAGTCTAGAGTAGAAGTTAGAGTTAGAGATGACGTTAAGGGATAATGGTTCCTCATGGGGTACACATGGTGCACACATGTATAGTGGAGATTAAAGAGTATGACATCAGGGCACATGTATACGGCATGGTAGCCTTATGGTGGATGAGTAATAGGACATGAGGATGACGCATAGACTTTAGGATAGGAGTAGCGTAGTCATAGCATGGACCAAGACAATAAGTATATAAGTAGGGATAGATCCTGTAAAGAGTTCTCCATCGAGTTCTCTTGTGTAAACCCTATACAAGATTCTTCTCCCAAACCAACACTAAGGTTTCTGAGTTGTAACAATATGGGTGTAAATAACAGAATAGAATGTATGAATGTGGATTGATCAGGAAATACAGAAGAGCAGAACTATAGAAGAACAAGTTCAAGGCTTATGACTTAGAAGGAGAGAGGTTTGCAGGTTTGGTAATAGGTATTAGTGGTGTTTGAGTTTTGGCAAGGTAGTGGGTTCCTTCATATACATCACCTGAGATGAGTAGTGTTGTGGTGAGCTCTTAAGGAGCTATCCAATCTATCTACTAGATTTTCCAAGAGAGCTTGTTATACAGTATAAGGTTTGCTGTTTAGAACTATGTTAGCAAAGGAATGTATTTGCAAGTGGATATTCTTCTTCTATTAAATTATTTCCACCTTCTTCACAGATTCCTGACATTGACATATCAGAATCAAAGATGGTGGACTTGCTTCTTTTACATTTCTCTTCTCCTATTTAACTCTCTCTTATTTTATATTATTTTAACTCTTCTATCTCTTTTCATTTCATTTCATATTTTTGGACTTAGCAAAGGAAGAAAAAAGTGACATCATATAGGTTGCTTAAAGACATAAAGTCTAAAGTTTCCACTGACTATATTTGATCTGATAACAAGGGAGTTATTATTACCACCAACAAAGTAGCCATCTTCTCTGATCTCAAAATCATAGAGAAATACATGAAGGACTTAAATGATGTTGATTTAAACAATGTTATAAGCTCAAGACTTCCCCAATCCAAATTATACCTAAAAATCTTAGGTATTCCTTACTGCTAAGAAGACACTAATCTTTCTGTTATATCTGATATAATAGAGTGTATCATCAAGAGTACCCATATCTTTAATGATATATAGGATTCACAAAATGATACTAAAGCCAAATATCTTATCAATAGAAGTTTCAATATAAGTCAACATATTGCTACAATAAAAGGTATAAATATGAATCTAGATATTCTTCAATGCAAGAACTGGGGTCACACCACATATGCATATCACACACATAGATCAAAATGCCAAAAGTGTAACAGTCTGCACAAACTTAAGCACTATTGTCAGAATTAAAGACAATAGACTTTATTTTATTTTATTTTTCTTTCATTTTCTTTTCTATTTATTTTCTATTTTTAGACTTAGTGTTAGGGCTAGTATGATGTCATATGTCACAGTCATATACATCATGTGTCACAAAGAACATTGTAAAAGATTCCAGAATTATGACATTATCTTACATGTTAACAATGTGTAGTAGATATGGTCTTAAGATAGGCTAGGGTTAGTATAGCATGGACTATTAGTCTAGTGTATATAAAGTAGATGACTTTGTACTTAGAACTTGATGGAGTTCTCTTGTGTTAACCCAATACAAGGTTTTTTTTTAACTTAGCTCTAAGTCTTTAATTATAACAACTACAGAGAAATGGTGTAATGCTGCAAAGTAAACTTCAAGATGAATCCTTCAAAAGTTGAAATAAAGAAAGGAAAACTATGCACTCACACTTTCAAATATATCAACAAAAATTAGACCAACAGCAATATCTGTCTATTCTGGAAACACAGATTCAACAAAGAGTAACACAGTAAGAAGGCACAAGAGCTCTGAGAAATCAGAGCCAATTTAATTCACTCATTTGTGGGTTAGGCAAGACAATAATTCTAAAAAGATATTTTCACAGAATGTTTGCAAGAATAGACTTCTTACTAATACTATCTTGGAAAATAATAAATATTTTGATATTCTATTTATCCAAGAACCTTGTTATGATTGATACCTCATGGATGCAACATGGACTAGGGTCAAGGGTAACAATGACATGATTGGCTGTGCCACAACAGTCTCAGTCAGTGCCTTATGTAGTAGGTGCTACATTCTTACTTTATCCTCATGTTATATGACTCATTTGCCTCATATACTATGGACTCTATCCTCATGACTGTACCATATATATAGCGTAGATACTATCCTGTATCCTTATGCTTTCCCACTTATACATTCCCCTTCTCTCTTCTCAAGTCTTTGCCTAAGTGCAACCTGAGCTCTGAGCTAAGGTCATAACAAACCTTCCTAGTCAGTCATTTATACTATCCTAAACTCTATATCTGAAGAAGAAGTTGTTGTTGTAGAAGCTCCCAATCATCCTTCATAGATCATGTTCACAAGACATTCATACAGTAATAATGAGTATGTAAGAGTTCTTACATACATCAATATCATGTTGATAAAGCTACATTTTTCATATCAGAAATGTTTATTCAGATGACCAACAGTCTACCTTAAAGTATCTAAAGAATACTGAGGTGAATTCAAACAATGTTCTAATTGTGACAGGGGGTTTCAATATTAAAGACAATGATTGAGATCCTTTATATCTGCATTATTCAACACATGTGGTGTTATACTAGAAAACACTTTTTCCTAAAAACATGTAATCTTCTAAGGTTTTAAGCATATAAGATCTCTTTGAAGACATTAGCAAGAAGATCTTACACTTCTAGATGATGTCTCAGGTCCTCTCAAGCAAACAGTAGTTGAGAGACAGTGTGGTAGCCATTAACCAAACTAGATTTCAAGTAGAAGGGATTTCTAGGGACAAGAAAGCACTACTTGCAAACAACTAGCTACAAATTGCAGGCATTCATGAGATATTTTCACCAAGTTTTGAATATTTGAACAGTTGAATAAGATAGGCACATGCTAGATCAGAATCTGACAGAGTCCAGAATAAAGGAATAAGAAGGAGTAGCTATGAAAATGGTAAAGGAAGAATGGACTGGGTTTTTGTAAGTAGAGATTGATTATTGGATTGATATTGAGTTGCAGATAAAGAAACAGCCATGTGCTTACAAGGTCTTAGAGAGCTTTATTATGGTTTCAGTTTCCATTCTCTAGTTCTATTCTTTGTATTTTTAGACTAATACATAAGCCATGAGTGGAGGGGAGTAAGAGAGAGAATCTTCATCCAAATGCTCCCAGTTAAGAGCAGTGTGATTGCTATTTTATTGAGTGAACATCATTAGTACCTACTATCACTTTCAGACAAGTTTTGGAGAGTTCTAGCAGTCTGAAAAAGACCGGCAGGATGAGTATCAGTTGGTATCTTTAGTCATAAGGTTTGACTTGAGAGGTGTCTTCAGAATGCATTATATAGAATGGATAATGTTGTTGAAGGCTCTTAAAGAGCTTTGCAATCTATTCACTAGATTTTCCAAAGAAACTTGTTACATAGTATAAGGTTTACTGTTTAGGAGTGTGTTAGCAAGAAAAAGCATTTGCAAACAGATGTTATTTATATAGTTTTTGATATTATTGTTTCTACATCTTCTCTTGATTCCTAATGCTGATAATGTTTTCTTTGAATTCTTTAGTATGCACTTAAGAAATAATGTTGCATCATTCTTGTTACACTCTAGCATAATCTCTTTCCTGCTTAACTCCTGTCAGTAGATGGATTTAGAGAAATTGTTGACTCTTTTAATCTAGAATTGTCAACATCTGTTAATCAAGTACTCACTCACTATACTGACAACCCTCAAGACTCAAATTCAGTGTTAGATTTGATGTTTCTCCATGCAAGTATGAAGGAATTCAACAATCATATGATCTTACTGGACCTTCAAAGTTCATCTAATCATGCTTCTTTATCAGTCAACATCATCATCAAGGAAGAATCTATCCAAGACAGAAAACAAGCTATTATCAAGAATAGTAAGGAAGAAAGAGAATTTGTCAATAAGTTGAAGAATAGAATAGGATATATTGTTATGACAAATATTTAAGATTGTGAAATAATGGAAAGGGTAATGCAAGAGTTTGCATCTATTACAGAGCAGCTATAGCATAAGTATTTCAAACATATCAACATTATTAAACACTTTAAGACATGATAGAATGAGGAATGTAACAGGGATCTAGCTAAGTATTATATATCCAGAAGAAGAACAGACTGAATTAAATACAAGAAGTCAGTTAAAAAGACTAAAAGAATATTCTTTGACAATAAAATTCAAGAAATTGTGTTGACCAACAAGAAACTGTGAGACCTTATGAATTGGGTTAAGAAATGAAAATTACTAGTTACAGAAGCTATTAAGTTGAATGGATATCCATATAACAAATTGGATGATCTGTAGCAAGCTCTTCATCAGTTATTTCATTCATCTGAATCGATTAAGAGATATCAAACAACAATCAACAACAGATGCTGGTATCTATCTGACTTATCTCATACAAACAGGATGAATAAAAGGTCTACACATTAGTATGTTAGTATTTAATATCACTCAATTTTTCCCCTCACTCAATCATTAACTTCTTCTGAAGATTCTTAACAAAGTGGGATTCAATTCAAAAATTTCCAATTTCTTTTCAAGTTATTTAATTAACAGACAGACGTGATATGTTTGGAATTATTTTATCTTCCCTTTTTTCAAAGCAAATATAAGTATGATCAGGGATCCACACTTTCTCCTATTCTTTCTATACTTTACATTGCTCCCATTTTTCATATATTTGAAAAAAGATAAAAAAAATCTTTTATCATAACTCTTTTCTTGAGAAATAAAAAGTCTGTTATCAACAAATGCAAGAATTGAAATTAGAATAGGAAATAAATCTAATGCAAACCTTTTTTATAGTTATAGCATTATTTCTTCTCTTTTTAAACAGTTCAGTTTAGTCATTAAACATGACAAATCAGAAGTTTTTCACTTCTCAAGATCAACAGAAAATATCAATCCTCCTCCATTAGATCTTGGATCTTTAAAAGAGCCAGTACTTTGATCCAAGGATACATAGTGATACTTAAGATTCTTTTTTGATAAGAGGCTCTCATTTTGTCAACACATTTATTACTATGTCAACAAAGCTTTATCAACCATCAAAGACATAAAAATGTTGGGAAATTTGACAAGAGGCTTATCTCTGATACATAAACAGCTTTTTTACAGAACATGTATCCTTCCTATTGTTCTCTATAGATTTTAACTTTGATACTTCAGAGAAGCACTACTTTGTTAATCTCTCAAAAACTTGAAGAAAATGTAGAGAAGAGCAGCCTTATGAATCATCAGAGTATTTTGTACCTCTTTATCATGGAAAATTGAGGCTATAGCTTGTCTTATCCCCATCCACTTTCATCTCAATAAAATCATTGGGCAACACCATCCCCAAATAGTGTCCCTACTAAAACAACATATAATTAATTCTCTCTTGGATGAACAACACTCCAAGGAAGTTAAACTTCATTGTATAGCCACAGTTCATCTCACCTCCAGACAAAGATTGAAGTTCAAGAGTCCTATAATAGACACTAATCATTGTCTAAATAAAGTTTTTCCTTCTTTTGATAGTTTAAATAAAGAACTTTCTCCTAGTTTTCATATGATAGATAATTTCTCTGATCATTTTTCTTTTCATTCAGTCAACCAAAAGACATTGATACTAAAATCACCCATTATAGCAAACTCAATAGCATCTTTGAGGATTCTCAATTGGATCATAACACAATACTTATTATTTATGATACCAGTGTCAAAAACAACATCACTGCTTCTATCTCACACATCTGTAAAGAACAAGGCATCATTACCAAAACCATTCATTATATGATAAATATTATATTCACTAAAGCTGAGCTTTTTGCTATTAGATGTGGTAGTAATCATGCTACTCAAATACAAGATGTTACTTATATTGTTATTATCATGGATACTATCCTAGCTGTGAAACATATTTTTGATATAACTATCCATCTATATCAACTGCATTCAATTGCCATATCCAATAATATTAAATGATTCTTTAACAAGAATTCTAACAATTTACTCTTATTCTGGGACTGTCTGAATAGTAATAAGTAATCATCTTATCTTCTGGTCAACAAAAAGTTGAATATCTCAAGATAAATCTAGTTTTACTAAGCAAATTCTCATGAGAGTTCAGTAGAAAGGAAGAATACAACTCTATCATATACAAATGACAAATATACTTCCAGATATTAGACTACAAGAAAAGAAATTTCTTCAACTTAGAAAATAACAATAATCAACCCATTTGTCCTATGTATTCCAAAGACAAAGCTTGGCTAAAATATATCAGTCACTCCAACTCACTATATGCATGTGTTACCAGAATGATTACAAATCATGCCCCCATTGGAGAATATAAACTCAGATTTTTCCCTAACAAGTCTTTTACATGTTTATGTGGTTAATATCCTATCAAGATGAGAGTGTACATCCTAAATAGATGTATATATTATAGGAAGTCATGGAACTCCAAAAGGGAATCGCTCAAAAATGTTATCATATTTCTCAAATTCAATCTAGGAGTATTTTGTTTTCAAGAAGGCATTTTTTAGAACCAGTTCTTTTACTGAACTTAGTAATTTATCTAGTGTAGTCTTATGTCACCTATTAATGTTTATTTTTCCTTTTCCTTTTCTTCTTTTTCTTCCTTCTTGTAATTTAAGTAATTATAATGTAGTTACTATGGCCTACTATCACATTCTGTGTAATAAATTGTTGATTTAAAAAATGACATCACTTGTAACAGTCATAACATCAGGTGACATCAAAAGGATGATATTATACATTATAAAGAGATAATGACTTTATTTACATAAACTCATAACATTTAGAGTAGACTAGATATAAGTATGCACAGACTATAAACTAGAGATATATAAAGTAGATATACCTATACTAAGAACTCTGCCAAGTTCTTTTGTGCTAAACAATATCAGTTCTTTTTTTCAACTGAACACTTGATTCTAAGTTGTAACATGACAATGTTCTCTCTGAGTTCTTTAACATGTAGTTAAGAGCTAGTATTGCTTAGTTCTTATAGTACCCTAGTGAAATACCCACTTCTTCTTAACCTCTGTCAGCAAAGTTTAGTATCAAGTCCTGTCCCCATACCTATATGTATCTGTCAGAATTCAGCAAAGTAGATTTAGTTATTTTATTACTTTCTCTTTTATTTTCAGTTTTTTCTTTTCTTTTATAATCTAGTTTTTATCTGTTTTATTTTATAGACTTAGCTAAGAGGGCATGATGTGACATCACACATAATGGTTGCAAATGTTACAAAGTATAACAAAAGTATAATATATTTTTCATATCTGTTATAGTCATATAACCTGATAAAATATTGTAAAATCTTTTAGATAGACTGATTTATTACTTTAGAATATATAAATATACATAGACCAATATCTAGAGTATATAAAGTAAACTACCTTATAGTAGAATCTTTATTGAGTTCTCTTGTATTGCTCAATATGTGAGCATGCTTTTGCTCTAGTATTTGTGTTTAAGTTGTAACATTATTCTATTTTTATTTGCCAAATTTTAGAACTCCTTCCTCTGTATTCTCTATGACGCCCACATCTTTATCATACTGTTAGAGATCCAATATTATGCTCCTACTGGACTTTGAAGAAAACTGCTATTTAGGATGAGCTTTTCTTAGTTTCTATGCTTTGTACATCAGATTTGTTCCTGATCAATTTAGTAGTGACCAAGACAAAATTCTGTGTGTGCTAGAATTTTTCTTTTTTAGAAGTGATTGTGTTACTAAGTGGTCTGAGAAAGTTTTCTATCAAGAATCAACTACTGACTCCTTCTCTATTTTCTCTAAAACTGAGTTTGAGAAGCTTTTTCATGTATATCCTTTTCCTATTAACACTGAGACCAAAGTAGTGAGCAAACTTGAAGGATCAGCCTACTATCAAAGGAGTTGTGTAGTAGAAGATTACCTGGATGAATTTCAGATACTGATCTTTGAAACTGGATAGATAGATCTATAGATTATGGTTAATTATAGAAGAAGTAAGTATAGAAGAAGCCTCCAAACTATAATTCAGAATCAGATAGCAATCCTGTCTATAGAAAAACCCAAAGACACTAACTCTTCCACATGGTATAATGTTGCAAAATAGATAGACTAGATCTATCAAGTGTTATATGTAGTTTACACCCTGTTATCTAAGATCTGGCAGGACATCTTGGAAGTCCAGAACAAGTAATTATATGTTATCCAAGAATATAGAAGGTAGATTGGAATGATTTTTAGCTTCAGCTTATATGCTATGCCTCTATTAGTTGCATAGGTCACATATTTCAGATTGAAGACTGGGGTCCTAGAGGGTGGAAACCCACTAGAAGGTAGTGAGGTGTGTTGTCACCAATACTAGAAGAGGAGTGCTAGTTTTAGTTGATTTTTAAGATGGTGACTACAGTATAAACTACCAGATTATATACTAGTTAGTATACCTAGAGTAGCTATCTGGAATATAACTGCTAAGTGAGTTACTCTGATTACTGGTAATATTTGGATATCAAGAGAGAGAGATCCATGGAGTTATCTTAGACTAACAAGGATATCTAAGATGGAATGGACAAGTTTAATTCATACTGAAAGAGGTTGGGAAGCATATATGAGAGTAAGTAATTATTCATGGGTTGGGATAAATAAGGTTAGAGCATAGAATATGATATCAAGCCAATATGACATTTCAGTCCCAACAGTGAAGTGTTTCTCTTTCATATAATGTTTTTCAAGGCATTCTTATAAATGTTAATACCACACACAAATCCCACTCTATACCTAGTTGGGAATATTACAGGTATAGAGACCTTAATTACATAGCTCACAAAAGTCCTGTGAGGTTAGATGTCTGGCAGTCAACAGAGAAGAAGCATGAGAAACTTTTTCAAGATTTAAATATATTAAAGAATATTAAAGTAAAACAACAACTAAAACCTCTAGAGTAGAAAGAAGTGGATGAGAAATTAGTTAAGAACGATTTTGAATAAAGTAACCAGTGATATATATGCTCTGGCTACTGAATAATAGATTTACTGCACTACCTATAGAAGAATACATAGAGAATAGTGATATCAGATGCATCTGTTTCTCCACCCACTCACAAACCAAAATAAGAAAAGAGACTTTTCCTACATCCTACTATCAGTGTCCTCAATATCTATAGAACTTTCTTGTATCTGCCAGTTTCTCTAGAAACCATAAACATATCAAAATTGTCCTCTATATGTGCTCTGGTTGACTTGATAAAGCTACAAATATGTTGATCAATAGAAGCTTTGTGGAGAAGCACTGTCTGAATACATGCAAACTGTCTAGGTCTGTGCCTGTCTCCAATATTGATGGAACCCCTAAGAAGACTGGTCAAATGTCAGAAGTAGTAGGATTCATTCTTCATTACAAAACCTGCTCAGAGCAGACCTTGTTTACAGTCTCTAGTCTGAGCAAACAAGATCTCATCCTCAGATTTATCTGGCTTAAGAAATATAATTCAGAGATGAACTGGCAGAAAGGAATGGTATTCATGACATATTTTCCCACCTACTGCTCAGGCTGTCAAGACACAAGAAAAGTGGAGAATTTGAGAATATGTTACAATTCTAAGCTTAGCTTAGGTTGCAACTTAGACAAAGACTTGAGTAAGAGTAGAGAAATGAAAAGACATTCTTGAGAAAACAATGAGAAAAATATGAGAAGACCTCTACTACTATATGAGGTGCTGACTGATATTACATGAGGAGAATACAAGGTGCAGAAGTATAAGTGAAATAAACTTTACCCATGTTCAATTCAAGAAGTCAAGGTTTCTTCAAAATTTTTAGAAATCATATTGTCTGCTCTTAAGTTTCTCCATTGTTCTTTCTAATATGGCAATGTTTATTGGAAAGTATACTCAGTCTGATGCTTAAATGTGTAAATGGCTATTGTATTTCATACCTATTGGAAAGTATACTAAATACTACATTAGGCTATTTTTGTGCTGATTTAGTTGATCGAGCTCAGCTGAGGTTCATCACTCTGTACTGTAGTCCTTTTGTACTAATAAAAACTGTGATGGTCCAAGCATGATAGAACTATACAGTTCTGGTCCAAGCATTACCCTCAGATTGCTAACTAGTTGTGATCGAGATTTCAGGATAATATAATGAAAAAATATAATAATAGAAATTTGCCTTGGCGACATCGCGCCTCAGCTAATAATCCTGTTCTGCGATACATAGACAACTTCTGTGCTCTACTGTATTTGCTCAATCTCCATTTCTCTCAGATTCCCACTCTTTGGCTCATTCGCCTTCAAAGTGACGATCTTTGCTCGAGGAACAGACCTGTGTCAATCAAATGAACTTCAGAAAACGATAGGAGTGATATTTGAACGAACCCATTGGGGGCTGCAGCTTATTCTGCCAGATATCAACACGACATCCAGGGCTAACACAGAATATCTCAAACGTCACGATCTTATCAGCAGGACAGTGGACCTCCCGTGATACATGAGTACTATTGGGCTGC
>Ga0157363_1006528_pt1 | contig 10977 bp, 8 predicted proteins | sample AttsexASBM1_FD_111477 | JGI IMG/M metagenome (GOLD analysis project Ga0157363, IMG submission 111477) | Fungus gardens microbial communities from leaf cutter ant in Ribeirão Preto, State of São Paulo, Brazil - Atta sexdens ASBM1 | ecosystem: Host-associated > Fungi > Mycelium > Unclassified ...
CGCCACGCTGCCGAGGTCGGCGGCGAGGAACGGCAGCCAGGCAAACATCGCAATCTGCTTCAGGTCCATGCCGTGCTCTTTGGCGAGGTACAGCGGCACCCAGAAGCTCAGCACCGCCCAGGCAGGTTCAGCCATAAAGGCCGGAATGGCGATACCGTAGAAGCGTTTGTTTTTCGAGACGGTTTTCAGCGCGGTCAGGAAGGGCAGCTTCACCGCAGGCGGTTCGTTATCCTGCTTGATAAACGCCAGCTCGTCCTTGCCCAGGTTCGGGTGCTGCTCCGGGTTATGGTAGAACGCCCACCACAGGATCACCCACAGCAGCGCCAGCACGCCGGTAAACATAAAGGCACCCTGCCAGCCGAACGAGGCGTGAGCAAAGTAGATGATAGGCGGGGCCAGCATCGCGCCGATGGAGAAGCCAACGCCCGCCCAGCCTGCGGCTACGGGACGCTCTGATTTCGGGAACCATTCGCCGATGGTTTTGGCGTTCGCGGGGGTAGCGGCGGCCTCAGAGGCACCCATAAAGAAGCGCAGAATCGCCAGGTGCAGCCAGCTTCCGGCGCCCGCGTGGAAAATACACATCAGCGCCCAGAGCCCGGCGCAGACCATAAAGCCTATTTTCAGGCCGATAACGTCAATCAGCCAGCCGCACAGGGGCTGGAAAATGGTGTAGGCGATCTGAAACGCGCCGACGATCCAGGAGTACTGCTCGGTGGTGATCCCGAGGCTCTCTTTCAGCTCGGGGGCAAGAATGCCTAACGAATTTCGGGTGATGTAGTTAACGGTGACGCCAAGTAAGAACAGCACCAGCACGTACCAGCGCAGGTTCTTGATGACGCGACGGGTTTTGCTTGTCGCAACGGTGTTATTGATGTCCTGACTCATTTTACTCTCCACAAGACGGACGGTAGGGGACGGAGGTTCAGGTGTCACACAGGTTTTTATGGCTTTGATTGTTATCGATTTTAAAGCTTGAAGTTGCTATACAACTAGTATGGAAGCTGTGTGACAAGTTCACCTTAAGGGAGATTGTGGGAGGGAAATAGTCAATTTTGTGCAAACTTTCTCATTAAGAACGTCAATCCTTTGGCATGATGGCTGCAACGTCAGTTATGAACTGAAAAGCAGGCTATGAAAATTTTTTCATTTCGCAAATGGAGCCAGATCACAAAATGGACAAAAGGCTAAAAATCACTGAAATTGCCGCCCGAACCCAGCTCTCTATCAGCACGGTTTCCCGCGTGCTGGCGGGGAAAGCCAATACCAGTGAAAAAGCGCGCGCAAAGGTGCTGGCCTGCGCGCGGGAGCTGGGCGTGATGGACGGCATGGCGGCAGGGCGTTTGCTGTTGAATAGCCTGGTGGTTTTTGCGCCCCAACGCGCCTTCGACGAGCGGTCCGACATCTTTTACTACCGCGTGATACAGAGCATCAGTAAAGGTCTCGCATCGCACGAGGTTCGCCTGCGCTACTGCGCGCTGGAGGAGAACGACAGCGACGCGCAGCTGTTTCTGGCGCGCATGAACGAGCCGGATTCCCAGGCCGCCATACTTCTCGGCATTGACGATCCGCATATTCACGATCTGGCGGTGGATCTGGGTAAACCCTGCATGTTGATTAACTGCCGAGACCGACACATGCGCCTGCCTGCGGTTGCCCCCGACCATCGCGCCATTGGTGAGCGGGCGGCGGAATACCTGTTCGAGATGGGACACCGCGAGGTAATGAACGTGCTGTGCCTGCGTCGTTACACCATGGAGCTGCGCCTGTCCGGCGTCCGCGACGCGTGGCGGTCTCATAATCTGAAATTTACCGACAAACGCGATCTGCTGGTGGCGCCGAGTTTTAGCGCGCGTGAAACGGAGCGGGTGGTGAACGAATGGCTTGAAAAACAGCAGGGAAAAGACCTGCCGACCGCGTTTCTCGTGGGCGGCGACTTTATGGCGGCGGGCACCATTAGCGCCTTACAAAACCACGGTCTGCGCGTGCCGCAGGACGTGTCGGTGATGAGCATTGACGGCTTTAACCTGGCGGCGATTCAGGATGTTCCCTTAACGGCAGTACACGTACCGCGCGATGAGCTGGGCACGGAGGCGGTACATATGCTTCAGCAGCGGCTGATGCGCCCGGACGCGCCGGTGGGAACCTTACTGCTTAACGGCACGCTGGCCGTACGGGAATCGGTACGGCGGATACGTCAGGGAAAACGACGCACCGCCGTCGAGCGGGAAGGGCTGTATGACAGTTAAGCCATGCCCAGCGCGCGCTTGCCGTGGATGTTGAGATCGTTCACGGTGAAGCGATCCTGCCAGCGCTTTTCATAATCCTCGCGCGGGAAGTCTCCCGGCGACGCGCCGGTTTCCAGCGCCTCCTTGACCTTTTTCGCGTAGGCGAGGTTTTTCTCGCACATCGGCGCGGCAGGAATGTACATCACGTTGCCCCAGCCCTGCTGATTCTCCACCGGCGCGACGGAGTGGATCACATCGCAGTGCCACCATACGGAATCGCCCGCCTCGAGTGCCGGAATGCTGCTTAATGCCTCGATGAGCAGCGGGTGCCACTTCTCGGAAATCGGCAGCACGCGACCCGGCGCGACGCCGCAGAGTTCGTCTTCCGGCACGTCGTCCAGCAGCGGGCGCAGCAGAATATAGGCCATCGCTTCCGGGATCGGCACCACGTGCAGCAGACCCTGACCCGGGATCATGTCCGACAGCGCGGTCCAGCCCTGGAAGGTGCGGAATACCGAGCATTTGGTGGTGTTATCGACGGTGTACTCTTCCACTTCGGTACGGTGCGCGGCGTTCCACGGATCGTACTTATCGACGTTGCCGTCAAACACGCGGGCAAAAACCTGCTGGTAGGCCGGCAGCAGCCAGCGCTCAAGCGCGCCGGAGTCGGTATGCGCGCCGAGTCCTTTCGAGGTGGTTCCCGGCGGACGGCGACGGATACGGTCCGGGTAAATGACGCTCACGTCCGGGTCGAACCACTGCTTGCCGTTGCTCTCGAACGTCCATAAACGGTTCAGGAACGACTGCACCTGCGCCATCTCTTCGCTCTGGCGCGCCTGCATCTGCGCCTGCGACCAGTAAATCGGGTAAATCTCCGGACGAGAGGCCGTTAGGGTGCCGAAGAAGTTATCGCCTGGCCCTTTGTACACGTCGTCAAATTTGTTCAGATCGAGGTAGTCGAGCATTGACCGATCCCACGCCAGCGCCTGCTCGCGCGGGAAGTGACCTTTAATCACCGCGCAGCCGCGGCGCTTAACGGCTTCGCGCTGTGCGTCGGTAATGGTGCCGTTTTTCACGTCCGCAAACGGGATCTCCGGCCAGACGGATTCCCCTTTGCTTTTAAGAGCGTTGATCTCCGCCACGCGAGTGGCAATTTTGTCGCTGAGCTTATCAAACACCGCCTGCACGTCGCCGATCTGCGCGCGCAGCTCACGTTTTAACTGACGGATTGCCGCTTTGGGATCCGCTGGCAAAGTTTCACTGGTAAAGGTCATAACTGCCTCGCACCTTTCATTCGAAAGTAAAAATATCTACAAGTGATACTTTAAGTTAAAAATAAGTTAATGCAAGTTTAAAAAGTTGACGAGCAGCACAGGATGGAAAAAGAGTGAGGCTGCCGGAGCGAGGCTCCGGCGAGAAGGGGTTCAGGCGTCGAACGGGGAGTGGGCGTCGAGCACGGCCTGTATGACGTTCAGCGCGCCCTGATGGTTGTTGTCGTCGGTGGCGTAGCGGCTGATGTCTTTGATGCTTTCCGCCGCGTTGCCCATCGCAAAGGAATATTTCACCAGCTTCAGCATCTCGGCATCGTTGCCGCTGTCGCCAATGGCCACGCATTCTTGCGGGGAGATTTTCCAGCGTTTCAGCAGGCGGCTAATGCCGTTGGCTTTGTGCAGGCCGGGGATAATCAGATCGACAAAGCCAAAGCCGCTGGTGACCGGCTTCATGATGCCGTCCAGGGAAACGTGAAGTTTATCCACCAGATTAGGGATATCGCTGTCCGGCAGGTTCAGGGAGAATTTAAACAGCACGTCGTCAATGTCGCGGTAATCGCTGATGCGCTTTAAGCGGTGGTAGTGCTTTGACATCAGCGCCACGAATTCTTCAGGGGCCTGGTCGCTGACGTAGGCGCTCTCCAGCCCGCAGGCCACAAAGTTTAGACCTTTGTCTTTCAGCAGTTCGCCAATGACGATTTGTGACTCATGGCGCGTCAGCTCGCCGTGGAAAATCTGTTCCCCGCGATCGAACACCAGCGCGCCGTTTTCCGCCACGAAGGAGATCTGCTCTTTCAGCTCCGGGAAGAAGGAGATGAGCTGGTAATACTGGTTGCCGCTGGCGACAACAAATTCAATGTCGCGGGCTTTAAGCTGTTCAAACTGCGCCTGGAAGCGGTCACGATCGTACTGCTTGGCATCATCAAGGAAAGTTCCGTCCATATCGGTGACGATAACTTTAACGGTCATACTGTGCTCCTGGGTCACTGCGTTTTGAAACATTCTAATAACAAGGTGACGGGGAGCACAAATTTAATTTCATTCGAAAGTAAAAGCAAAACGGCAACCTGGGTTGCCGTTTTTAGTGTTTTCTCCCTCTCCCCGTGGGAGAGGGCCGGGGTGAGGGCATCAGCGTGCGCATTTCCCCCTCACCCTAACCCTCTCCCTCAAGGGAGAGGGAATACGCCGTTACAGCGTATGCTCAGTACGGGCGATAATATCGTCCTGCGCATCCGGCGACAGGGCGGTGAAGAACGCCGAGTAGCCCGCCACGCGCACCACCAGGTCACGATACTGGTCAGGATGTTTCTTCGCTTCCAGCAGCGTTTCGCGCGACACGATGTTGTACTGAATATGCCAGCCTTTATGCACCTCGAAGAAGGTACGCAGCAGCACCATCAGCTTCTGGCGATCGCTGTCGTTTTCCAGCGTCGACGGGTTCAGCTTCTGGTTCAGCAGCACGCCGCCGAGAATCGCCTCGGTAGGCAGTTTACCCACCGAGCCAATGACCGCCGTCGGGCCGAGATGATCCGTACCGGAGGCCGGGCTTGCCCCTTCCGCCAGCGGGGTGTGTGCCTTACGTCCGTCCGGGGTGGCCATTGTCGCCGCGCCAAACGGCACGTTCGCGGAAATTGAAGAGGTGCCCGCGTAGTAGTTACCGCCAATCGGGCCGCGGCCGTGGCGCGGGTTGTGGTACTGCTTCAACTCGTCAATGTAGGTCTGGTAGGCGCGCGTCAGCAGCATATCCACGCTGTCGTCGTCGTTGCCGTACTTCGGCGCGCCGTTGATCAGGCGCTGGCGCAGCTGCTCGTGGGTCAGCCCGTCGAAGTCATTCGCCAGCGCGGCCGCCAGCTGCTGCTGACCGATAGTGCCCTGTTCGAACACCAGCTTCTTCACCGCCGCCAGGCTGTTGCCGAGGTTGGCGATGCCCACCTGCAGGCCGGAGACCCAGTCATACTTCGCGCCGCCCTGCTTGATGCTTTTCGCGCGCTCGATGCAGTCGTCCACCAGCGCCGAGCAGAGAATATCGTGGACGTTCTCTTCCAGCATGGTGTCCACCACGTACTCAATCTCGATGGATTTGCGGGTGTAGTAGCGGATCTGGCTATCCCAGGCCGCCATCACCTCGTCGAAGTTGTCGAAGTTACCGGCAGAGAGCGCTTTCTCCTGCGGCAGGAACACCTTGCCGCTGGTGGCGTCGCGCCCGCCCTCCATCGCCGCCAGCATCACGCGGGCGAAGTTGATAAAGCTCATGCCGGTGCAGCGGTAGCCCCACTTGCCGCCGACTGCGGTTTCGATGCAGCCGATGGCCGCGTAGTCGTAGGCGTCGTCGCGTTCAACGCCGAGCTTGATGAATTCCGGAATGACGATTTCATCGTTGTTGAACGCGGGCATCCCGAAGCCGCAGCGGATCACCTGCACGCAGGCGTCGAGGAAGTCGTTGCTCATGCCCGAGTGGTAACGCACGCTCAGGTTTGGCTGGGTGGAGCGCAGGCGACCGCAGGATTCCAGAATCGCGTAGGAGAGCGGGTTGACCGCGTCCATCGGCTCGCCGTTGACCAGCTTCTGGCCGCCGATGGTGACGTTCTGGTACAGCGGGCTACCGGCGGAAGCCTTGGAGTGCGAGCCGGAGCGGATCTTGTTCACTTCCAGCAGCTTCAGCCAGCAGCTGTGCAGCAGCTCGATGGCGTGCTCGCGGTCGAGGCTCTGGTTCAGCTCCACGTCGCGGCGGTAGTACGGATAGAGATACTGGTCCATACGCGCGAAGGAGACGGAGTGGCCGTTGGACTCAATCTGCAGGATCAGTTGAATGAAGTAGCACAGCTGCAGCGCCTGCCAGAAGGTTTTTGGCGGTTCGTGGGCAATGATGTCGCAGTTTTCCGCCATCGCCAGCAGCTCGTCGCGGCGGCTTGCGCGGGTTTCGGTCGCGGCCATCTCGCGCGCCAGATCGGCAAAGCGTTTGATGTGCAGAGTCACCGCTTCGAGCACGATATCGATCGCCTTCAGGAACTGGTCGCCGTGCAGGTCTTCCAGCACCGTCAGGTTGATGCGCGAGCGGCGCTCGGCCACTTTGGCGCGCAGGCCGTCGAGGCCTTTCTCCAGCACCAGCGGGAAGTTCACCGCCAGGTGCGCGTCGCCGGAGGTCATGTTGCCTTCGGCTTTGATAATGCCGGTTTCCAGCAGTCCTTTCTGCTCGTCGGTAAACATGCCGTAGCAGCGGTCCTGCACCGTCTGGCCGCGCCACCACGGGCAGATCTCGTGCAGCACGCGCTTGTTCTCTTCGCTCACCGCAAAGCCCGCGCCCGGGCGGTCCGCCAGATCGTCGATCTCTTTCTCAATCCAGGAGACGGTGTATTCCGGGAAAATCGGCGCGGCGCGCACTTCGCTTGCCTGGTTACCGATGATCAGCTCGTCGTGTTTGATCCAGATGGTGCGTTCAGCCAGGTGATGCGCCAGGGCCAGGGCGCGACGCACCGGGATCGGCTTGTCCATGTGCTGCTGATACATTTCGGTGTAATGCTGTGCGCGCTCGGTACAGACCGGTGGCTTAACGATGTGCACCAGGGCCATTTTGTGCGCCTTAATGCGCTCGCTGAGAGTGTTGAGATTCAGGGTTGTCATAGGTTTATCCTCGTAAGGTCGCGGTTAACCCTTTCTGGCAGGCGTACTGCTGCGCGAAGTCCAGCAGGGCAGGGTTATCCAGCGGTTTGTCAGGGGCAGAGTAGGGTTGGCCGAGCAGGGTGTATTTGTTCATGCCCAGCGTGTGATACGGCAGAAAATGAATATCCTCGACGCCGAGTTCGTCGGCGGCGAAGTTGGTAATGGCGGTTATGGACGCTTCATCGGCGTTAAAGCCCTGGATCAGCGGTACGCGGATGGTGATTTTTTTCCCGGCCGCGGCAAGGCGTTTCAGGTTATCCAGGATCCGCTTAGCCGAACCGTCCGTCCACTGTTTAAACACCTCGCTATCGACGTGCTTCAGGTCGGCGAGGAACAGATCGACGTAGGGTAATGACGGCTCGATATAGTGCCACGGCACGTGAAGACAGGTTTCGACGGCGGTGTGGATCCCCTGTTCGTGGCTGGTTTTAAACAGGGCGTGCGCCAGTTCAGGGTTCATAAACGGCTCGCCGCCGGAGAGGGTGATCCCGCCGCCGCTGCGGTCGTAGAAGGGTTTATCGCGCAGCACGGTCGCCATAATATCTTCTACCTGCTTATCTTCACCGCAGACGGTGAGCGCCTGCGTCGGGCAGCAGTCGGTGAGGGCGTTGAGCGTGGCGTCATCAAGCTTCTCACGGTGAATGACCAGCCCGTTCAGCGCGCGTTCGATACAGCCCGGCGCCGCCTGCTGGCACAGATCGCAGCCGTCCAGGCACAGGCGCGCATCAAACAGCACGTCCCGGCTGCGGGAGCGGCTTTCCGGGTTCTGGCACCAGCGACAGCCCAGCGAGCAGCCCTTCAGGAACACCACGGTTCGAATACCGGGGCCATCGTGGGTAGAGTAACGCTGAATGTTGAAGATCATATTTTTGCCCTTAAGTTGCATATGAAGATTAAATTACTTTCGAATGAAAGTTATCTTGATTCAGGTCAACTCTTGAGCAGGTTTTGTCGTGATAGGGTAAGTGCAGGCTAATTTTGAGGGCGACATCATGGAACTTTATCTCGACACATCAGACGTTGCGGCAGTTAAAAAGCTGGCGCGTATCTTCCCGCTGGCGGGCGTGACCACTAACCCAAGCATTGTGGCGGCAGGTAAAACGCCGCTGGATGAACTGCTGCTAGCGCTGCACGACGCGCTGGGCGGCAAAGGCCGTCTGTTCGCCCAGGTGATGGCGACCACCGCTGAAGGGATGGTGGAGGACGCGCGCAGGCTGCGCGCCATCATTAACGATCTGGTAGTGAAAGTGCCGGTGACCGCAGAAGGGCTGGCGGCAATCAAGATGCTGAAAGCCGAAGGGATCCCGACGCTGGGCACGGCGGTATACGGCGCCGCGCAGGGGATGCTCTCCGCGCTGGCGGGGGCTGAGTATGTGGCGCCTTACGTTAACCGCGTCGACGCGCAGGGCGGGGACGGTATCCAGACGGTTGTTGAGCTACAGCAGCTGCTGACGCTGCACGCGCCGCAGTCAAAGGTGCTGGCCGCGAGCTTTAAAACGCCGCGTCAGGCGCTGGACTGCCTGCTGGCAGGGTGCGAGTCCATCACGCTGCCGCTGGACGTGGCGCAGCAGTTTATTACCTCTCCGGCCGTGGATGCGGCGATTGTGAAGTTTGAGCAGGACTGGCAGGGGGCGTTTGGACGGACGTCTATCTGACGCGGTTGCCGGGTGGCGCTGTCGCTTACCCGGCCTACGATTTTCTCCCTCTCCCTGTGGGAGAGGGCCGGGGTGAGGGCATCAGGCCGCAGCAGGGTTTAACCTCCGCACACCTCACACCCCGGGTTACGCATCAGCTTCATCTCTCGGAACTGGCAGGTCATCGCGTCATACATTACGATTTTCCCCGCGGCAGGCGTGCCGTAGTGCGCCAGGACTTTGATCGCTTCCATCGCCTGCAGTGAGCCAATCACGCCGACCAACGGCGCCATTACGCCCGCCTCAACGCAGGTCAGCGCGTTCTCGCCGAACAGGCGGCTCAGACAGCGGTAGCAGGGTTCGCCTTCCGCGTACGTGAAGACGCTGATTTGCCCCTCCATGCGGATCGCCGCGCCGGAGACCAGCGGGATTTTGTGGGCAAAACAGCCTGCGTTCAGCTGGTTACGGACGGTGACGTTATCGGTGCAGTCCAGCACCAGGTTGTGCTGCGCAATCTGCGCGGACAGCGCGTCGTCATCCAGCATTGCGTCAATCAGGGTGAACTGAACGTTGGGGTTGATGCGCGCCAGCGCCGTGCGGGCAGAGTCCACTTTCGGCTGGCCAACCGTCGCGTCGCTGTGCAGCGTCTGGCGCTGCAGGTTGGACACCGATACGGTATCGAAATCCAGCAGCGTCATCCTGCCCACGCCCGCCGCCGCAAGATACTGCGCGGCGGCGCAGCCCAGACCGCCGAGCCCGACAACCAGCACGCTGGCCGCCTTGAGCGCTTCCTGGCCCTCGAAGTCAAACCCGCGCAGCACAATCTGGCGGTTGTAGCGCATCATCTCCGGGTCGCTCAGCTCCACCGTCATCTCAGCCTCCGAACAGGTGATTAAAGCTTTCGACCTCAACCCACTCGCCTGCTTCCACATTGCCGCGCTCGCGCTCCAGCACGATAAAGCAGTTGCCCTGGCTGAAGGAGCTGAAAATGTGCGAGCCCTGATGACCGGTGGTGCTCACTTCGAGCTCACCGTCCGCGTTGCGCGCCAGAATGCCGCGCTGGAAATCGAGGCGGCCGGGTGATTTTTTCAGGCGCGTGGCGGTGCGCACGCGCTGGCGTGCCGGCAGCGGGCTGGCGCTGTTGCCGGAAAGCTTCGCCAGCAGCGGGAGCACCAGCTGGTAGAAAGTGAGTGCCGCCGAGACCGGGTTACCCGGCAGGCCGCAGAACCAGCCGTGCGTGAGCTTGCCAAAGGCGAACGGCTTGCCCGGCTTAATGGCCAGCTTCCAGAAGGCGATTTCACCCAGCTCCTCGAGCATGGTTTTGGTGTAATCCGCTTCGCCCACCGATACGCCGCCGGAGCTGATCACCACGTCTGCGGATTTGTCTGCTTCGATAAACGCGGCGCGCAGTTTTTCCGGGTCGTCAGGAATAATACCGAGGTTAATCACCTCACAGCCCAGCTGTTCGAGCATCAGGTGCACAGCCAGGCGGTTGGTGTCGTAAATCTGCCCCTCTTTCAGCGGCTGACCCGGCAGCTGCAGCTCGTCCCCGGTGGAAAAGACGGCGACGCGAACCTTGCGGATCACCTCAATGTCGGCGATGCCGAGGGATGCCAGCACCGGCAGTTCCGCCACGGTCAGCTTCTGCCCGGCGGCAAAGACCGTTGCGCCAAGCGTGATATCTTCGCCCGTGCGGCGGATGTTCTGGCCCGCTTTGACGCTGGCGGTAAAACGCACGCCGTCGTCGGTCTGTTCCGTCTCTTCCTGCATTACCACGGCGTCGCAGCCTGCCGGAACGGGCGCACCGGTCATGATGCGCACGCAGGTGCCCGCAGGCCATTCGCCGCTAAACGGCTGACCCGCAAAGGCTTTACCCGCCACCGGCAGGGCGTTACCCGCCTGAATATCCGCCAGGCGTACCGCGTATCCGTCCATCGCAGAGTTATCAAACCCCGGCACGTTAAGCGGGGAGACGATATCGCGGGCGGCAATGCGGCCAAAACAGCGGACGAGGGGCAGCGTCTCTACGTCATGCAGCGGGGAAATACGGTCAAGCATCTGCGTGAGTGCCGTCTCAAGCGGCATCAGTCCGGCGGTAAAATCCATGGTGGGCTCCTGCGGAGTAACAACGAAAGCGCTCATTATGGCAGAAAAGTGCGGCTAACTGTATGACCCGATGGGTGTACG
>Ga0157363_1006529_pt1 | contig 10977 bp, 4 predicted proteins | sample AttsexASBM1_FD_111477 | JGI IMG/M metagenome (GOLD analysis project Ga0157363, IMG submission 111477) | Fungus gardens microbial communities from leaf cutter ant in Ribeirão Preto, State of São Paulo, Brazil - Atta sexdens ASBM1 | ecosystem: Host-associated > Fungi > Mycelium > Unclassified ...
ACTCATGCCAAATATCAAGTCATCTTATTGATAACTTTTCTAAATATCTAAAATATGTAATAGTAATGCATAATAATACATTAAAAAATATTAAAACTTAAAACGATTTTTATGTAGTCCATTTTAATTTATTGAACTAATTTGTGAAATGTTAATTTATATGATATTTAAAATACATTGTTGGGTTTATATATTTTTATTGACTTTTCTTTGTAATAAAAAAAATTGTAAAATATTTTAATTTCAAAAAGTAGCTAAAATATATACAAAAATTATTAGAGGAAATATTATCATTGTGCGATAACGGGACAGATTTTCATATTAGGTGTAGGAAAAAGTTCGTGGCGGGGTTTTTCCCATTAGATGGCATTTAAAAAAACGCCACGAACTTTTTTCCATATCTATGTCCTATCTATAATATTTGATAGGTCTCTATGGGATAGGTCTCCAAATTATCTTTATTTGCAGTAGGTATTTGAGTTTTCAAATGTTGTTTCGAATAGAAATTAATGGCAACAAAATTCAACGAAAAAAAAGAATCAAACTTCGGTAATTCCAAAGTATTTTTTTTCTCGATCCAATTTTTCTTTGAAGAGTTTTCTGTACTTCGCCTCACTTAATTTTTCACGAACATTATTCATTGTAATCTAATGACTTATAAGAAAGATATTTATAATTTTAAAACATAAATAAAATGTATAATTATAGCAAATTTCCACTTACCCACAAAGTCGTCAATCGTTTTCAATATATTCAAATATATTATATTTACTATACAAAGCACGAAAATGCATAGACTAATCGAGAATATAAATGTAAATACATTATAAAGAGATGTACGAAAATGATGTACAACGAAGCGATGCAGTGACACTGGCGAGCCATGATGGCAGTAATCATAATATAAAGACAAGGTATGCTTATGCATGTAATCACGTGATAGTCGAAACAAGTTACGGCTGTTTTCCCCCTTCTGTTCACAAAGCTTTAAGCGCCGTTTTATCCTTGTTGTTTATTAAAGTTGCAATCGATTTGGACGCTTTCAGCGCTTTTCAATACTTCTATTCTTATTTTACGTCTAATGAAACGATAAAGACAGAATGATAATTACAAGCATTTAAAGCGCGTGAACATCCAAATCGATCGCCTAAATATTAAACAAGGACATAATCATTCACTGACGTTGACGGTCACGTGTTTACTCCCTTTTTTTTATATCTGTGCAATAGGTTGAACGAGCATACCCTTGTCTTAATAAGTTGTCTGTTCGCGTTGCATGAAATCCCCAAATATTTTTGCATTTAAAATGAGATAAATACATATTTGCCTTAAAAAGAGAGAAAGCGAAGATGTCGAGTGCCAAAAATGCAAGCAATGCGAACAGACCTTAATCATGGCAGTAAGTGAGAAATGACAATGGAATCGACATCGAATCGAAATGAGTAGGAGCTATAATAGGAACACATTGGAGCGCGACGCGAACAAATTTCTGATGATCATTAAAAAATTTTCTCAATCATTCGTGTGGAAAAAAAATGATTACTTTTTAGAATTTCTTTTCAAAAAATGCCGCCCCTCTAAACTTGCCATCTCTAATTTAGACTATAGTCTAAATTAGGTTCTAGTATTAATATAACACTAAAGATTCCTATAATATTTCTGCATTGTATATTTATTTTTTTTACAAAATCTGTAGATTTCGCTGTAAAGTATTAAAACGTTACTTTGACAAGAACACTTAGTATAAAAATTTACGTGTTAAAAGCTAAAACTTTGAAAGTGATCCATTTCCATTTTGGCTAAGATCTTTGAAATTTTAATCACATGTAAAATTATTTTGAACATATAATATCAAGAGGACCCCGTATTAATTTTATATAAAATGGATCCCAGTTGAATTGGCCGAAATTTTGCTATAATGTAGATCATGATGTCCTAATCAAAAGTTCTCATAGGCACAAAATCCAAAAATGGACAGTTTTCAAGATATTGGATATCAAATATTGGAAATATGGCTAAATTCCAACATTTAGATTTCCAATATCTCGAAAAACTGTCCATTTTTGGACCTTGTACCCATGAGGACTTTTGATCAGGACATAATGATCTACGTACATTATAGTAAAATTTCAGCCAATTTGACTGGGATTCATTTTACATAAGATTAGTGCGGAGTCCTTTCAAAAAAATCTATAAAAACTCAATTTCTCGAAGAAATATCTTAAAAAGAAAAATTTATATTGATTTGCAAATTATGTCAGCATTTGCAAATTACGTGTATATGAATGCTGAGCAAAGACTCGGAATAATAAACAAAGCAGTAATTATATCTAGCAGAAACCTACAGTACAAAGTTGCACAAAAACAACACTGCTGCAACATTGCAGCAACATTGCATGATATTGCTGCAACTTTTATGCTATATGATATTTGATTTTGCAAGAGATGGTTATAATATGTTAGATAAGGACAGATGTATTTGATTGAGAACGATAATGTAAAAAATGAATTAAAAATGTCATTATTCAATTAACTTTTTATTTGGAATTTAAAAAATTTGTACTATCGACATCGATCAAGTTCGGATGCGTTATTCCAGCGTTCCCTTAAAGATAAATATTAAATATAAAAAATAGATCCTACTTGATATAATGTAATTATGAAATAATTTGAAATTTATTTTTATAAGAATTGCAATTAATCTTAATAAAAGTTAACATAATTTTCTTGAGTCCTCTTTTTTTTACTTTTATTTCTTTTTTTCTTAGAAACAAGTTATACTGTTTATTAAACGTTTTATATGTATATGATAAATAAAAATATGTATATGATATACTAAGTGAATCAATTTTTCACCCTATGAGAAAATTATCGGCTAGACATCTTATTATCGAATGATACAAATGTGTGAATAACATTATACGAACTGATCTGAGTCTGCAAACAGGCCTGTTTGATATTGAGTTGTGAAAATATTATAGTTACAAGATTTTATTTTTATTATACAAATTATAAAGATATTAAAAATGCATCTTTTTTTCAGTACATCCAAACCAGCAATTTGCACGATGTATCCACGCATCTAATAAGTAGATGTAAAAAATTAGTAACTGATAGTAAGAAATTACTTATCACAATAAAAATAAAAATTTTGTTTATTTGCATTATTTTCACCAGTTTATGTAAATATGTACATATACATAGCAAATGGATCGTTTAAATATTTAAGATATATAATTAAAGATATATAAAATAGAGACAATTCATACAAGTTCATATAACATTTTAAATAAATTTTTTTTATACAAGACAAAGTTTTTTTTACTTTTAATATAACTAGCAATAACGAATTTATTTAAATATTTATAAAACTAGTTACATTCATAATGTTCCTCATGTATACTTTAGTTCAAATAAAATCCTAGAAATTTAAACTTTAGTAACATAGTAGTTATATACATACAATGATCCGGAAAAGCAACAATTATTATTTCTTCGAAATAAATTTACAGTTAAAGGCGATTCATTCATAAGATGTATAAATAAAACTTCATCAACTTCCTAATCTGCAAGGTCATTTATGTCAGATTGAAGGTATTTTACAGATAAAATACTTATCAATAAGAGATACATAAAAGGGTGATATAATATATATATATTAGACTAATATATTTAATCTTAATTATTTTATACAAATAATCTATGATTATAAAAATTTTAATTAATTTTATCAATTTTGTAATAATAATTAAAAAATTACAATATGGATGGAACATGTTGTTGCAATATTTTGTTTTAATATATATATTTATTAATATAATTATTTTTTTTTAAATCTGTGAAGTAAAGAGAACAATGAAAAATGCCAAGCTTATTATTATGCAATTCCACTGTCCGATATGGATCATAAATGGAAGTAATTCTTATAGATTTTTTTGTTGCTAAAAACGAATTTATAAATGAAATTGCTCTATCACGTCAGGTTTTCGAAAATTAAACCTACAAGTGTCAAAAATAACATTTTTTAAGATAAAATATCTAAAAAACCTGACGTAATAGAGCAATTTTATTTACGAATTCGTTTTCAACGACCAAAAAATCTATAAAAATCACATGATCCTGTTTGTGTTCTAGAAAAAAAGTTTAAATTTATCGTACAGTATTATCAAATATTAAAGAAATGTTACAGTTTTTCTAAAAAAATTAATACGACTTTAGATCTATATTGTTATATTAACAAACACATAAATTATTTCAATTGCGTCCATTTGTTGTTAACTAATCTAAAAAACTCTCTATTGCAAAATAACTTTCTATCATTTTTATTATTCAATTCAACTAGCTGGATATGGCATAGCATTCCATAAAGGATGGCTTCCATCACCCTTTTTTATCGCGACGATTTTCACGAGCTTCTGCGACGGTTCCTTGAGATCATATGCCCACCCGATTTTTGCAAAAAAATTGATGAAATCTGTAGTTGTAGAATTGCAAAACTCGGAAGTCTTATAGTCCCATGGAAAGACATGATGATAATTGTGCGATCCTTCACCGGCCGCAACAAAGTTAACCCATTGATTCTCCGTCGGATTTATGTGCCTGCCAAAATTTTAAAAATGAAATAAAATTATTCTTGGGTGATACAAAATAGCAAAAGCTCTAGATTTCTTTTGATTAAATTTATATATGAAAATAATTTTGATATTAATTATATGCTTACGCATCATACGGCCTTGAGCCCCAAATATGAGCCACACTATTAACGCACCATATGAAATTTAAAAGGAGTACATAACGAAGAATAATTTGCGACACGAAAGCTCTATACCAAGTCTCATTCCATCCATACACAGGAAGCATTACCGGAAGCAAAAAAGTGAAGATAATTTTTAATATCAAGAAATATCTATAAAAAAAGCAAAAATGAATTACGACATATAATTTTTATTACAGTTTTATATATATTGCGTAAAAAAATTTTTATAAAAAAACTTTCTAAAGTTGAGAAGGTTCTAAAATTGAGAAAAAAATTGGAATAATAAATATACTTTTGAAATGAATCAAGTAAGTACAATATGTAAATAAAGTAGGGTGTTCTGAAAAAATCTTTTGCTATACTCACGTTACTCAGGACAAGTATAATCGGTATCATTTCTTTTAATTTTTGAGCGAGAAATCCAACGAGCTAATTAAAATTACATCACATAAATATATTACATCACAGGAATATATAAAAAATTGTGTACAAAAAAATGAGCATTCAGTAAACATGTTCGTGCTCTCAAAAATTTTCCATTGCGCCTGATATTTTTGTTACTTAAATATAGTAATTTAAATATAGTATTTTTAATCTTTAGTATGATGATTATGTACGTTACACAATGATTTTCCAGTCTTTTATTACCTACATATGATGGGTTATTCGTGTCCTGATTTAATTTTCATCGTATTAATAAACATATGAAAATTATTAAATAATTCTTAGATATATTTTTTAACATCTTTAGAGAGATTTGTAAGATTGTATACTTAAAAAATTATTATAAATATTAATATTATAACTGAGGTTCCTAGTTATTTGAAGAATGTGTAGATGTCAAATAATAGCGATATTACACGTTTTCTCGACTTTGAACTCAATTTTTATGTCTTTGTCATATGATAATTTTAGCTAACAACATCGAATTCCTCGCCTCAAAAACAAGAAATGATATCGATTTTACGTTGCACAAGCACAGAAATGGCTAGCCTTTTTATAACATCCTTCTTTTCTTTTGTCTTTTCCCGGATAAAACCACTTTACATAATTAATTCTTTACACAAACTTACTTGACACTGAATGCAGCAATAGGATCAGCCAATATATCACTCATGTCAACATGACGACCCTTTCGAATCACATCTGGATGTTTCTTCATCATCAACCAGCCTACATGGGAGAAAAAGAACCCTCGATTACTATTATGTGGATCCGCATCCGTATCCGTATATTTGTGATGCACTCGATGATCTCGCACCCATTCGAAAATATCATTCTAAAAGAATACAAGAAATTCTTCTGTAAAGAAAAATTCTTCCGTCTTGCAATGCATAAAACGTAATTATAAACGTTTATCTACCATGCCTGTTGAAGCATATAAAACGACAAGTATGATTCTAAGCTGCCATTTTGCCTTATAAGCTTTATGGGTCCATAAACGATGAGCACCGGCAGTGACGCCTATTCCTCCTATTAAAATCATGCCATATACTTGAAACAAAAAAAGTCGGCACAATTAGAACATTAGAAATGCTTTAAAATTGTGAATAATAATCGTATTTCATAAGAGCACTATGTAAGCAGCATTGATTTGACAATTTAAAATAATTTATGATACAATCGATATTGTACAATAGAAATGAGAAAATTCAAACAGCAATTTACTGATCTATTGTTAAGCTTCTATTGCGTGCTCTCTTTAAGTCTAATCAATTGGCTTTCAACGCTTTCTGACATCAGCTGTCGTTAAAATCGACTTAAAACGACTGGCGTTTTTTTATAAACATGCAATCGATTTTAATTAAATCGTTAATAGATTAAATTTTACTGTTTTATTATGTAGTTTTTCTAGAAAGTCAAAGAATTAAATTAAAAAGAATTTTACAAAGAATACTTACTCCAAGCGGTCGTTTTCAGATTTTCGAAAAATTTAAAAGTAAAAAAGACATATACGAAGCATAAGTGGAAAAGACTAATAGTTATGATGTTCTTCCATTTCAGCTCCGTCTTGAACCAGCCTTCACTTTTTATATAACTCTCGCTTCTGTTTTGAACGTCATTTTCATCATTTTCATCTGTAGTCTTTTCAATAATTGAAAATTCCTCGTTTTGAAATTTTTTTTTCGTAAGTATTTTTGAATCTAAGCTTAAGATATTTGGCGCCATCTTTATTTTCGAATTACTGAATCGAGAATCCATAAAATCTGTTTCATTAACAATTAAATTACGTTATTAACAATTAAATAGCAGGTCATCTTTAATTTTTACCAATAAAGAATTGCTTAAATTACAATTAAATTCATTGTTCATAAAAAATAAAAAATGATACATTGTAATTCTAGTTAATAAAACATATCCAAAATAATTTGTTCTTCTACATTCATAATTTTTTATAATAATGTATTCTATCCCTTCAAATTACCCAAATGATATTATAATATGGTTTGTACTTACAATTTAACTAATATCTTTAATGAATTAGTTAGTTATTGTATTATTAGTTATTGTAGCAATTATCCATAAATTACCAATCGAGCAATTATTGTAGCTTATTGAAATAACTAATTGTAAATTTAAAATAAATTTAGAATTTTATTTTCTAATATCATACATTAACAAGTAAAATTTTAATTTAAAAAAGAAAAGGCTTAAATATTTATGTTTTTTTTAACACATTTATAACACAATTTGTATTTGTGGGAAATATTCATATTTATGTAACAATTTGCACATTTTAGGACACACAGATTTTATAAGAAAATTGTATCTATTTATAAAATATTATTGTATATCTAATTTGCAATAAAGGCAAAACATTTATACCGTTTAACTTCGATAGGTAGTTCTTAATTATATATTTGAATCATGGCAACTGAATTGTTTTTTCAGGTTGCAATCTTATGCATTTTTATAAATTGTACTGTCAGCACATTGCTTCATTTAACACACTTGAATATGCATTTGTGTTAAGTAATTATATGAGTACAATAACCTAATATGCTCTCTTATTATTAGCATTAATATTCTTAACAATATAATATTGTGTTGTCATAATAATAACATGAAAAATACTTATTTCTGTAATTATTGAAAATTAATGAAAAGTCACGTTTTATATACAAGAGGAACAATTAGATTTTTTAATTATTTTATATCATAATTACGTGCTTAAATTGATGAGAACAATAAGGCAAAATTGTTGGGTTGTATATAGAAAATTTATATTTCAAAATATTATTATATATACACACACTGTGTATATTTCAAGATCTTGAGATAATATACAGCTCATAAATTCGTTTTAAGGAAATTCTAAAGTGAATATGTTTTATCAATTTTTTCAAACAAGTATTTTTCTAATTGCCTTTACAAATTAAAAAATTCTTCTCTAGTATAGTATATATATACATATATATATATATATATATATATATATATATATATATATACTAGAGAGGACTTCTATATTAACATCTCAAGATATTACTTAAGATGATCTTGAAATACGAACGGACTATAAATACTGGTTATAATTATCAATAAATTATTACAATTATTGTTACAAAATTGAAATTTTTTTTATTAACAAGAAAAAGACAATGTTTATAAAATTTTTTAATTTTTTTTTATCCTATGTAATATATATCTTTAATAGATCAAGATTTAATGTTTAATATTTAAATTTGACATGATGAGACTTGATCTATTAAAAAACTGTGTACAATAAAGATAAAGTATTCTATTTTCTTGTTAATGAGTTATGTATAAATTGTATAAATTTTAATATTCCTATTTTAGCTATTCTTCTTTTTCTATGAGACCACTGTTAATGGCGCGCGCAAATGGGCGGCTGATTGAAATTTAAAATTATTCAAGTATGAAGGCTTATTTATTTCTATTTATCTTCGAAGATTATGAATTGATATGGCTTTCCAAAAGAAATGTTCAGTATGTATTCGGTTAATAGTACACTGCATGAATCATGTATTAGAGATCACTATAAAAAATTATTTACAAAAAATAAAGTTATTTACAAAAAAATATAGTTAAAAAGAAAAAAACTAATATTAATTTTTGTTATAGAATAATTTATTAAAGAATTAATAGGACTCTTAAAAAACAGTAATTAGAAACAAACTAAGTCGCGATTCTCATAATAAGTAAAATAAAATAATTGACACAATAAAATTAATAACGTCTTGTTTCAATTTTGAGCATCTTCAACATTTTAAAAATAATATTCTTTAACGCACACGACAAGAATTCGAACACGATTCTAAATCTTCAAGTTGAATAAGTGTCACAGTCGATTGGTAAGCTGATTGATAGATTAATTCATATTTTCACTATTATACACGTTTATATATAGACAAATCTTGAATTTCCAAAAAATAAAAAAGTATTAATAAAAATTATATTTATTTAAATTTATATAAAACAATAAAATTTTATAAAACAATGAAATTACATTAATAGATTTGTAATAAAAACGCTCAATTAGATAAATTCAAATATATAATAGACAAGAGGCTAAGAGCAATAACGTTATTAGTTGCTATCATTTAATAATTTTTAAAATTACATAACAGACATTTCATCATCTATCTTGATAAATATCAGATTGTTATACTTCTTAAAATTACGCATTGTTAAATGTACATAATTTTAAAAAATACAACAATATTTATTAAGATGCAGAATTGTAAAGAAAAAATTTTTTTGAAAAGCGGTCAAAAGCATGCTAAAATATAATTTCAAGCTTTAAAATGCTTTTTTATTTTTTTTTATCAGCGATGATTTTTTACTGAGTTACAATGTTCTGAATATTATACAATTATAAAAGGCATATACCACTACGTAAAATCTTGAAAGCGAAATAACAATTTATCCAAATCGAAAAATAATTATAATAAAATTGAATGATTATTATATGAAAAAGTAATAATCGTAAAAAATAATCTAATAAAAATAAATTATGTTTTTGACATATTTTTTTTATTAGTATTCTTTATTAGAAATCTTTTTATTAGTATTTTTTATTTCTTAAATTGCTAATTAATTTTCTATTACCAATTCAGAATAGCTTGCAAAAATTATTCATTTATTCATATTTTTTGTTTATTATGCATAATATATTAATTAATATGCACAGGCTTATTTAAAAGCTAAAAAAATCAAGCACCAAGAACTATTTAAAATATAATTTTCGCAAAAAATTATGACGCAATATTGAAGATTATTATAAAAAGAGTCAAGCTCGAGTGTAAGATAAAATAAGATTAAAAGTCAAGATAAATGAAATTTGATTTTGAAAAACGAGTAAAAAACAAAATGAATTAAGATAATAAATAATAATTTGTGTCGAATAATTGTCAAAAAGTATTGTCCGAAAAGTTCGTACCGATGTTGAAGGAAAATTGAAACGCAGAAAATTTTAATTTAATAAATGTATACTAAAATTTAAATTTTAGTCGGCACGAACTTTCTGGACAACCCAATAACAGAACGTTTTAACCACATAAAGTCTTTCAACGATATTAAGATTGAATAGATAAATTTAAATATTACAGTGCAAGCACTGAAGTCAAAAGAATCAAATTAATAAATAATTAAATTAATAAATAATGAATAATTAAATAAAAATTAATAAAAAATTAAGAATTAAATTGCAGAAGCATCGCAAAGAAAGCAATAAAAACTATATCAAAACATACATATGTGACTAAATATAAATAGAAACGTTATAACAATAAAATAGAATATTATCTTGAAGTCAAAATTAGAATATAAAATTGTTGTATAGTTGACAATTAAAATTTGTGTAAAGATTTTTTGTTTGGAATTGAATTTTTTATAAAAATTCTGAAATTCTCTTTATCTATTTTTTTTTATCGATATACCTAGCTATTAACGTCAAAATTCCTTGTTCCTCTCTTGCCATCAAAGATTCATTATGTTATCGACGTTCGTACATTGACGTGGCAATCGAACGATGAATTAAGGATTTGACAAGCTTTAACAAAAGCTGACATTTCACGATAGCTGCATGCAATGCTACATTCTTGTGAAATCGCTTATTATCAGTAGTAAATTAACTAACAATACAACTCTTTCAAAATAGTCTCTCGATATATTGTAACATTGAAGTCCAATAATAACGAATCGTGAATCATCATTTTTATAGTTATCAAAACCAATACAACAAAGAACGACCTTTC
>Ga0157363_1006530_pt1 | contig 10976 bp, 3 predicted proteins | sample AttsexASBM1_FD_111477 | JGI IMG/M metagenome (GOLD analysis project Ga0157363, IMG submission 111477) | Fungus gardens microbial communities from leaf cutter ant in Ribeirão Preto, State of São Paulo, Brazil - Atta sexdens ASBM1 | ecosystem: Host-associated > Fungi > Mycelium > Unclassified ...
AAAAAAGAAATCGATCTGGAAATTATATAACACACATGTTGTAAATATCGCCTTTGATTATTTAATGGCGCCATAGAATAACTTATGTAGCATAGTTCTTTAGATTCATATACTTTTAAATATAAACTATCCACTTATTGAATCGATAAAAATAATTATGTATATTTATTTTTATTTTTAGAGATCATAAAACTCATAATATAAACTCAAATAAATTTTATTGATATTAATTTTATAGAATATATGAAATTTTTTAACTTAATAAAGAGCGAACATGATTTTTATAATAAAATAATTAGAATTATTTTGTAAGCATTAGCGCGTATTGTATTTATAATTATAAATATAATTATAAATAATTACAAATTGAGATTGTTGAAATTATTAAAATATTATTATAATCGTTAAAATATATTTGTAAGTTGCCAAGAAATAGTACATGTCAGAAGACTATTTTGTTATCTAAAATGCGCTTCAATTTTCATAATATTTAGTCTTGGGGTTTCTAAGAGGATTTAATTATCCCGTTGCTTCTATTATTTTGCACGGCATCACAACATAATTATCTTCGTCGTTTCAATGGACAGGGATTAAAACCTTAGGGACTTCTCTGCTTCATACGTGCCATTCATATATTACGACTTTAATTTCACCGAGACTTTATCGTTTCTCTCGTTTCGCATCCTTGAATGTTGCTCCGCATAATCTTCCATCAATTAAGTTGATTATTTATAGTCGATATTAATTTAATTTGCTTGCACAAAATTCTTTTTTCTAACAAAAAATTAATAACATATTATTGTTATTAATAACATATTATATATAGTATGTTAATAACATGTTAGTATGTTAATAATTATTGTTATTTGTTGCTTGTTATTTATACAATACGTTATACGATTAAAATAATATATATTTTCGAAAAATTTATTTTTACGCTTGTATATTATTTTAAATATTTCTCTTCTTCACTACATGTATTTTTAGAAAAGACTTTGTCAGACTATAACTGCCTTTTCTTTTATTCTTTCCACGTACCATCGATTTCGATCTTGTGGTCAGGCACATTCCTGAATTATACCTCGTCAATATTTTAGTCCTTTTATTATTTGTCCTTCATGCATTTGATTCTTTCCGAAGAAAGAAAAAAGATTCTTTACTCTTAGTTATTGTCAACTAAGAAATTTTCTTTTCTCTTCCCTTTTTTTTTTGTCAGGCAGTCCTTTCAGTTTCCGTAGGCACCCTTAGTTTGTAATTTAAGATTATAAAAAATAAAGGATCTTTTATACGTAAATATTCATCGCCCTTCACAAAAATATTATACACAGAGAAAATCTATACAAATATTTCGTAAAATGCCAATTTTATATTTCTGTGTTTACCTGAAAACACTTTGCAATTTGCCGACGACATAATGCCTTTTACGCGAATATTAACATTATATACATAATTCATCGATGACATAGTGCCGTAAGAATATTAATCTCATTTCGACATATAATATTTATATCTATTACTACTAGGGAGAATGGAAAGTTTTTAAAAGTGACTAGTCATCGTTACTATTACTTGTTATTGAGTTAAAAAAGTAATTAATTATCTTTATTAGTTACTGATTTTCAAAAACTCATTATCGTTACATGAAAAGTAATCGTTACTTTTCTAATACTTTTTAATGTAGTTTTAAAATTTCCAATAAAACCATTTTTTTTTTCAAAAATTTTGTGAAAGAAAATTTAAAAAATTCTTAAAATTTCTTAAAAAATTGAAAAAGAATTTTTTTATAAAAAATGGAGTAAAAATTCCTGTATGCATAAACGTAACTTGCATTGTTAAGATTCAACTAATACAATATATAATACTATTTACCGCAGAATGTTCGAGGCGAAAAATATTCTAAGTAACCGTCTACAAGTCACACATATTTTTATAATGTAACGTATATAATAGTGTATAACAAAAAGTATTAAAAAAATCCACCTTAATTTTGAAACGTGGATGCCAGTCAGGATCTAAGAGACTCTCAATAATTTTTTATTAATGCACTATATGCAATTAAAATACAAACTGAACATCGGCACTACGCGTATGTATTTTTGAAACATAAAAGTTTTTTTTTTCACAGTATTGTTATCCTTGTAAATTGAAGTGTCTCACATTGCTAGAGGGTTGAAGTTTTTAACAGGTTCTCTCAAACCTTTGTCTGATGAGCGAGGATTAAAGAACTCTTAAAGATATCTTAAAGTTGTTTTAAGCCAAATCTACATAGCCCGCAGAATGAGGGTTGCAGGTCACAAGATTAGAAAATCTACCATATTTTAATAGATTGCAGAAAGTTGAGCAAACTCAACTTTCGCATCTTGCATTCTGCGGTCTGTGTTCTACATGTTATGTATATCGGGCTTTATACGTCGATTTTAGACATTCTGCTCATTGAACAACTAAAAAAAATTGCAAAATGATAGAAAACTTTTTGACTCAATTTTGGCTCAGTTCGCTCCATTTGCCCACAAACGATGTGCAAAAAATTTACCTTATATATGTATATATTTTATTTATGTATATAATATGTTATTTGATCCTTTTCTCCTTTGCTATACTCTTGATTTCTCCTTCCATTTCGAAAAAAGAATCTCTGGTCATAAACTTCCTTCCCATTTTCCCATTTTCTTTCCTTTTACATTCATCTTAAAGATCAATAACTCAAAGGGATTTTTTTTTCTACCTGAATTGTAAGTTATTCTTCAAAAGGCCTAAGGGTCTAGCTGGTCTGTTAAATGTGTCATCAAATTCTACATTTTTATTTTTTTTTTACTGATACGGATTATGTTTATTATATATGTTTATTACAGTTGTTTATTATATTATGTATAGGTTTATATATCAATAACCAATATTATTAGCAACAATGCCGACTTGAAACAAGTGTTGATGGCAAAACAAAAGGCATTTCAAATGGCATTTTTGAAATAGTCTTTACAGTACCGGAGCGTAGTAAAAGTGTGCGGAAATATGTAGGTTACATACTTTACATGTAAAACAAAACAAACAGAATATTTTTTTAGTGCACAAAATCAAGAAAAAAGCTTTCTTTCTGATCACAAATAGCAGAGAACGCGCCAATTTTAGTTCGCCGTGTCAACGTTACAAAAGTCAACACTGTTTTTATTATAGAAATTAATTGCAGTTATTAGAAAGTCTTATGTTAAAAAATCTTTTGTTAACAAACGAAAAAATATTAGAGATTAAGAATCGCCCACCCAATAATTTTGTTGCTCTGTCTCTCCTAAGTCGGCGCCTATGATTATTGGAATAATTAACGAAGAAAAGGAAAAAGGAATGTACTCATGTCGTACTACATATTGTGTATTATTCTATTGACGAAAAATTCTACGAATGAACTTAACGACAACCAAACAACGCGGTAAAACGTCTGCTAATTAGATACTTTCATAGTTTAATCGCACATCTTTAAAATGGAAGTAATAAGCCTAATAGTAGTTGCGTGTTTGCATGATCGTCGTTAGCATTTTTTATTTATGATCAAGTCGTGAGAAACATCCGATTATATTATATATATATTAAAATGATCGCAAACGGCAACACATTCACATTTTCAGCAGATACTCGCTAAGACATTCATTAAATAACGAACTCGATAAATCAAAATTTCTAATTTCTTTCAGAAGCCACAGACGCCGTTGTTGATAGAAGAAGTGATGGATTTTCCACCACACATAATTTTAATGCGAGGACTAATTAAATTTTCCTGGAAGTCTTTAAATCTTCATGAACTTCGGAAAGTTTTAAAACTTTTGGATTATGATCCTTGATGTGATTTAATTTGGTGTAATTTATTCATGAAAATGATAATTAATAAGATAAAAAGCAATATTAAGTTTTTAGTCTAAGAAAATATATTTATATAATTAAAGTCTACTGTCGGATGAAAATTTATTTAGATATTACATTTTGTAAGTTAAAAATTTATAATGTAAATAAAATATTTGATAAGTACTGTATACCAATGCGAAATTTCAAAATCCGAAATAACGTGATTATATTTTTATCAGGCACGATTGCGGAACAGCTGAGACTATGAGGGATTCGTGAAATTCCTAAACATATATTATATTTATAATATACAGGGTGTCCCAGATCTCTCGTGAGCAGATAAAACGAAGTAAACTAAGTTGAAAAATCCCCTATATCATTTTGCAATTTTTGCAATAATAACAAGATATTAATTTCTAAAGATCGCCGAATAGCACTGCCTATACCAAATACAAGCGGTGAAATAATATTAGCCTAAGATGGGCTGTCTTACGAATTCATAGATTCCTAATCGCTGAATGCGAGAAATTGTTTACTACGAACCTTAACAATGCTTTAGAGGCAAAAGAAAATATTTCTTCACGCTGCACTAGGCGGTCAATGACTTTCTCCTGCAATGCGCTTGAATTTGATAGTAGGGCCGACGCATAACGGCCAGAATTTATTTTGATCAAAATATTTGCAAAAAACGATCTTTACCTCGTTAACTACTACTGCGAAAATAGCAAAATAAACTTTTTGATTTAATTCATGCCTGCTTATGAGAGGTGATCCCGTAGATCTGGAACACCATGTATATCAGACATGACAGAGGAGGCTGTAAGGGCGTAATTTTTCACGTCGCGTGAGTCTTCGTACGCTCGTATCTTTAATGAATCTTGCTAATTATCAATTTCTCACGTATCTCGATGATTATATCATAAACGCTTTTTGTAAAGATTTTTCTTTTATCTTGAAAATTCGAAGATTTGATCATGGATTGCCTCGCATTGTACATTTTCCATGGAATTTTCTGTAGGTTTCTATAGGTTTCTAAAGGTTGTTATATCTAAAGGTTGTTATATCTAAAAATTCTTGTACCTAAAGATTATAGGATTATGTAGGTACCTACTTTTGCGGATGCTTTCATTTACCAGGAGTAGGCGTGTCCTAGTCATTTTGACCGAAATATATTTTCGTATAGTTATAACACATGTGTTATAACTAGAATATATATATGATTATAATTACTATAATTAATAAGAAAATATCCTGATAATGCTTTATATTAAAAACAATTAAAAACAAAGAAACGTAATAATTACTGGAAATAATTGTACTTATATGATATATCTTTATTTTAATTTTACCTTTTTTATTTGTAACTTATAGAAAAATTATTTCTATTAAAAAACCCTTATTTATATTTATATATATGAATGAACATCTAAAAAAATTACGTTTTTATCAATTTGTTTCATAAATGAATCGTCAGTTATTAAAAATATTAATATTTTTTCATTGCCCTTTGTTCTTATGTTCATCCAAAAACGATTACCCAAAGTAAATAATTTTTTATTAAATGTGTGATATTACAATAGTCTACTAAAATGTGATTATGAGTATGTAATACAATTTAGAAGATAAATGTGAATCTGCTAATGAATTAAAATTTTATGTTATGAATTATCTCTTTCTCCATGTGTGCTATTACTTCATCTTCTTGGGAGAAGCTCTCGCCACACACCGGACATTTATGCTTTTTATTGTTATGTGTATTTCTCTGTCTATATACCGTTTTAAAATTATTGATAATATTATTGTAACGAAATAAGAAAATTATAATAATTTTATTTTTTATTTATAAAAATATAATAATGACAGAGACTAGCGGAGACAAACACTAACGTAAATGCGCGCACTACGGTCTTTTAGACTGTTACAAATATATCAAATTTTATGTAGATACAAAGTGTGTTTACGTCATCTATTTTCGGATATTATACGAAAAAATATTAACAAACATTTACGTAAAGATAAAAATATAATATTTAGTATCAATAAATTGAAAGATATAAATAGAAACGGAAGAGTATGGCAAAATGACCGGTATCCCCAATCCCAAAGGGATTCCCGACACCCGGGTAGAAGACCCTTCAGATCATTGACTCAAATTTTAAAGTTCAACGGAAAGGAAGGAATTAGGATAGCAATAAAGGTCCATAACTATTTTTCAAAATAGAGAAAAGCTATTTTTCTTGTTCTGAGAAGACAGTTCTGGGACAGGTCTGCTCTTTTTCCCTTCCTTCCTTGATGTCGTTGACCTGTTGTAATCCAGAGTCAATGACCTTTTTCTGATTTAGTCACTACCTGAGTAAGAATTTGTCACTTTTTGATAACAAATTCTAGACAGCTGCGCTTATAGTAAGTAGTCATATTTTTTTCAAATTATTGTATAAAAAAATTAATATATATTATAAATTTTCACATATAATTATGATAGGCTAATGAGAATTGCTTCAAAACATTGCATGTTTACTCAATTATTAAGTATTTATAAATTCTTAATATATTTCGTAAATAAGAAAAAAATTGTGTTGATTACAAAAAGACAGATTTAATGAATCTCACTCATGAGATATGTTAAGCAATTCCAAAGAATATATTAGGTTGTCCTGAAAGTTCGCGCCGATTTTGAAGGAAAATTGAAACGCAGAAGATTTAAATTTTAGTATACATTTATTAATAATAAATTATATAGGTTAGTCGGCACGAACTTTGTGTATATATATATATATATATATGTATATAGAATGTATAATATATATGTAATGTTGAAGAATCTGTTAAATTGTTGTGCATTTTGTTCATATAATCTTATTCATCACAATCGTTTTTCTTACAATTAGCTTTATTAAAAATGATGTTTGTTCTACGCAATAATTTTTAGTTGAATTGTGCAAATCTTCTATTTTTCTATCCAACATATTACAACGTTTTTAAATTTAAAAATCAATTTAACTAAGAAATGATTGTACATCTAATTTTCAATTTTTAAGTTATTTTTTTGAATTACCTTCAACGACTTCAATAAAATAGACTACTTCTTATTTAAGCCTATTGAAAGGCAGAAACGTTTATCTAACTATAATAGGTTAAAAACCTTGGGTGGAATTTCTTTTTCAATTGTTTAGTTCGCTCTACCTGCCTATAAGCGGTATAAAAAATTTAGGGAAAAGGTCTACTTTGGCAGGAAGTCTACCAATATGAAGGAAACCAGGTCTCAAATTCCGGAGCACCCTGATATTTTTCTTGTGTTGTCACTTATTTTTTACAGCGGTATGTCAAACAATTTGGAACATCCTATATAAAATAGCAACTCGAACATTAAAGTTAAAAATATATTAATAATTTATATTTAAAAATTTGAAAAAAATTATATTTGATTTTTATTCTTCTTCTTATGTCAGGCCTCTAGTCTGTATTGTATTACATCTCTCTCATTATGATGCGCTGATTATTCAATTATCACAAATATAGGATCTACAGTTTTAATGCCAGTTCTGAATTTTTCGGGAGGTCAAGGATTTTTCTAAAAGCAAGGATACTCTTTAAGGAGGTTGCCCGATCTTTTCCATTTGTATTCAATCTTTTCCATTTATTATCAATCTGCGCATATATTCGTTACGTGATGCAAATTTACTGAGATAAGGTTATTGTCATTGATATACATTCATAGAAAGGGCATAGGGAGTACTGATCATGGAAAAACAGGCATAAGCATGGGTGATTGCCAGTACTCGAGGCAACGGCATCAGCTTAGGCTAGATAAACGCTAAAACAGACATCGGTTTGTAGAAATAGTTACTTAAATATATGATAAACTACTCAATATTACTTCAGGTAATTGCAGTAGAGCAATAATATAAGGATGAAGTGCTTAAAGTTATATTTTCTCTTATAAATACAAGTAATTAACGTACGACTTCACAGAATCTTTTTCAAAATTTATATAACATTTAAATCGTATACATGATTAATTTAATGATACATAGTCAAGGTTAATATGCTATTCTTAAGAGACCAAAGTCTTCATATTACATCAACTTTGTGAGGATGAGATCTAGTTAAATATCTAATATTTCTAATATTTCTAATATTTTATTTATTGCTAATTAAGTTTTATTTTGTACCTGTAATGAGATCTCGACCGATCCCTAGTGAAAAATGCACTATAACGTAATGAATTTCTATTTCTTTTTTCATTTCTACCTTTATCTTTCTCTTCGCTTTCCCTTGTTGAATTATGTCACCTTCTGGAACATAAGAAATTCTAACTTTATTATGTATAATACACATATATTATTTATAAAATAAAGACTTATAAAAATTGTTGAAATTCTTATAGTTTTTCAGATCTAGTTTTTCAGTTATGGCAGATTTTCTCCAAAATTTCAATAATAATAATAATAATAATTTTGTTGAATACAACATAAATTAAAAATTAAAAAATAATAAAATTTCATACAAATAGCATTTATTGTGCTCATTTGATTTTTATAAATTACTTCAATTACCAACGGGCAAAAAAATACTCACCTAATAATTTTACTTTTGATACATGAAAATGAAAAAGCGCACGTGTTCGGTTGTTAACAACTGAACACAGATTACTGTATTCAGCGCAGTAATCTCTACATTTCTGTGCTATCTTACGCAAGCATGGACGTGTCCATACATATTTTAGTTACTAAAATATTTGCTTACTGCTTGGCTTAACTAGCCCCACTCTACCCACAAAGAAAATTGGTTATCTACAATTAGCTAATTGATTAAAAATATGGACAAATTCTACATTTATAATTAGGATACATACAATTCAATAATATTGAAATTGATTGCGCACGTATTACAGCGCTAGTTCCCTATTTGCCGATTTATTATAATTTTTTTATATCAGGAAATTTAGATTCGTCTACATTTTTACCTCTGCTACTAATAGGAATTAATGATTTTTTTGTTATCTGCATCAGTTTATTATTATCACTAAGAAGTGGTAGGCATTGAAGAGAAGAAAGAAGTATGCTCTTAATATCGACAAAGATGTGTGTTTCACAAATTTGGTGCTGCTTACACCATTTTCGAATTTTAGACAATATTAATTATTAACAAGCACATACATACATATGTGCACGTAAGTAAATGTGTCGATGCACGACACACGTACATTTTTTCAAAGATAATTCGATGTTAGTTGGTCGACCAACTAAACGACCGGTAGGTTCATGGTAAGGTCTGTGAAACCCTACTGCGCAAGGGGGAACTCTCGTATTCTTCTTTGAACGCATTCTCTGTCTCTATCCATTTCGCTTCTCGTCATTCTCTCTTTCTCTCTCTCTCTCCCTCTCTCTCCCTCCCCTCCTTTTCTTTTCTCTCGTTCGCACTCTCTTGCGATACAGTCCCCTTGATAAACGTTTCAAGCATCTAAGCAGGCTTAGACATGGGCGTAAGTTATCAGAAGACTTGATTTTGGACAATTATTTCATGTAACGTGATGATATTGTTGATATATAAAAATATAGAAAGGCGGAAAAATAAATTCACCCGATAATTTGCATTATTCTGTACGAAGATTTCTCACTTGCGTGTGTACATTGAAAAAAATGTTTTTATTATTACCAACAAGATATATATGATAAAATGCATTTTAGTGAAACTAAGCAGAATTTCCGATTAGTAGAATTTGATATTTTACTAAAATTGAAATATTCTTAGATAGACTAGAATATCAAATATTCCATTTATAAGATTAACTATAAGAATTTTATTTTCCAATTGGATCTGAAATAACTTCTAGTTATATTTATACTATATATTCTCCACAAGGGCAATACGCGGCACTACCGTCAGATCAACACAGCGAAGTTCTATTTCCTAAATAAAAAAACCAAAATAGATTGCAAAGCGCAGATTAAAGTTAAAATTTTTCATCGATATTCTAATAAAATGGATCCTTGAAATTCAGTTATGCCAAAATTGAGATACAGTTCCCTCGGAAAGAAGATGGAAAGGATACTCACACAAAATGGATTAAATCCGTGTACGATCAGCTCTACGCTGAATGTCTGCTCTTTAGTATGAGTCCCTTCCATCTTCTTTTCGACAGGTTCACATTTCAATTGTGGCATCACAGCCCTGAATCCTTAAAATTGAGTTTGAAGATAACAGTAATTAATGTTTTTGATATTATGATTTTCAGTTGTATATAAAAATTAATTTAGAAACCTGTAATAATTCTTGAAAGTTGTATGTATTAATGACACATAAAATATTATCAAATTTTATCTTCTATAATAAGAAATTATATAAAGATTGGCTGAAAAATTAAGGAGATTATAAGGGCATAAAACATATATATTAATATTTATGCTTTAAATAAACATATATATATAAGTTGTTTAACATTCTGTTTTTATTGAACAACATATTTTTAAAGATTATTTATTTTATTTGTTTTTTTATAATTATAAACAATTTTTTAAATAATAACAAAAATCTGATTTTTTGTATAAGTACTTTAAAAAAAACTTATGCAAAGATTGAGATTCACTAGTTAGTTTATAACAAATAAATATTTTATTTATTTATAGTGTTTAAATATATTGTTTATTTTATTATATATATCAATTAATTTCTGTAACTCAATTTAACTTTAACATAAATATTCTTGAATTCATAAAGTACTTATATATAAAAAAATTGTGATTTTTATCATTATTTTATAATTCCATTCCATATTTCTATTAAAGATTGAAAAAAACATTACTTTTAATGCAATCAGATTTTTTTCTGTAGTTTGAAAAATTACATATCGATATCGTTTATGGAATGTTTATGAAATAATTCAGCATATTATAAATCCTTATTAAGTTACAGACCTAATTATGCTATGTCGTGCATTATGACTATGATATTGCGCTACGAGATTACCAATTTCTCTTCTACTTTTGAGACACAAAATTGCGAATTACTTCACAAATTATTATACACACACACACACACACACACACACACACACACACACACACACACAGACACACACACACACACACACACACACACACACACACACACACACACACACACACACACACACACACACA
>Ga0157363_1006531_pt1 | contig 10976 bp, 6 predicted proteins | sample AttsexASBM1_FD_111477 | JGI IMG/M metagenome (GOLD analysis project Ga0157363, IMG submission 111477) | Fungus gardens microbial communities from leaf cutter ant in Ribeirão Preto, State of São Paulo, Brazil - Atta sexdens ASBM1 | ecosystem: Host-associated > Fungi > Mycelium > Unclassified ...
CATGATTCACGATTGTATAAAGCATATAATAATAATAATCATTGATTGATGAAAAAGAAGACACCATTAACTGCGTCGCTAATTACTTCGAATTTCAATTGTTGCACAATTATATAATCTCATTGCTAATCAAATTACAGCAGTAATGCTTGTTGCAACGCAATATTTTATGCACTTTTGCAGCGCGCGTGAAATAAAATAAAATAAAGAAATAACTTATATATATATTAAGTGAAATAAATAATAAAACAGATTAATTAAATCTGAAAATTAAATTATGCATGATCGTGACGTATGCATTGAAATATAATAATTATAATAATTACATATAATGAGTGTCATCAACATCGAATTATTTCGATGATTTAAATAAATAATCAATATGATAAAAGTACATTCGTTATCCGCTTACCGTAAACTCGTCTCCATGTACTATAACTCAACCGTTATCAGCAAATCTATAAATACATAAATTAGTTTAGATTGTCCAGTATTAAAGAATATATAGAGGCACTCAATATCACGAAATGACAAATAAAATAAATAACGCAAATTCTCGACACCTCGTTTGTCAACGTGTTGTGATTATGCATATCTTCCAGGTAGCTCCTACACTGAAAAAGGATGCTGCGAGAGTCAGCCATTACAGCCCTCGAATTTCTCTTGCGCGTCTAACAACATTCAGCCATCGATTTTCACCTAACGACTTACGGTATGAACCGCGCGTAAGCAACGAATAAATCGACATCGTTCCTAAGAAAATTCATCTCTACTGAGAATGGCGGTTGCTCATCCACCAATGAGCGCAACGAGGATTCCCACGGATGTCCTCAGTTGCCAGCATCCGCCTGTCAAGCTTATTTCTCCTACACAAGAGCTGTCGCAAACAGCGGATCTTTAATTGATCTCGATGCTCGTAACAGAATTAGACATGCGACGCTCATCCTCTGCTACTGTCGATGATGACACGGTGAAACCATTCAAGCCGCTCTCAACCAGACTCATGAGGGTTTCTTTGCGGGAGGAAACATGTTTTTCAGTGCGTGCCTTTTCTTCCAATTTTCTCTTCTCAGCAGCTAAATCGACAGAGCCGTTCTTTGTGTTTTCTCGAATTAACTGTTCCAACTTGGACAGTTGTCGTTCGGTCGCGCTCTCCATGATCTCGTTGTTTTCTATGGGCACACCATGTTTGTTCACCGTAGGTTTATAAGTCTTTACCTTTGAGTGACCCTGAATAATAAGATACATTGGGCCACGGATCGGTTTGGATGGTTGCTTGTAATGAGAGAATATAGGATCGGTGGTGAGACTCGGAACGGTCGTAGTTCGTGGTGGGATCATTGATGATGGTGCAAGCATTGTCTTCGAAGTCTCTTCAACATTGAGAATCTTCATCAGAGGCGATTGATTGGGCTTTGTGTTTTCGTGCTGATCCATGGTGTCCATGGTAGGCGTGTACTCCATCGTCGACGAAATTGTCGATGTGAAAGATGGCGAGGTGGTCACAGTTGTCGCAGGTAATCGAGACGATCGATGATCGATTAGTTGCTCGTTGGATTCAGGAATCTGCGTGCTGAAAGTCGGCGATGGCGGGTTGGTAAACGTCACGGGGAATGGTTGAGGTAGTCTTTGATGAGTCTGTTCCATACTCGGCAATGGTACCATCATATTGTTCATGGATGGCGCATGCAGGTGCGTCATAGGTGGCGACATGTGAGACATCGATACGGACGAGGATGGTCGGAAACTGGGATGCATGCTGCCGATGAAATGTATCATGGTGTTTGGTCTAGTCTGAGGACGCATCATGGATTGAGCCGCCTGCGGAGAGACGTACATATGTGAGGAACTATCTATGTGTCTGGATGGCATGACTGGAGCAGATGGCGGATGCAGAGGCTGATGCTGTGAGGATAGTATCATTCTCATTGGCACGGAGGAAGCGGACGGATTCTCCGAGAGAATCGGCAAACTCGTTATCGCGTTCCTTACTGGTTGTGATTGAGACTTCGGCACTTGATGAGTCATCTTTGTTATTTCAGAAGTAGTGGGATTTTCCCAAGCGGTGTTATGCACCGTCGTCGGTGAATCCGAAGAACTTGCAGAGAAATTTTTCTCAACGTAATTCGTCGGAATTACCACGGCGACTGAACCCTTTTTTGCTTTGTGTGTCTCTAAATCCATAGTACTGAATGGCGAATTGGCGACAACAATATGCATCTTTTGCGAGGGTTGCACATCCGTTGTAGTTTCTTCCTCTTGCTCAGTGGAATCCATAGTAGTCGAAGCGGTAGAAGTTTGTACGACACTTTCCATCGTCGAAGATGTCGCCTCAGTGCTGATCTCCTTCTGACCTATGACTACTTCTTCATTTTCGTTTTTATTGGCATCCACAATAATGTTCGCGTTCTGACTAATGACGACCTCCTGATTGGACGAAGCCGCGGCGTGATGATCATAATGGTCTCTAGAGTAATCCGAAGTCTGCCATGTGACGTCCAGAGGAAATACTGTGGAGGATGAAGTGAGTCCGTTGTTGCCGAGCCATCCGCCAGACAGAGTTTGCGTCGATTGATATATTAGATTTGACTTCTCGAAGGACACGGACGGTGCGGTAGTTGCTTCGTATCTCGATTTCGTATTCTGCGATGTGGACGGCAAGTAAACGCTCTTGATAGTCTCGACCTTGCTTGGTGGTGCCTTCGAGGAGGAGTACGGTCGTGACGATGATACAGGAGAATAGCGTCCATAATCTTTCGATGGTATTCCGTAATATTGAGTATCCTGAAGAACAGGACCTTCCTCTGTCTGCGTGCTAAATGAGGATGATGTGTCCGGATAACCGAGTATCTTATCTTTAGACGTCCCAACATTAAAACTGGTAGACGTTTCAGCCTTCTGAATCATCGGCGGCGGCATCATCATAGTGTACGGCTTTATCTTTTGACTGTAATACAGGCTCGGATAATAACTAGCCGGCAATGACTGTAGTCTGTTCTGATTTCTATAATCGATCAAGCCGTTCCGGAAATTAGTAGTGCGCACAATTTTAGGTGGTTCAGCGCCAGTGCTGCCAGTAAAGTCATTCCTGTAGGAAATCGAATCTTGACTACCGGTTCGCGTGAATTTAGGACCATCCACAAACTTGAGAAATTGCTCGGGTATCTTCGGGCTGGTCTTCTTCGCGGTCACACCCAACACAAGAATATCGCGCTTCGATGACGGCTCCGTTGTGTGCTGCTGCGAGTCCAACCAGTATTGTACCTTGTCAAGAACTGGTGGCACGTAATCGAATGTCGGATTGTTCTTCAAAGGGTCGCCGCGACCTAACGGCGTCCACTCGTCATAGTCCATCCTGGGAGAGAATATCCGCGGCCGGCTGTCATTCTGGCCGCCTGCGAACAGAAATTTTGAAGGTCGTCATGACCGATTAAAGCTGGCGAGGTTTATTGCGAGTCAATGGTGGAAACTTTCGTCTCACGATGACGCGCGAGAGGTATGGAAGAAGAGATGATAGAGAGAGAGTAGCCAATTATACTTGATCGGCGCACGAGAACCTGATACTTTGAGTAATGAGCTCCGTCGTCGTGATTAATTGTTCTTAATTTTATTATATTCCTCTCTCGCACCGCGCGCGGCACTCTCGCTCGATTGATTTATCCTACCGGCATTACGAACGTCACGATCCTCTAGGCTGCATAAATTTATGGGACACTAGATGCACTCACGAGTGAAAGAACGACTATGGCCGGCTCGATGAAATACGATAAACACGCGCAATAGCCATGTCATATAAATTTATACGTTTCTAGGATACATGATGCCGCGCAATAGTCTGCGTCGTCGTCTACTCGCCCGCACTTTCGTTTAACATCATCGTCAAGCTAGATGATGTCGTATACCATGGCGCACAATTTGATATCTCTAATATAACTCATCGTCACGCGACGATAATCTGAGAAAATGAGATATTGTAAATATCTACAAAATTTAAAGACGACAACTTTATGTTATCTCAAATTACCTGTTTCTTGAAAGCGCACTAAGTTACCGGAGATTAGATAATGTGTGTCACGTAGTAAAATATAGCTAAGTGTTGTAAGTAACTCCTCAATGAATGAACGGATAAAATCACATTATTAGACTTGACTGTATCATTACGGTCGAGAGGAAATGATATTACGGAAATACGTTTATGCATTTTACTTCCATATCTACGCGGAGAAAGAGAATTAAGTACTCTCGAATAAACGTCCCGTCCAATGTAGCAAAAATCTTTCACCTGACAGACAATGCCACTTTTGTTTCCAAGCGCGATGTAAACGAACACGTAAGCCACCCAGGATGATAACGTTAAGTAAGTAGTCCCTCCTGTACACATCCGCTTTCCTATACATCACGAAGCAGGAGGATCCAGTTACGAAGTTGCAATTCACGTCGCGTCGTATCTGAGATTCCAGCATAGCGGGCCCTTCCCCACGAAAACGATGAAGGCCCGTCTTCGCGAAATAAAGAAAGAGAGTCTCTTAACGAAGTCTTGCTGAGAGGAGGAGGAGCATTTCTTTTCAACGTCGAAGGGTGACGTATGAGGCGCCTTCACTTCGCATATCTGAGTGCTGACGGACACTCGTTTGAGTAAGGTATAAGATATCGGTCTACTGTGGTCCGCTATACATATAACGATCGGTTATCGTTAAGCGTTGATTGCTATCTTTAGTGACCGTTCGTCAAGCACGGCAACGATCTGCCTTTCTTCGTGATTTATAAGAATAGTACGGCAATTAGGAAGGATAATTCATGGGAAGGCTGGAAGGCAGGCACCTTCACGTAAAAGTTTCCCAGGTAGCCTGTCAGCGATTAATTCTGTAAAGTTTTCCAACGGCTCGAGGGATACGCGATCATCCCGCTAGCACGTACGAACGCGTATGGCGGTTAGCATTCACAAGTGGGCCGAGCTGTAAAAAGAATAATGATAAGGTTTTCATTTAATTCCCAGTCGGGACTTGACATATAACGTTACCGTAATTGACCACGAATGCTGTCAGATGCTGCTCGCGTACGTATGGCATAAGGTTTCATGCGAGACTCGTAGACGTGGGCAACGAAGACAAAATACACGCGGTGGATGTCGCCGCTCACATGCACACCGCGCTTGTATGTACGCCCAATATCTCGCGAGAAAACGTCCTGATAATGGCTAGTCGAGAGTACGCGTTTTCTCCGGCATTCGAGGCAATCGACGTTTCTATCTCTATGGTCGGCGCCGTAAACGCGATAGACGTCGGGTATTAAAGCCGCTCGTGCAAGCTGCAGGTGCAGCCAGTTATGCACGAGGTGATGCATAATGCGCCATATATGCGCTCCGCGCTGACGGAAGTACCGCTGACATCCCAAGTGCCGGAGAGCTTCGAGAGCCGAGAGAAATCTTACCGTCTCGTAATCGAGACGGATGTTCACCCGTGACAACATTTCAAATGGGAATAAAGATTTTCAAGCATATCTTTCAGGAAGTAATGCTAGCAAACCGTACGTTAATAAGGATTATTAAACGAATATAAGAAAAAATGTATTTCTTATGATAAGAAATAAATTTACAATAAAGTTAAAAAATTTATAACAACATTGAAAAATTTATACATTTCATTCACGAATTTTTAAAAAAATTTAAAAATCATAAGTACTTGTAGGAGAAAAGTTATAAAAAATTTTAGAAATATATTTCTTTCAAGATCGAGCTTTTAAATAGAAATTAGCAATAAAATACTGAAGTGCAAAATAAATAGTGTAAAAGTAATAATTTTAATAACGTGGCAAACAGTGCGCAATCTATGGATGTTTGAGAGACGTCGTTTCCCATCATTTTCCTTGCGGTGCCTCATTACGATGTACGAACGAGCATTACGTCAGGATGAAAATGTGACACGCTGTGTCGGAATGTCCCGCGGCTGCATGACAGTCGGCAGGCGCCAGTATTCTCCAGTCATGTCGCATAAATACACGTGTCATGCTTCGCGTATATACTCACACGACACGGGATGGTCAGTCTCTTCTGGCTCGTGCACTGGCCGTCTCTTCGTCTCTCGTGTTACCTGTCTGCATAATGCACAGTCGAATCCGCGACCTCCGCAGTTTTCCGCTAGCATATTTCAAACGAGGGGACAGGTGACGCCTAAGTAATTTCTCGGAGAATATTATGTGTTAGGAAATTTCGTTCGAGTCTCTGCACAGAGCGGCAGCTTAAATCGAGCGCATTCGGCATTTAAATCTTCCCCCTTTGCAAATTTCATCCGAAACCCATCCCGACATGCATGAATGTTGAATCAATCTTTTATATTAAATTCTTAAAATATCAAAATTTTACGAGTGCAATTGCTTGGATGTCGCGTAAATTTACGTCAATTTATTATTAAATAAGATCTTTATTCATAGCACTAGAAACACTTGCAGCAATTCGATTGAACGCATAGTACGCAATGATGCATATTAAAGTACCGATTTAATCTGACAATGAATATAAAAGTATTAAAATGCAATATATTGAATTATAAAATGCACACTTATGCAATTATAAAGATTTCACGATTTAATCTGTTTTTATATATTTATATCAAACCTACATCTTCACCTCAATTTATGTTCGGTTTTAATATACATCGGGTTTCGCACTGAGTCCAATCGAATTCACTATTAGACATCGATAGACATAAAATATTTAAACATCTGAAATATCTCAAGGATAAAATGTGGGCGTTATATTAGTCCTAATTCAAATCAAGCAAACGAGAATGAATGAACTTACTTCAATAAATGTAAAAAAAGTGCAGCCAATATAATATACGACGCCGTTCGTATTCATTGAAGTGAATCGTTCATTCATTTGTTTCTTTGTATCTTGATCTAAATCCGATTTTATATTGAAAATTGATACGAAAGCGCTCACATGTAATCTTACAATAATCTTTCACTTTAAGTCTTGTGACGTCTTGTTGAAATAGCGAAAGACATTCGTCTCAAGCGTAATGCGGTAGGAGCTATTTTGAAAGAAATGCACTGGCGGTTGACAACCGAGCAAAGATTCATTAAGGTTAAGAGACTTGCGAGTTGCGACGCAGTAATGGACTCGTGGCGAGTTTTCTTCCTAGATTTATTGTTCACGGCTCGCGAACCGTTGCCCGCCGGAAACACACGTATTAGTGGAGACGCTGTGAATCATAGAAATGAACATTTATTTTGTGTCTGTATTTCTGTTACAATTAATTCCCACTTTTTTTATCAAGCAGTGTTCGAGCCGATACTCTTTATCAAGAAAATTCCGGATCTTTTAATCATTGTGACAGCACACGCGCCCTAAAATTCTCAACAGTCAAAAAAAAGAGACGTGCATTCGGTGTAACTTTGTTCAAAAGACTCGCTTCTATGAGAAGAATTAATCAGAAGAATCCAAATGGCGAGAGCGACGTGCAAATGCTAAAAGCGACGCGTTATTTTCTCGTAGTTTTATGCAGAGCTTCATGCGTTATTGTTTGAAAATGAAGTGACGTGCGCGTGGACTGAAGAAACACGAGTTATATTTCTCAGCTTCAATTGAAACAGACATGAATACGAACCGGGCGAGCAAGCAGGCGAGATAAAATGTGGCGATTGTTACGAAGCTGTTTCTTTCTATTATGCAAATGATCATTTCGATTCAAGAGAGTCATGCGAGATGTAAAATGACGATGTAATGTGGATGGAACAAAAGTATGTAGCGATGCAATTGAGGACGAAACTTGTATGAGCGAAATCTCTCGTGTATAACGTTCATGTCAATAAGCGATTCATAAAATCTCGAATTTGAATGATTGCTTCATATTAAATTGTAACATATAAAATATATCATTAATAAAAGCTCGCATTGCTGAGCGATATTCCATATGATAATTAAAAAGATTTACTCTATAAAATTAAGACTCAAAGAGCGGGGGTATACAATTTCTTTTTTATTATTAACAAATTCTTATGTTTATGTGTAACTACATATAATCTCGCAACGTCCAACCGCAAAAAAAAGAAGGTAAAATCTCTCCATGATCCGAACAAAGCGTGAGAAGCATAACATAGCTGCGATGCAAATGCATAAAGCCGAAAGCGTTATTATGTTTTTGCCTGTGTGCGCGCGTTTATGTCGCTGTGGCGCGTGGGATTATTTTCCCGCTCGTTTGTACATATTACGCTTATGCGACACATATTCCCGCATTCCCGTGCCGCTTTTGTCGGCGTGAAATGGTACAATGCCGAATGAAATCGAGCGTATAAAATGTGCAGTCATATCTTCTCTCTTTTAATTTCCACGTCTCGCCAATATGCTCCGCACGCATATTTGAGCATACGTTACCCTTCTCCCATTTCGCGCAAATTTATATTCGCCGTAATACCTTTGGGTGAGGTACTTTCGATTGTGAATATTGAAGCTTTCAGCAAAAATTATGAACATAACCGGAATACGAAGAATAAATGATTTTGCTACATTTATATTGATGAAAGCAGGGACTCGAATATCATTCCCTCCTTTTATAAAAATTAATTACGTAGTAAACTGTACTGGTTTTTTGATCAGGTTTTTTGATCAGCGTACAATTATTAATCATTTAAATTTTTGAACTGACAATCAACATAATATTCATGCATATTTGCACGATTTTTTATCTCGTTATCAATTCTATTCGTTCACCGTGCTTTCATGGTTTAATTTTTTTCGGAAAATCTGAAAAATATTTATTTCAAGTAAAATAGCGTAGAGAAGCGACCAGTTGATTATACGAACGCTGTATATATTCATGCTGCGAAAAGCAGTCAAGGAATTAATCATGTTCTTCGAGGATTTTTCTCACGGGTCAGGTTCGCGATGTATGAAGAAGGATGTTGGGTCGACGAGTTGCTCGCAGCCGCATTCGGCGGAGAAGTGCAAAGGTTAAGAGGGACGTTAAATGCAAAGTTGGCTATTGTGAACGCGCGCGATAAAAGTACGCGCACCGCGCTTATTTTCTCGTATTTTTGTGTCAGACGTTGTTGTTTGAAAGTAGAACAACGCACGGCGAGGGACATCGAGGTGAGAAATCCACCTAGGACGTCGTTTCCCAACGCGTTATCCTGACGTAGCGCAAATTAAAAATTACAATTCACAAACGCGGACATTATGTACGAGAATACTTTCAACAATCGCAATTGGGTGTCGCGTTTCCTGTAAACCTTGGCATTTCATTTATTTCCGCACTATTATACAAATAAAAGCTAAGTTAAAATGTGTTGAAATGATTTATATATTGCAGCTTTAAAAATTCACTTTTGCAGAAGAATCTTGCAAAGATTTAGAAATTATGAATATACGCTTTCTTATTTAAATTGACAAAATAAATTTAATCAATTTGCAACTTATATAAAATGACATTTAAATTTATATGTATAAATTATTTATAGAGATTTCCTGCGACTTTCATTGTAAAATATTAACGGATTTATTACGTTGATAGGTTTGATGAATAACTTTTTCCTTATTCTTTCTTTCTATAAACATCATTAATCAAATATTAATCGGAATAATTCAATTATCGATATGTAAATATGTATGTTTGCATATAACGTAAATATATGAATTAATCGAAGACATCCAGCCGTGCCGCGTGCGTGTCTTTTAACACCGAGTAGTATGACCCACTGACCCGCCCCACTGATATATGCGTGGAGACACACACGCATATGCAACGCGTACGCATGACGTGCAACTAATTTTGATCAAGATTTATGCTAAGATTAATAGTAATGTTTGGCAGCTTGTGTTCCAAAGCGAAAGTGGACGGATGTGCCGAATTGATATGTCTTATTTCATTAATCAACAGAATTTTTCTTCGTCTCTGTTTATACTGAAATTCACTAAGTCAAGTTTACAACAAATAATTTAGATAAAATTTAAGACATTTCCGTCATGTATTTAATGCTTTGCATTTTTCTTCTGTTTCTTTATTTCTTCATTTTTCCGCATTGCGTCAAGAACGGATAAAAACGGAATAAGAGCGGTCACTGTCGCGCAAACGTAAAGAACTTGGAAAAAAATTGGAAAAAGATAAAAATATCTATGCCATACTTTAAGCAAAGACTTTTTCGCGGACGAGTATTCTCTAATGAATCTGTCTAAATCTTTATTATTCTTTTTACAAAGAACGCAGACTCTACTAACACGGACATGATAATGAGTGTATCTTTAATTAACTACTTTCCAAGTTACTACCCTTTGTTCATCGCTCTGAAAGAAATCTAATTTTCAGTCCAAAAAATAAGAAATCTGATTCCACCGAGATGTTGAATACTTGGATGCAACAGCAGCGTCGCAATGTCGCGACACGAAGTCGCTTCTTCAATGTGCCAGCTCCTTCTTCCCGCAGCTTCCATGTCCGCAATACGACGATCGAAGTACCCGCAGAGCGGTTTTTGCAAACGCAATTTAACAGATAAGATTTGTTACAGAATCACGAACTCGAAAAAAGCTGCAACGATCATCATATATAAACAATTAATAAGAATAATTAAGTATACAGAGAGAATAATTTTGCTAAAATATCTAAAATTTAATTAAATAAAAGTAATTTTGTTAAATGTCCAAAATAATTAGGAAACTAAGCAAACATTTCAATATTCTAGCAATCAGATTTCTAACATCTATATATTCTAACATCCGAGGTTGCTAGAATATTAAAACAATTTTGTTGAACTGAATCAAAATTTGTCATCTCGTGACAATTATACTACTTGTACGTCTTGTTCACACTCACTACTCACTATGATAAAAAAATCATTTAATATCTATTTTTTATCAAGCGTTTAAAGTTTCAATACAGATTGTCGAAATATCATATTGTAGTATAATGTAATATATCGTTTCCTACATTAAAATTTGATTTGGAACAGTGTTAAATTTTTTATCCGAGGTCAAATTCGTACGA
>Ga0157363_1006532_pt1 | contig 10975 bp, 15 predicted proteins | sample AttsexASBM1_FD_111477 | JGI IMG/M metagenome (GOLD analysis project Ga0157363, IMG submission 111477) | Fungus gardens microbial communities from leaf cutter ant in Ribeirão Preto, State of São Paulo, Brazil - Atta sexdens ASBM1 | ecosystem: Host-associated > Fungi > Mycelium > Unclassified ...
ACAACATCAATTATTCTTATTGATACTTTCCATCATCTATCATCATCACATCCTTATACTGAACCTCTGAAACACCATTAAGTTCAAGTATCACAACCAGTGAGTATCTTATTTGTGATATACAGCATCTATAAGCTCCAGACAAAAGACTATTTAGCCTAAAAGAGCTACAACCATTGAAGGCAAGAAGAAATCCAAATCTGTTAATCATGAGGCTAATTTAACACAATTGGGTAGAGATATTGGCAAGCCTCCAAAGAAGAAAGTATGACCAAAGAAACTTGCACAGTTCAGGTTTCATTGTTTCAAAAAAGTTTTAGAATAAGCTGAATGTATTTAAATGCAAAAGTGAATGGATAATGTAATTCAAAGAGAGTTTGGACTGAGTTCTTACTTTGTATAGATTCTTCATGATTTATCAGAAAAGAGAAAACCACAAGCTCAAAGAAGAGATTAAGGTTTTGGGCTCAACTATAAATGTGAGTTGATAGCATGTTTAGATTTCCACTCGCAGTTTATCTATTAGGTTTACACTATAACCATTAACCATAAGCCCAAATGTAATTGTGAAACATCATTGTTCCTCTATTGATATACCTCTAACTCAATTACAAAGCTCTGATAATCACATGGGCAATCATTGCAAACACATCATGAGTCCACTTAATACTAGCAGTTCATATCTCATTGATCCTCCAAAGATGTTCATTTTCTTGAAAGTTCTTTGTATTCCTATCAAATCACATATATGGTATTAGATGTAAGTAGACCTGAGTCCAACCATACAAGCTACATAACTCATTATTCTAGAGCTTTGCTGACAAATGAGCTTGAGTCTGTTTTCACAAAGACCTCTAAAGTACCTAATCCAGTCACTAATTCTTGTGCCCAGAAAGCTTTCTTACAAGCAACTAGCCAGATTGTCAAGTCTTCAACAACAGCTACCAGTAACAAGAAAAGAATACCTAGTGAGAAAAATGACTGTCCAATCTATTATGACACTATGTATCAAATTACAGAAGCTGCTCTTACTTTCTGTGAAGAATGTGGTAATGCACTGTATAAGGAATGTTTCATTTAGTATATGTTCCATCAGCTCTCAAAATATAAGGTAGCAATGCTAATTATTTGAGAAGATGAGAAAAGTAATTATCAGACAGAAAAAATCCATCTGATAATCAATGAAGATAACTCTTATTAAACTCAATCCCTGGTATTCAATGGTAACACACCTAATCAGTACTCACTTCCATCTCAAACTTCATCTATTTCTCTAAAGTTGTGACCACATGGAAGACAAATAGTACAGTATATAAGCTGAAGCCAAGATTGTTCTACAAGTCTACATTACTGAGCTCTTTCCATAGTGTTATATACTCTGTTTATTTCTAAGCCAACTCTATAGACTTTCATTTCCTAGTGTGAACTACACCTAACTTGCATATAGTATCATTCAAAATGGAACAAAGGAGACATAAAACTAGCTAGTTCTAAAGTGTAATGAAGCCATTTCATGAATTTGGCTAGTACTATCAGCATGTCTACTTGTACATCAATTCTTTTTTTAATTAACAATTGAGACAAATCTACATCTAGAAATCATTATAGACCCCTTCAATGAAAGAGCAATAGTACTACAGATATACTACTTTGTTGATGTTAAATACAAACCCAAAGGTTCTCTATTATGTAATCTTATGCAAACCTCAGCTGGACTAGCTCAGCATTCTACTCTTCACAACTGCCTAAAAATGAATATATTTAAAGAAAATTATAATGCACAATCTCAGTCACTCGATAAAGTACAAAAACACCCAATTTATTGGTTTGATAATAGTATTCTCATCCTCGAAATTCAAGACATCAAGTTTTGGGTTCATCACTTCCTTTTTTAGTACTATTCCCCATTTCTTATATCAGCAAAGTCTAGAATTCTGTCCTACACAACAAACTTGGTCACTAGTTATATCTCTGAAATTATGTATTATGGAGCCAGTTAATATTTTAGGCTAAAGAATGTTAAGGTTTTTTTAGAACATATATATCATAACATGTAAGTTGCTTGAGTCAGTTGGCTAATTACATATAATTCAAGCTCTGGTTCATAATGACTATCATCACCTGCAATTTCATTGTTTGAAAGTTCTCTATCATCTGATTTGTCCTTCCAATATATTGTTGTTATGCTATGCTTGACTAGCCCTTTGTTATAAGACGAGTGTGTGGACAGACTTGGACTAGGGTTAGGGTTAAGTATTATAATTATTAGTTTACAACAGAAGAGAGATAGGAGATAGGCACGTGACCTGGAAGTCATGTGATAGAGTCTAGAGCGGTCTGAAAGGACTTAGGGTCTAGAAGGATCAGGAAGAGTTTAGAAGAAGTTAGGGTTAGGAGTGACATCAAGAGACATGAGTTCCTCATGGTGTGCACATGTACAGCGGAGATTAAAAGTATGATGTCAGGGCACATGTAGGAAGCATGGTAGCCTTAAGGAAAACACATGTGGATGAGTAATAGGACATGAGGACGATGCATAGACATAAGAGCAGGTAATTATTGTTATAGCACAGACCACATGTAATTTATATAAATAGAGGAGCAATGCAGCGAGGGCTTCTTATCGAGTTCTCTTGTAATCCCCACTACTAGATAGCCTATCAAGAGCTTTGCTGAAGTAAGCAAACTACGAGTGCTATTCCAGTGAGTAGTTGCTACAACACTCTTAGCAGTTTGACATGCCAACCATTCACTTCCATGCAAAGAGTATTTTGGTCTTATATTTCAACAACATGGATCCATCTAAGATCTATAAAGCCAAAATGTTCAAAGCAGTCACAATTGCTAGAACATTTTGAATTATGTCAGTATGCATTTTTTACATCAATAGATGTACAAAAGAAAACATGCTCAGACATAGGTTCTCAAAACTGCTTTGTATTACTCTATGGTTATAGTAGATTTTGATCCCAAGGTTGAGAACCTGCAAATGACCTCCCAGTCCACAGTTCTTCCTGAGCTATGTAAATACATTTTAATCATAATCTTCTATTCATTAGTTAACATTCTACCAGCATTTTCTTTCAGTACAGAGAAAAAACCCCAGTTGGCCAATTCCAATATCAGTTTATGTAGGAGCCTATGTTGTGGCAACCACTAGTCACAGTGACCAATAGTAACACAAACAATAAATCTCTTAATAGGATATCAAGTGGAAATTATAAGAGAACTCAACAAGGAGTCTCTGCTGAATTGCTACCCTATTTATATAAGTTACAGATAGTCCATGCTACTAATAATTAATCCTACCCTAAAGTCCATATGTCACCCATGAGTGGCCTATATGTATACTATGAGGTAAACATGCTGTTAACATGCTTCTTGACATCATTCTTCTAGTCCACTCTCACCCAGTCCAAGCCTATAATCTCACATCATGTGATATGTCATGTGACCACAGTCATGTGCCTCTTTATCATCAATAAAAAGAAAAAGAAATATTAAATCAAGAAAACTAGATAAAAGAAAAAGAAAAATGTTAGTGTTCAAGTGCACCATAACAGCCTAATGACAAGGGTTATCAATCACTTCACTCTGATACTCTTCACTCTGGCTATCACCCCTCATATGGTATGTATGGATGTATTTACAGACACTTGGATGACTTTTATTATTTCACCTACTATTGAGACTAGTAGAGTATACAGACTAATTGAAGTACTAGAATGAATCAGAGGTTTGGACTGGATTAAACACAAACTTTGTTTTACATATATCGAGGAAAAGCATAAAGAACAGAGGGAAGAACAAGAGAATATCTAGGCTATGATCAAGAGATGGTTAGAAGTGGAGGTTATAACCTTATGATTGTATAAAGGTAGAGAAGAAGGAGAGAAAAGAAAAGAAAGACAATTTAAAGGGAAAAAAAGAAGAAGAGAAGAAGATAGAAGAGAAGAAAGAGACAGAGAAAGAAGAGAAAAAGGAATGAGGTTTCTCCAGAGGAGAAATCTTGAGAGGGAGATACTCCCTAGTATGGCAGAAGATACTGTGTTATGATTATGGGAGATTAGGTCATAAAATAAGTGATCATAGAGAGAAGACAAAGAAGATAGAAAAGATAAAGAAGAAAGAGTTAGAGAAGAAGTCAGAGAAAGATGAGAAAAAGATAGAAGAGAAGAAGAAAGGAAAGATAGCAAAGAAGGAAAAGAAGAAGATATAGAAGAGAGAGATAGGAATAGAGATAGAGAGAAAAGAAATAGTGAAAGAGAAAGAAAAGAGAGATATTGAGATAGCGATAGAGGAAGAGATAGTGGTAGAGAAGATAAGATATAGTAGTAGTATTATTATTAGTCTATGACAAAATAGAGAGAGTGCACATGACTGGGAAGTCACATGACATGATGTCATAGGCCTAGAGGAGCCTAGAGCAGTCTGAAAGAACTTAGGGTCTAAAAGGATCGGGAAGAGTCTAGGATTAGGATAACATCAAGGGACATGGGTTCCTCATAGTATATGCATGTATGATGGAGATTAAAGAGTATGATGTCAGGGCACATAGACATAGCATGCTGGCCTTGAGGTAGACGTATGGTAGATGAGTAATGGCCATGAGGATAGAGCATGGATATTAGAGTAGGACAATGCATAGTTGTAGCATAGACCATGAACACTTATATAGATAGTCGGTAGAATACTGTTGTGGTTCCCTGTTGAGTTCTCTTGTGAATACACAACTTGTGTTTCCACTAGATATCCCTCCTGTGAGATTTACTCGCTGTGCTGTTATTGAACATTAGTCTAGTGGTTGCTACAACACTATCTGACTGATGTTCATAACTGGATGGATTCTTATTAAGGTTGGCAGTCGTAATTTGACCACATTGGTAGATACCACCTCCTTGATTGTATATGGACCTACATATCAGTCCACTAGTTTTCTTGCCGGTCTCTCTTTAAACACCAAGTCTTTGGTACTCAACATTACTCTATTGCCCTTCTTCCAATCTTCAGTTTCCTTTCTTCCTCTATCTGCTTGCCTCTTCATATCTTCCTGTGCTTTCTTCAATGCAGCTCCTGCTTCCTCATATACTTTCTTCATTCTTTCCACAAACTCCATCACTTTTTCTACCTTTCCCCTTTTCCTTATATCTTCCCCCATTCTCATTTCTCTTCCATAGTTTGCCATAAAAGGCAAAATCTTTATTGTTGTATAAACCTTGTTGTTCACTGCAAACTCTGCCAACACCAACCACTCTGGCCAATCTTTCTGTTTATGATCCACAAAGAACCAAAGATACTGCTCAAGTTCCTGGTTCATTTGTTTTGTCTGCCCATCCATTTGTGAGTAAAATGCTGTTGATAATCTCGTCTCTATACCCAACATCCTATTTAACTCTTTTATCAACTCCATTGCAAACTGTGGCCCTCTATCCGACACCACACTCTCTGGCAACTCATGTACTTTCCACACATTATCTCTGAACAATCTTGCTAAACCTTCTGCTGATGTCCCTTCCATTGTTGCCACAAAGTATGTCATTTTGGACAACCGATTGCAGACCACTAGGATTGCATCTTTCCCAGCTACTACTTGTAACTTTGTAATGAAGTCTACCATTAGGTGTGTCCACAGTTTCTCTGGCACCTCACTCAGCTTTAATTTTCCTGCCATCTTTTCTGTTCTATTCTTCATTCTCTGACACAGATTACATCCTTCTACATATCTTTCTATATCTCTCATTACTCCTGGCCACCAGTAGTTTTTAGTGACCAACTCTACTACTTTCTATCAACTTCCATGTCCTACTGCTGGCACATCATGATATAACTGGATTATCTCTGCTCTCAATTCTTTATCCTTCAGTATGTACACTTTTCCTTCCTTCAACACCAAATCTCCTTCTATCTTCCACTCTTCTCCTCATAACTCTTTTACCTTTGCCTTTTTTATCTCCTCTACTACTCTAACTACATCTTCATCTTTACTCCTAACTTTTTTTATCTTTTCTAATATATCTACTTCTGGTCCTTTTATTACTACTTCTTGTAAACTATGAATCCAGTTGTCCTTAATTAATATCTGATTGTTATTGTTATTTTCTACTCCTACTTTCCAATCCAGTCGCCTACTAAGTCCATCTGCCTTCCCCATTTTTGTTCCAGGGACATGTTTTAGAGTGAAGCCAAATCTGGACGAATATAATGCCCATCTTGCCTGTCTTTAATTAACTTCTGTGCCTTTATGAAATACTCTAAGTTCTTATAGTCTGTCCAGACCTCAAACTTGAACCTGGCACCTTCCAATAAATGTCTCCAGTTTTCTAATCCCCTTATGATCACTAACATTTCTTTATTGTGTATTTCATAATTTCTCTCCATCTCATTTAATGATTTCAATAAATACACCACTGGTCTCCATCTCTCATCTTCACACTCCATAGATAAAACCCCTCCTGTAGCATAGTCTGATGCATCCACTTCCATCCTCATTTTTTTATCTAAGTCTGGTATTGCTAACACTGGCTCTTTTGTAAACCTTCTCTTCAACTCTCTAAATGCCTCTTTCTGCTTCTCTGTCCAATTTCACTTCTGCTCTTTCTTCACCATATCATGCAAAGGCCTAGCTATGAATGCAAAGCTCTTAATGAATCAATGATAGTAATTTGCCAATCCTAAGAACTTCTGTATATCTTTGACACACTTTGGTGTCGGCCAATCCAATACACCTTTCACCTTCTCTTCCTCCATCTTGATTCCCTCTAGTTCAATCACTACTCCCAAAAATCCTACTTTCTTCACCTTTCATTTACACTTCTCTGGTTTCATATACAAGTCATTTTTCTCCAACCTTTTTATTATTTCTGCTACCAACTTGTCATGCCCCTCTTCATCTTTCATTCCCACTATTATGTCATCTATAAATGCTGCTACTTTTCCAGTGTTGATCAAGTCTCTTAGCAACTCATTTATCATTGCCTGAAAGGTCGCTGGTAAATTTGTTAAGCCAAAAAACATCACTGTGGGTTCAAATGACCCCTCAGATATTGTAAAAGCCACCTTCCACTCATCTCCCTCCTTTATTCATACATTGTTATACTCCCACCTCAGGTCCATCTTTGTAAATACTTTCTTCATACCTATGTTCTCTACTACGTCTAATATTAGCAGTAAAGGATAGTTATTTTTAATTGTCCATTTGTTTAAATATCTGTAGTCCTGCACCATTCTCTTTTTCCCATCTTTCTTTCCTACAAAAAACACCAGCACCATCTGAGGTGACTTTGAAGGTCAGATATATTCTTTTCTCAATTGCTCTTGTATGAATTCTCATACCTCTTCCCTCTCTTCTCTTGACAATGGATATACTTTCCCCTTCCTCAGCACAAATCCCTCCTTCATATCTATTGCATGATCCCAAATCTTCCTTGTGGGCATCCACTCTGACTGTTTTTTGCCAAACTTTAATCCACTTATGGAATTTCTCTGGGACCAGCTTTTTTGCCTCTGCTTCTGACTTTGCCACTTCTTCTTCTTTATCCCAAATCTCCCATTCTTCTGCCACCTTCTTTATCTCCATCGTCTTTTCCCTTTTTTCTTTTTTTTTCTTTTTCTCCTTCTTTGCTTCTTGTTTCTTTCCTGCTTCTTCTTTTGCCTCTTCTTCTTTTTGCTTTTGCCACCCCAGTTTTCCCTGCTTTAGTCTCTACTACTTTCCACATTTCTCCAGACATCTTGTCATCTTCACTTTCCCTATTCTCCAGTCAATCTCAGGATTGTGGCGAGCTAGCCATGGCATTCCCAAAATCACTGTTCACTTCTGTCCTTCAATTACGTCAATCTCCATACTTTCTCTATGTCCTTGGTAATAAATATTTACTTCCATCATATACTTGATTGGTCCCTCCTTGTTGAGCAAACTATCCATATTTCTCACATACATAGGTCTCTCTAACTTTTTTAATTTAAACTCCTGCTTCCTTGCAAACTCATTACTAACCCCATCACTCCACTATCCAGCAATGCTTCTACTGTGATCCCTTCCTGCATATCAATTCTTTCCAAACCAATCTTCACTGTCACTTCTCTTAACATATCCTCATTATTCAGATTGCAATTAGATATATTATTTGCTCTTGTGAGCATTGCAAACCTATCATTACTGGGATCTAATTGAAGACTATTAAATCCTGTTCCTCTTTTAAATTATTGTTCTGGTCTACCTCTATTTGCCTATTTATCCCTACTCCTCAATTTCTACAATTCTTTGCTATATGACCAAAACCCCCACAAGCATAACAATTTCCATTCATCTTTCTGTCCACATCCATGGTATATGGGTTTCCTGGTGGAAACCCTACCCCTTGCTGCTGGGGCTTTGTCATTGCCATGTTTGTCCTCTCTACTCCCTCCATCAGAGTAGGTCCTGTTGTTACCCACTGAGACGGTATCTCCTACCTCCTCTGCCACACTAATGGTCATGGCAATATTTCTCTCTGCATCTCCTGATTGTTCCACTTTGGAGCCAATACCTCATTGCTCTCTTTCTTTCCTCTTAATCTCTCTTCTTCCCTTCTACTCTCTCTCTCATTCCTATCTAAGATAATGGCTCTTTCATACTACTGCCTTATAGTTGTGGGGGGCTTTTCTGCCTCCATCAGCTTCCTTCTGATTCCACTATTTATTCTCCTCTTAAATTCTTCAATTAATGGTCTTCCTTTATATCTACTTCTCCAAGCTACCCTCTTAAACTCTTGCATAAATTCCTCTATTATCCTTCCTCCCTGCTCCAACTTTTTTAACTCTGCTATCTTTACTGATTCCTCATCTCTGCCCCCAAACTCTTTTTTATTGCCATCAAAAATTCTCCCACTGACTCATATTCCATCACTCCTTCCTCCAAATCCTTCAACATGTTCTCCTTCCAGATATTAGCTAATCCTCCCTATACATGTGACAATACCCACTAGATCTACTCTTCTATCATTGCTCTTGCCAACTTATTCCTTATATATAGTTTGCATCCTGTAATAAAACCTGAGACCTTTGACGAGGCCCCATCAAACAATTGTAGTTTTGTCACATCCAAACTTGTTATTCTTACTTCTGCTCCCTCCCCAACTCCTCTTCCTGCTCCTTCCAACAAAGCTTGTATTTGAGCTTGCTGTGCTGCAAGCTATTCTTGTAACTGCCTAATGATGGCAGAGTAGTCGTATTGACTCATTCTGGAAGTTGGTAGTGATGGTAGTAGTAGTGAGCAGAACCTATGCTGATTTTACTCTTAGACTCATATTTGGATGACAAAATCTCAGTATATAATAGCAGGCACTCTTCTTGTCCTGCCTACACATTCTACTAACTACTTTCTACTTATTCAAGAAATATACAATTTTGGTCTAAGAAGACCATTCTACTCTAAGCAAAATCTTAAAGATTCCTACTATTCTCCTATATAAATACCTTACAAGGGGAGATATAGCACAGAGCTGATATGTGAAGAAAGTATAGAGATCATGTTTACAAAAGATGTTACATTTACCTGCACCAGTGGGCTTTGGCATAACTAAACAACTAGGATTCCCCCTTCCAGTTGGTATACCCTTTATACCTAAGGCCTGGCAATTCTTCTTGACTAAAAGACTGTGCTGTCCCTTGGTCGAGGATGATCAGAGAGTAAGTAGAAAAAGGTTCTGTGTTGGACGGTCTTGGGATAAGGAATCAAGTTCTAATATTACAAACTCAAGCCCTTAGAGTTGGACAAGAGAAAGAACCTTGTATTGGGTTAACATAAGAGAACTCAATAGAAAACTCTGTACAAGGTAGTCTATCTTATATACCTATCTACATAGTCCATGCTAGCTACTGTGTACCCTACCCTAAACTACCATGTGTAAGCCTTAAGGTCAACATGCATTGTGCACATTGTATGACATCATCCTTCCAAAATCTTCTATGTCCTTCCATATGTTATGTCACTGTCACTGTCACTGTGTCATCTGATGTGACTGATGTGTGACCAAGTGATGTTGTCACTAACCCTAACCCTACGTTCTAAAAATAGAAAAATCAAAAATAAATCAAAAAGAAAATAAAAAGGAACTAAGTCCACTTCTTGCAATTCTGACAAGAAGAATGCAATACAATCTTGAAGTTATGGCAAATGTATTTTCAAGCATTGAATTATAAGAGAAAGAACTTCCTTAATCTAGATGACAATGACAACATATCCATTTGGCCAACTTATTTGAAAGAAGGTGCTTGGCTTAAACACATTGGGCACTCCAATTCTTTGTGTGTGCATATCACCAGAGCTATTACAAACCATGCTCCCATTGGTGAATATTGTCTTAGATTTCTCCCTAAAGAATAATCATTCACTTGTCCTTGCAGAGACTATCCAATTGAATCAAGAAACCACATCCTACATGGGTGTAGATGGTATAGGAAATATTGGAGTCCTAAAAGGGACTCATTGAAAAATATCATTGCTTTCCTCGAGAGCATTTTCCTTCCATGAAGGTATCACTTAGTATCAGTTTCACTGAAGTCATCATTTTACTAGTGTAATTTAGTGTCACCTACATTCCCCTCTCTCTTTTTCTCTTTCTTTTCTTTTTCTCTTCTCTTCTCTTTTTCTCTTCTCTTCTCTTTTTCTCTTTTTTCTCTTCTTTTCCTGTTGCTATCTAAGTAGCTGCGTTGTAGTTACCACGGGCTACCACTGCATCCTGTGTAATAAATTGTTGATTTAAAAAAATCACGATATCTGCAGGACATATCATGAACTGCAAAATGGGACATGGACAACGAACTTAGATCCATGACTAAGAACCCACAACATCACTCCGAACTATCGCGTATCTATATCATAGCAAGTTAGGCCGAGTAGATACAGCTTCTGCACATGATTAGTTTCTCAGCCAGCTTTGCTCAGAGTCATCATTGCCCCGAAAATGGCAGGATCTTATAATGACTCCAGATTCAT
>Ga0157363_1006535_pt1 | contig 10973 bp, 8 predicted proteins | sample AttsexASBM1_FD_111477 | JGI IMG/M metagenome (GOLD analysis project Ga0157363, IMG submission 111477) | Fungus gardens microbial communities from leaf cutter ant in Ribeirão Preto, State of São Paulo, Brazil - Atta sexdens ASBM1 | ecosystem: Host-associated > Fungi > Mycelium > Unclassified ...
ATTATTATCGATCCTCATTGTTTCCTGCTTATGTCAGCACTGTTTCGTTGTTCCGAGCATATACTTTGTCTTACTGATGTTTATTGAAAGTCCCATTGCGTTTGTTGCGTTTTTTAGAGCGATGAAGGCTTCCTTGATAACTCGTTCTGATCTATTTATTATGTTAATATCATCCGCATAAGCGAGGATTTGGAGAGACTTGTTAGATTATTCTATTCCTTGTGATTCCGGATTGTTTTATAACTTTCTCCAGAGCCAGATTAAGGAGTATAGACAGTGCATCTCCCTGTCATAGTTTGTAGATCTTCATAATTTTCGACAGTTTTCCTTGTATTCAGATTTTGCATTGAACTTTAGTCATCGTTATCTATACAAGTTGATATTTCTTAATTTTTGGGTTGTCTTCCTGTTTTATATTTGATATTCGAGTTCGCAGGTAGTTACTACTAAGAAGTGAATCTATGTTTTCTCCTCTATAGCTCTGGCAGTCTATCACATGTAACCTATGTCTTGTATTTATAAGTACTTGATTCTGGTTTTGTTATGTTGCCATTTGACATCTAAATAGCTAAATAGTTTTGTATATGACATCTAAATAGCTAGTAGCTTTGTTCAAGCATTGTGTTTAAGGTGCCTCTAGATACACATGTATATGACCAATGTATGCCAGATTATCAAATATTACACACATACAGACACAATTATCCATGAATATAAATAAATTTAGTGAATGTATGCAAAGTTGGTCTATATTGGCTAAATCTGGAGACACCTTTATTATTGTTATGTTCATTGATGCCGCAAAATTGATCAGCCACTTCCCGTTTCATTTGAATTTTGTAGACTGTGTGCTTCTATTATTGGATGGAAAGTCCTCCCTCTCTACTTTGGCGTTCATATTGTCTTATTTTGATGTCATTTTGTGTCGATCGCGTATATCAATATCGCTAATACTCTCTCCAATTCACCATAGAAAGTTTCCTAATCTTCAGATTTCTCCTCAGTTGGTGCGTATTCGTTGAGTAAGTAATTAAAGATCTCCTTTTTTATTTATATTCTTGCATTTAGAATTTTGCATTTAGAAAACGCTATCACATTCCCCTTTCACATATTCTTGTAATTGGTACAAGTTGTGCGATTTCTTCACCACAACACCCTATCCTATCCAACGTATATTTTGTAACGCCAATATATCCAATTTATATTCATCTATAACTTCTAGCAGCGCCCTGAGTTCTATACAACTCCAGTTCTATACTAATATTCAGGTATTTCACGATCCTAGTCTCATGTCCATTCGTGGTTTGCCAGTTCTTAAGGGTCGTCCGGCTACATCTTCCTAAGAATTCGTAACATTGCTTTTTTACATAAGGAGAAAAAGTCGTCTAGTTTAATCTCCTTTTCGAAAAATCATTTCTTCTTTCTTCGTTTGGGTTACTTATACGGGATACACTGGCTTAATGCTTGCTTGGAAGTGAAAGTAGAGATTGAGTAGCAAAGGCTACGTGGTGTTATCAAGATTCAATCATGCAATTCGCACACACTACTCCGATTTATTACTATATAAAGTAAAATATCGGTATTTTCTCTCGATTTGTTTCTTAATTTCTATACTATTTTATACATTTCCGCTGCAAAGCTTTAGTTTTTTTTAGTTTTTTCTAAATCAAGCGCGGCAGAAAATGGCGCGGCGCCACTGGCGATTTTTACAATTAGCAAGTTTTTAATGTGTTATACAAACGCGTTTTTGGTTTTTGGCGCGAATCAAATGCCGTTACCGTCCCACATATTATCTCAATATTTTCTCATCCTCTAAGATAACACAAACATTGTCCTGAGAATAATTATGGGAACATTTGTCCTCGTATTTTCCTCGCTCACTTTTTAGATTTAATTTATGCTAATTCCTAAAGATTAAAATATATGTAACACGTACTTTTATCTCTTTACTTTCTTAAATACAAAATTTCGCAAGCAACTGTAATAGGATATGTCATAAAAAGAACAAAATAAGCTATATTTATATAGTTTATTTTGCTTAAAGATTTTAACGATATTATAGTTTTCATTTCAGACTTTTAAGCTAAACTTATTCTTATTTTGAATTGTTTTTATCAAAAAAAATTCATTACACACCAATTTGTCTACAAAAATGTTTCTATTTAACTCACGTGATAATAAAAATGATAAAAATCTTGAAAACATTAGGTGACGAATTTTTATGTAATCACTTTGCAAATTTATTTATGATATTAACTACAAATTTGTTTGTAAAAAATAAATTGCACATTATAATAACAGAAAATTTATATTAATTTGCAAGAATCGAAAAAATTTTTTCTAATGGATACAGAAACAAATCTGCTATCAATTTGAATTAATGACAAGAAATTTACGATGTGCTTGTTTTAATTCTGCTGTTATTATGCGAGAGAAATGGTGACACGATGGCCGCAATGAATAAGAACAGTTAATAGAATATTTATATCGAGTCACCAGGGTGCTGGATTTTGCGAAGCATCACGGGAATTGAGATATGAACGATCCAGAGAGAAATCCATAGTTTCCGAGTTAGAGAGAAAAATAAAAACAAAGAGAAAAAGAGAAATAATTAGAATAATTGTAGAATGTTCATTCTGCAATGCATCTGTGTATTGAGAAAAAGAAATGTACAATTGGCGAAAATGTTTGTAATGATCATTATTTGATTGTTTGTTAAACCGACAAGATATATTTGATTATTGCGGAATGTTCATTCTCTTAAATTTTAATATGTGACGAGAAAGACAATTTTTGACTTCATTTACAATAATTATTAACTGGTTGTGGCCATTCTTTATAAGCTGGAGTTTTTATAACCACTTATCTTTGAAACTCTGTTATTGAACAAAATTTACTAATGTTGGAATACGACTTCTTATCTCGCGTTTGCTCCATAACAATCACATTCAGGAAATTTAGAGATATTGCGATATAATATTTGCGATGTAATATTTCAAATTATGTTTAAGAGATATAGGTTGAAGATTATTCAAAGTTGAAACGTTCCAATTTTTTGTAATAATTTATTATTAAAGTTATTATACGCATGTTTACAATTACCATTGACACTTATAACATTTCTTTATATTTATTTTTATAAATTCATATTATTAGAAGCATTCAAGATCCAGTTTCGATTAAACATATATAAACATTGTTCCTGAGTTATTGTGTGCTCATATTATATGGTTCTAATAAAACGTTTATTATTGTTTGTCGGTGTAATTATGCAGAATAGGATCTTTTCCGAATTTCGACATTATTCGGCTGCAATGTTGATAATAATTTTTGTTATGACTCAAATAGTGATAATAAAGGGGGGAAATTGAGAAATAAAAAAAAAGTTTTTTTTTTTGAAAATTATATATACTAAAACGTTATATATATTATAGTAGCGCATAGAGGCGCACACATAGGGGCTTTCATCCCATCTCCCTCTGCTACAAATGGCTTTAGAATGCCATCATTATTACTCAGTATATGAATAGAAGTAGATATATGTGTATATATTTTTCGACCTCTCCCGATTTATTATCACTTGTATCAACAAAGATTATTATTGCAATTGAAAAATATCGAATATTGAAATATATCGAAATTCAGAAAAGGTTCTATTGTAAATAATTATCCGAAAACGAATCAAATTCGAATCAAATTTTCCTGGATTTACATTAAAAACTGATTTAAAAATAATAAAGTATTTTCAATAAATTTCAGATTTTTTAAATAAACCGATTTTTTTTAAATAAACAGATTTTTATAAAACCGATGATTTAAAATTTCGAACTTATTCGAAATTATTATTATGCATTCGAATCTTTCGAAAACAAATCGAATCAAATCCATTATAATTCGATTCGATTCGATTCGAATTTGAATAATTATTCACACACTTTTCTAGTAAATATATAGAAAAAAATTGTTTACAGTGTAGTATAATATAGAAGAAACCGATTATCATGAATCGATTATCAAAAAGCAAAATCGCTAAGCAGGGGATGGGGAGGGAATCGTACGCCCTTGGGCGGAAGAGAAGGAGGAAGGTGGAAGTCGTTTAGCATGAAGTCATGTGCCCCTATGCGATAAAGATAAAGTAGAATAAATAATTTAAAAAGTAGGTAGACTATATATTTTTCGACCTCTGACTTATTATCACTATTTGAATCATGACAAAGATTATTATCATCATTGTAGCCGAAAAAAAGTCGAAATTTGGAAAAAGTCCTTTTCTGCATAATTATCATCTGGCATAATTGTTTCTTTATTATGTTCTAATGTAATGATACAATGATATTTAGAAAGTGAGTTCTCAAAATTGGACTTCGAGATAAAAACAAAAAAAGTTTTGATAATATGATATATTATACATAACACGTTTATTTACTGCGCACGTTTTTATTATATATTTGCGCTGTAAACCTTAATAAAAAGAAACATGAAATATTATCAATTTGTTATATTAATTGCTACTCGATAGATGACGATTTCGTTTTACAACATAAGTTGCTGACAAGTTATTACCTAAAATTATCATATCGTGAAAACATCAATTTATCAACAAATGTGGTCTCATCTCAGTTGCTATAATTCTGATAGCAACACAGCTAGGATTTGTGAGCAACATGTCAGCTGTAATACGTTCTTATATGAATAGTTTTACAAGAATTTGATTGGAGAATTGAACATTATGAATGAAGGAGAACCCATGTGTTATGTTGTACATTTATATTTACTATATCCATTACTATAATCCATATTTACATTATGTTTGTATTTACTAGTCTCATTTTGTAATCGGCTGTTATTGCAGATGTCCTGACAGTGGGCCCCGGGCCACCAGGATGCCGACAGACGACGACTATGGCCGAAGAGATCGTCTCCTGTTGCACCAGCACCCGATCGCACAATACGGATCCTCATCATCCCCGCTTCCCGGATCGAGCACGAGTTCCGGCGGCGTGGGGACTCAGATTGGTTCCAATAATCTCGGTGATTGCTTTAAGCAGCAAATACAGCAACAATCGTCCGACTTGCGTTCGGTCACGAATACAGCAAGCCAATCGGGTCAAGAACGTCACCAGTCGGATCAACAGACCCAAAGCAACGAGCATGTCGGGACCCGAATGGTTGATCGACACGAGAAATCCGTGTCGGAGAAGCCTACAATTGATTTCTCCAAATGCGGAGAGAGTCGTCCGTCGAGTTGTGAGCGCTATGGGCATTATCAGACCCAAAACAGTGAGCATGTGGGAGGATGGGTGGGGGTTGAGCGGCACGAGAAGATCGTGGATAAGTCTTGTATCGATTACTCAAAGTGTGGAGAGGATCGTCAGCCGAGTTGTGAACGTTTCGGACATTATCAGGCTCAAAGTGGCGAGCACGTGGGGAGTCGAATGGGGGGCGAACGGCTCGAGAAATCATCTGATAAATTGTCGGTCGATTTTACCAAGTGCACCGCCGATGGTCGACAGTCGAATTGCGAACGTTTCGGGCATTATCAGACTTCGACATTTGGTCAGTCCTCGTTGCAGGGACACTATGGCGGTGCACACGCAAGTGCTGATCGTTTCACGCGATTCAACGACGTCAGTACGTTGCACGGCGAACAACGGGCCCCGAATGATCGTTACTCAGTCTGTAACCCGGAGTTGCGCTTTGACACGACAGGCACGAGCGGGTCCAGCGAATATGCGAACACGAATGCGCTCACAAGCTCTTTCGTTTCGGAGACGTTCCCATCGCCGCCGTCGCCAGCACCAGCGAACGACCGCTTCGTCCCACCACCGCCATTGTCACCCAGTCCGAGCGAGAAGTATGCCTCGAGCCAGAGTTTGGCTGATTACCCTTCTGCTGATCGCATTTTGCCCCCCAATTCTCCGGGGCCCAAGTATGGTGCCGACAATGCCACTACAGCATCATCGATGCCCGCCAAGGAGCGCTTTGCTTCCGCCGAACGGCTGCTGGCCAATCAGCAGTCAGATACAGGCGACACTAAGGATCAACAACGCTACACTGGACCACCTGATCGCCTGCTTTCGGGATCCTCTCCGATCCTGGGAGGACTTCAGACTGGACTCCAGAGTAGCGCGGTCTATGCTAAAGATACTCGCTACGCCGCCATTTCCGCTGATAGGATATTATCCTCCTCGCCAATACACGCTCCGGTACCTGAAAGATTTGTTGATAAATCGGAAAGGTATTTGGGTGAGTCACCCATTCACGATAGGTATCCACGACAAGACCCACCAGCACATCACGAGCGGTATTCGGCGATGGCGACGACCACTGAGAGGTGAGTTCAAATTAGCTTAAATTGATTTTGAGCAATAATTTTGTGGATTTATGAATTGCTGCAGTAATCAATTGTGTAAATTTATTGAATTCATTTTATATACACATATTTAATGTCGAACAATTGTTAGATTTGCTACATAATTCACAATGAATTATAAATCGTGCTCGGTTCCGAAATGTACTTCATGTCTCTTCCATTTGGAATGTCTGCAGATTCCTCTCGAATTCGCCTAATCCTGAGAGCGCGCATCAGCGCTATTCATCATCAGACCGCTCATCACTTCAGACTTCCTCAAGTAATACCGAGCAAACTCGACGTCTCTACACCGACAGAGGAGTCGAGACGATTTGCCAGAAGTATACTGATCGGTCCATCGGCTCTCCAGCGTCCGCTGACTTCGGTCGATACTCAAGTTTCTCGGAAGTCGGCAGTCAGACGCGATACGTGTCCAGCAATGATCGTTTTAACGACCTCGCTCTACAGCGTTGCAGTCAATCGCGATCGATTGATAGGTTCTCCAGTGATCGATACCTGGCTGGATCGTCACCCGCACACGATGGCAGGCTATCTAATGCCGAAACGCCGCGTTACATCGTTTCTTCTACTGAACGTCTGTTGGCACCGACATCTTCTTCGTCATCCTCCTCGTCAGAGACTGATAAGTGTGCGTTTTGCTTTGCTAGTTGAGCTAAAAATAGAAAATGTGTTTTGCGCTTGATTTATTTTTTGTTCCACTAATATTTGGATTCTTAGTTTTATGAATTATTGATATTTGATCACTTAAATATCCAAGAGCTCTAGTTATATCTTCAAATTTTAAAACTTTTACTCCACAAAAACTTAGTATCATAAAAATATCATAGTACATTCCGTAAAAACTTGGTACCATAGTAATATCACAACACACTGTCAAAGTCTTTTCAAGAATAATAAATAGATGAATTTAAAAAATTAAAAAGACATCAATTATATATATATATATATATATATATATATATATATATATGTACGGTTTCTATATTTTGCTTGAAATTTCTATGTTTCAATCAACTTTCATTCTCAATTTTAAATATTATCAGTATCATTTTCCATTCCAAACTTAGGCTCCAGGTATCATTCGCCCTATACAACGACCACCGGCACTCAATCTTCGGCCTCCAATGAGCGCTTTGCGCCAATCTCGCCAACGTCGGAAGCGTCCAACATCCATCGCAGCGGCAATGGCGGTTATCAGAATACGAAAAATACCGTTGATAAATATTTGGTCTCGAAGTCGGTTCAGAGCAATTATGATCGCTACTCGGTCGGCAGTCAAAATGATCACCAGTTCGGCCAAGACCGATACTTTACTACAGGCAGTAATGGCGACCGATTTCAGACTTCTCCCGGAACTGATCGTTTTCATACTCCTGCTGATCGCTATTCGCCAGCACGCAGCGTCACGGACAAATACCTGTCCTTGCCGAAGCCTAAGGACAGATTCACTGGCCGCATAACACCCATATCTTGTACCACTGCCGTCGCAACGTCCTCCACCGATCGCACTTACTGCTCGTCTAATGTGAGCTACGTACCCCCAACTGCGCACACCCCAGTTGAACGATACGTGCCCCAACCGCCTCCCGAAGTGCTCTATCCGGATAGGTAAGAATCGGAGGCAATATGATAAGGGATCACTATATATATATGTATAACCTTAAAAATATCTTAGAATTATAAATTATAAATTTTATTTTTTCTTTCTTAAAAGAATTATATTAATCTTGCTATGACAATTCTAACAACAAGAAAAATAAAATTAATTTTAGAAATTTCCATTCCTTTCTCAATTAAACTGTAGTTATTTATTTGGTTTTCTCTAACTGCATTATAAAACATGTTGCTAATTTTTGAAAAATTACATATATTATAAATAAATTATAAATTAAGTTATATATAATATAATAATTTTACGATACGGATATTAAAAATTATTCAATCAATTATTTTAATGTAATCTCATATTTTAATATAATCTCATACGATTTACATCATTTTATTTTTCAAAAACGATTTATTTTTTATTAAAAATTTTTCTTGTCCTAAACTTCTGTGTCCATTTCCACATGAGTGAAACCTAAAAGCTTGATTTCTATGATTATTTAGATATGTAGATAGATATGTGCCGCCTGCAGCGCACACACCAACCGATCGATATGTACCCGCGAGCGATCCAGGGGATCCATACATGCGTCGCGACCTTGGCTTTCATCACCATTATCGGCTACCGCCGCCCTCCGGTTATCCGTATCAGACGCATTTCCGGTTCCGTGGATTTGCATACGCGACATCCAGTCGGCTGGGCGGCAGTCCTGGGTCCAGCAGCTCTAGCAGCACGACGTCTAATCAGCGCGAGACGTTCGCCACGTCGCCATTGCTGAGACCCAAAGTGCGTACTTCCGCAGTCGAATTTGGTACAGCTACAGGTGCTGCCGGCACCATCGGCACCGCCGGCACTGCGACGACTACAACAACTGCCAACATCGGTGTCGGCCGTCACGTGTGCACGAATCCAGCCGCCTGTTGCGGAGATGTATCCACTAATGGCAGAGCTTGTTGCCAGATGAGAAGATCTTTGCCACCTGGAACACTACCAGCGATACCTACGCAGACTTCTTCATGGTGAGTACTTGTACGAGCATTATGAATTTGGGAGACCGTTCAACGAGATTCGAAAATATTTGAAGTTGAATCCAAATGTGTTTTATGAGATCTAGGATTACAATTACGTAAAGAGCATTCAGAATGTGGCTAAGGCTATATACATAAAATGAGAGGATGATGTTTTCTATTCGAATGAGTTAAGTAATTTAATGTAATTTAATTGATTGTATAAATAGAAATACATTAATTAAGATAGGCAAGAAACGGAATAAATATTTGCTCACCATTGGTGAGTATGAAGTATCAGCAGTACTGCTGCTGTAACGTTCATCAGAAAATGAAATGCAGAAATGATAATACATCAATGAGACAATAGTAATATATGATAATAAAATATACACACATAGTGAGAACAAAATATCCTCGAAATATCTTGAAAAATATAAGTTTTATAAAAAACTTTCAGATAAAAGTTGTAGCGTTTAAAAAGATCTATTCATTCTTATTAGTTTAACTTTGAGTTGCATCGCCAAAATCAGAACAAGATCGTCTTAAATTTTTAAAATGAAATTCCTTATTTTTTATTACATATTTGTACAGCCATTCTTTTTAACGCACCATAATTTTATCTAATTTAAGTAAGCAATTTGTAGGCTGAATTATTTTTCGATCTTGCCTTTATTTAGTTGGATCATCTTCCGATTTTGTTTTCGTAGACTACACATCTTACCATTTGATAACTTCGAAACAGGTTATTTAAAATAAAATTATAATGCTTTGAAAAGATCTGAAGAAAGACTACAAGAATATGCAATAAGAAATAGGAGGTTCTATTTAAAAAAATTCAAGGTGAACTTGTTCTGATCTTGGCGACGCCACTCAAGGTCAAACTGATGATATTAGTAAATAAATCTTTTTAAATCTTAAAGTTTTATCTGAAACAATTTTCTATTAAGCTTATATTTTTTTAAATATTTCAGAGATCAAGTATTTTTTTCTGTATAAAATATCTGAGCCAAATAAGACTTACTTAATTTATTTTATTTAAAAAAAATTCTATTTAAAATTCTATTATAAAAATATTGAAATAAATTAAATATTGAAATAAATTAAATGAGAATCAAATTTTTATTTCATTTACTTATAATAATAAAATATATTGTTTATATAAAATATTTATAAATGAACAAAAAAAAATTTAAACTCTGATATTGAGGTTTGAATATAATAAGGTCCATATAAAAAATAAATTAATAACAAAAAAATAAACATTATCTTTCTAAATAAATTTTAAAATGATTATTAATCATATAAAGGAAATTTCTTAGAACTTATTTTACTTTCAAACATTACAATTATCTTTAATTAATCTGTAATTCTGTATCTTTATAATCTGTATCTTTGTAATCTGTATCTTTTATCTGTAATTAACTCTTTAATCTTTAGAAATTTCTATCAATTTGAATACAATTTTAGCTTTTCAATTCATATAATAATTAAATAATATTTACAATATATTAATATATTAATAACCTACAATAACTGTCGACTTTTTTGACATAACTTTTAACATAACGAATTTTCAACATTTGTGGACTATATTATCAAGACGTCGATGAAAATTATTCACAATTTTGCTGATGATGGTTTGAAATAAACCGAAATATCTAAAGAAGTTTGTATCAACAGTCATTGTAGATTATTAATATTATGTGAATATTATTTGACTATTATATTGCGCATCAATTCCCGCGTTGTATTAACTCATATTGTCCGTATACTCTATTATTATTTAAAAAAAAAAGTTATACTCATTAAAAAAATTGAATTATTTGTTATTTTCGAGCTAGGAAATTAAATAATATTATAATGTATTAGGTGTACAACTTTGCTTCCGCCGTTTTCCTATAGATGGCTTTAGTGGTAAGTGGTGATCGAAATAAATAGATCATAGACGTCATACAATAAACTTGGGCATCTGTCAACATAACCC
>Ga0157363_1006537_pt1 | contig 10972 bp, 5 predicted proteins | sample AttsexASBM1_FD_111477 | JGI IMG/M metagenome (GOLD analysis project Ga0157363, IMG submission 111477) | Fungus gardens microbial communities from leaf cutter ant in Ribeirão Preto, State of São Paulo, Brazil - Atta sexdens ASBM1 | ecosystem: Host-associated > Fungi > Mycelium > Unclassified ...
ATGTCGAATTTTGTGTTAACCAAGCAGCATTTGCGGGAGGTTTTGATTTTCTGCTTTAATTGGAAGAAAAGTGCGGCTAAAGCCCATCGAATGCTTGTCGAAGTTTATGGTGACACTGCTCCACTGATAAATGTAGGGAATGGTTTCGACGTTTCAAGGATGCAGATTTCAGCATTGAAGACAAGTCTCGCTCTGGACAGAAAAAAATTCGAAGACAAAGAATTAGAGGCATTACTCGAAGAAGATCAGAGTCAAACACAAGAGGAGCTTGCAGAATCATTGGGGGTAACTCAACAAGCCGTTTCTGTACGATTGAGAGCTATGGGAATGATTTAAAAACAAGGAAATTGGGTGCCTTTTGAACTGAAACCGAGAGACGTTGAAAGGCGATTTTTCACTTGCGAACAGCTAATTCAAAGATAACAGAGAAAAGATTTTTTGCATTGAATTGTGACATTGGAGATGAGAAGTGAATATTCTACGACAACCCTAAGAAGAAAAAATACTACGCTAAGCCTGGTCAATCGTTGCCATCGACTTCAACATCAACACGGCCGAACATTCATGATTCGAAGATCATGCTCTGTATCTGATAAGACCAAAAGGTCTTGTTTACTATGAGCTGCTGAAACCTGGTGATTCCATTACGGGTGATTGGTATCGGCTACAATTGATTCGTTTGAGCCATGCATTGCGAGAAAAACGGCCGGAATACGAGCAAAGACATGATAAAGTTATTCTTCTTCATGACAACGCTCGGCCTCATGTCGCTAAAGTCGTAAAAAAATATTTGGAAACGCTCAAATAGGATGTTTTACTGCACCCGCCGTATTCTCCGGACATTGCTCCTTCTGATTATTGGTTGTTCTGAAGGATGCAGCAAGTTATCGGTTCACTTCTTTCGCAGAAATCGAAAATTGGCTCCAAAATTGGATCGCCTCCAAAGACGAGTCATTTTTTCGAGATGGAATTCGAAAATTGCCTGAGAGATGGAAAAAAGAAATAGGCAGCGACAGACAATACTTTAATTGATCTGTTCAGTCATTTTGTTTTGAAATAAATGCACAAAAAAACGGATCGAACTAATTTGTACTCCCAATAAATTTTATCATCTCTACGTACAATTTTTTCTCGAGAATCATTGTTGTGATTGACTTTATCTATTTGTTGAATCATAATTTCTCGCAAAGAGGATTAAATTTTCAATACATGACAAATAGGGGTGCTTAAATCGAATGTGGTATTGTTTCGGATAATACGGAGAATACAATACCAATGCCGAAAGTGTTCAAATTATCTAATTAAAGCATCAATATTTCAAAATATCTTGAACATCTCTAGTGGCAAGTCATTTCAAATGTCTGTGACAACATCCATTTTGCTACTATGGCAGCTTGCTACTATGGCAGCCGGAAGTAGAATCCGATTCCCGTTTGCATCGCGGCACATCGAATATCGGGAATCGAATCGTGCGGAAGCAGCTGTTCGCTTATGCCAGACTAGCATATTGAATGTGAAGAAGAATTTCATAAAGAAAGAGAAAGGAGCTTCTTCTAAGAGCGCTTTGAGATTTCGATGCTACTGCTATATTTGAGGATATATCTTGGGGATTAGATTGAGATCTTATCCAAAGAAAATAGATGAACTTAGCAAATCTCATATTGAATACAAGACAATAAACCGTAATCGCTTTGTATTTAATATGAGAATACAAATTTGATTCATAAGATCTCAAATTCAAGTCCTTATATTATAATTTTTATGAAATGTCGCGTATAAATGAACAAATTCAATAAAACTCTGAACTTTTTATAACAATATATATAGAGAGTATATATGCAAATAGAGATGTATTAATGTATATTTGAAGATAAAATAAAATAACGCTTACCGAACTGCAGGAACTTCTAAAATATCCCATTCTACCGACATGTAGAATTCAGACAGGTCAACTCCTACGTCCACTACATTGCTCCCCGATTTTTCGTCCATGTGTCTTAGGTCGACCTATGTGACAGAAAAAGTGGCTAGCATTAAGCTTATGCGTAAAAAGTCGCCATTGTTAAAACGTTCGAACTCCATGCCCACGTAATTCATTTCTGATGTACGAGCGTGCAGTCAGAGATAGCTCTCATACAACATAAAACATATACAAAAGATTCTATATTTCTTTATTATATTTTTCTCCAAATCTTAAAAGGAGATAATTATAAGGAATACATTGATACATCGTTTATTATGGCTTCAGTCTACAACTGCACACTCGTGTTTAATTGCTTGATTACGAACAATAATTCTGAAATAAACTTTCAGTGCATGTCTTGAGATGCACTTGGTGTTCGCAGAAGCGCAGAAGGAGCTAATTATCAAGGAATTAAAAAACGGAGCGTCGATTGTGGTGGTCCACAACAACAGGACACTCTAGAGCAGCAACTAGATCAGCGGAATATCGCCTTTATATACATATCGATATCTATGTGTGCACCACATTGCAGAGTAAAAGGAACACGCAGTCAAAGAAAGAAATCAGACTAGCGCACTCGATTCGGTTTCACTCGTGAATTCAGGGCTATAACAGCAGCTATGCACCTAACGCTAACGAAATATTCCATTCAGCCGCGATTTCTTAATATAAATGTTTTTTCGAGTTATTGATAGTAACTTTTGACCTGTGGACTGCCGTAGAAGTTTTACATAGCTCAGAAAATAAATTGATGGAATTTCTTACCTAGAAGAGAAATTAGTAAATCTAAAATTCCTCTCCAATTTGTAATAATCATTGTTTTTTCCGGAAATATTGTCGTCAACTTGTAATTATTTTTAATAAACTGTTTCTTTATACAACATTTTGTTTTTCTGAGTTAGTAGTAATATCTATTATACATTCCAATTCTGTGAAACTTTTATATTTTGTAAACAATCACTGTAAAATCAATTTACAACATTTATTTTGTAAATTATTCTAGGAAAAATGTATATTTGTTATACTTTTTTGTACTGCGAATTGTATAGTTAAAGTAATTATATACATTTTAAAATGTTTACTGTATATTATGATTACGATAGTAACTATTGTCGAATCAAGTTCGCTGATGCAGAATTAGTTTGCCTCATCAGGAATAATTCCGCCGTTAAGTTCCTAACATTGTCTTCTGTGAAGCCATTCGTGCATCATGCAGCAAGATTAAAGCCAGCGGCGGCTTTAATGTTACGTAAGTGTCTAACCATTGGTTCAGGCGATCGTTCGCTGCAGTGGTATTACTGTGAAATACCTCGGGCAGACGCATCTCCGGTGATTTAAGTAACGGTGCGCTTGCGGACGATACTTTGTCACTGCTGCGAGGCGAAATTAAAGCCGGCAAACAATTTCGATGCAATGCCGGTGATCACAACTCTGAAGAATGCAATCGCCCTGAATTGCCCGCGAAATCTGACGAGCTATTCGGTTTTGCAACGACAGAGAAAGCCGCGCTATTATAAATCACGTCTATTTCGCTGAGAGCGCAATTTTGTTATAAATTTTTTTCAAGAGATCGTTTATCTTTTAAAATAAATTTTCAAATATATTTAGTAAAAGCAGCGTTGTAAACAAAACTAGTTAAACTTATATCTTTTTTCTTTTGTTCTTAATTGATTTATGAAATTGTGAAACACTAAACGGCTATAAAAACTGGAGTAATGTGATTTACTACGATCCAGTTCTTCAACTTAAATCTAATAATTATCTATTCCGACAAGAAACTTCCGAGATTAAATTCAATCATTATAAAATTAACAAAATACTATATATTGTATATTTTCGATTAAAAATTGGTAATGTATCTAAGAAACAATTTTATCTCGTCACAATATAATAAGACTAATCTTTTATAAAGCACACATTTTTTCTTATATTCAAATTTCTTAAAACTTGATATAAGGAATTTTTGGGATTATTGATTATGAATTATGCAATCAGATTTTGAAAATTTTTTAAATGGCACATTGAAAAGATAAAAATAGGTCCAATTACTTAAAATTGGATAAATATTCGGGGATGTTTTTAGAATCTCTGATAATAAATCTCAAGTAAAAATTTAAAAATTAAAAATATTTACTTGGATTCAATATGGCGGATTCATAAAAAATTGACTGATAATAATTAGTTAAACTACTGAGTATGTTTTCATAAAAATTTAAGTGCATTTTGTATTTGAGTTTGTCATTTTGAGTCTACCATTTTGAATTTGATAATTTTTTGCTTGTATTCAACATAAGTGATTTCAAAAACGTATACGAACATAGTCTTTTATATAATTCAATCTATTTTATGCAATGTTAATCATTTTCTTTTTAATTTTTACTTCAAAATCAGCGATCCAAAAAAAAAGAATACAATTGGTGACGGTTATATCAAATCCAACTACTTTTCACGATTTTCTGCCATTTTCTTTCTTCTTGTTTTTTGAAAATTTATAAATTTTAAGCTTTAACTTAAACAGTCTAGCTGGAGCTTAAATGCTTGTACTTATGTGAATTATATACTACGTATGTATCAGTCCCCAGAAACGCCCGCTGAAATGATTTTTCGATCTTGAAAACATTGATTCTATTAGATTATCGCAGTAATATCGCAGTAATATCACGATGCTTATTCGCATCTTCGAAACAATCTTAATAATGTTGAATAACATTAAAATCTGTAAATAATTAATTCTTATTGCGAAAAATATTATCTCAGCCGAATGTTGAACCCGGATCTCTTGCATTCTGTGCGAATGTCCTAAGTGTTTAGACTAAACTACCGAGGCCTTAGTAATATTCTTCTAATAATTGATATATGAAGGAACAACGGCTCTTTAGGCGATGTAAAAAAACAATATAATATATTATAGGACCATATATGTGTGATAACATAAATTATAGAAATCAAAATCTTAAACGAGCTGAATTAAATGCTTATATGATTCTTGTGTTTCTGGAGACCACATACATTGTATATAAATTCACAAGAATCATACAAGCATTTAAGATACAGCTAGACCATTTAAGATTTTTATTTCTATAGTGTTATCTTTTCTTTTCTGTGTTATCACACGTATATGATCCTATAATATATCCTATAATATATTGTTTAAAAATTTTAAATTCAAATTCGAAATCAGTGACCCCCAAAACTTTCGGATATCAAGTTTTAATATACCTTCTATAAACAAAACTTTTTATTATAATATATATTATACAAATGAAAAATTTGTCTTTGAATTGCCACTCCGAGTAAATTATCATTAAATTAAAAATTTTTAATTAAAATTCAGATTCAGTAATTCCTACTGCTAAATATGAAGTTACAAAAAAAATCAGCCGCAGGGAATATATATTTTTTATTTTTTAAAAAGTGTTACATAAATGTAACATCATGCTTCATAAGATTAAATCCAATTATGAGATGTATTACTTGAAATTCTGCTTAAAATGAGAATTATATTAGAGAATGTACTTCACACCTGCTGTGAAATAAACATTTCAATTAGATTCACGCAAAATCGAGGTGCTGCGAATGGAATTAATTAAACGACGTGTACGGGATACCGCACCATTTGATCTTGGAGAACTTCGCTAAAGATCCTTTGAAGTGTAGACAGGCTGCCACATTAATCTCGCGAGTAACCGAACGGAAACGGAATTTAAAAAAAATGCATTATTAGTCGAAGCACGTCGCGCAATCCTTTTTCTCTAAAAATTGCGTTATCTTGCACGTCTGGTAATCGTTACGTGTGATTTGTCAGTTCCGCGTTTATCTCGCCAATTTACTTCCGTTCCATGGAGCAAATTTATAGTATCTACTTTCTCTCCCGCGATATCACTTTATTACAATTATTATTTATTTATCATTATATTTTTATACATTTATTCGATGTTTAACCAATATTTTTTTTCTGCCTTTTAATTTTTTAATAAAAATATAAAATTTGTTTTTTAAACAAGTTAATTTAATATATTACTTATTTTTACATATAAAAAATTATTAGAACTATAAATAATTGAAACATTTAAGAAAAATGTTTTTTTTAAATTTGATCAAAGATAGATTTTTTTTAATTTTATCAAAAATTATAAATTTCTCAAATTCAAACATATGTGTATTATCTTTATAGCTATATATTTTCTACTCGGACTTTCCGAAAAATAAATAAAGAATTCCGCGTGGCACTTTTCCAAATTCCGTTCGTTTCAGATTAACTGACGTATAAAGGGAGATAGAAATGCCTGATAGGAGTTTTTGATAATTTGTGAACATTTCTGTGTGAGTTGAAAAGAAGACGGAGATCTAAGTTACAAAGAAGAGACGCGCGAACTTTTTAAGCAACGATGAATGTCGTCAGAAGATCTCTCAAAGTTACAAGGACGGAAAGGAATCGACTAGTACATTTAGGTACAGTTAGGTTAGGACGTTATCAATCGAGACGGTCAATCGAGAAGCAGTTGATGTTTCTTGAACTTCTTTGATGTGCTGAAATCGAGAATGTTTCGAATTTTCCAATGCCCGCTGAGCAATGCACTCTGTGGTTTATAAAAGAAGCAAAAACTCTTATCTTTATCCAGAGAACTTATAACGTACTTCAATTTTGTAACTCTTTGACAGTTCGATATTATTATATTGTCATTGCGTAGCTTTTTTTACCATATAATTGCGCAATAGATAATTTCAGAGAAATGTCATACTGGCATGTTTTAGCAAATCATGAAAGTGAAAGAGATATATATACATATGTACATAAAGTACATTAGATTGATAAGAAAAATAAATTTTTTTTTTTCGACCTCTCAATTCAAAAGCTTCCATTTCATGCCAAAAGAACAGCCCTATATTTTTATCAAAAAATATAAAAATTTAGAGGTCGCTAGTGAAGTTAAATGCAATTTTTAAAGACTCTAAAGGAAATCCCAGGAAAATTCCAACTGGATCTTGTTTTGAGTAACCAGACCTATAATTTGAGGAGAGTAATGACCCATTTGAATGCTTGAATGCCTTGCTAAAATTGATCTTAAATTCGAAATTTGATCATTTTTTTACATTAATGTATTTCTTAAGATGTATATCGTAAAGTTAAATGAATTATTGCATCGTGTTCAGCAATAAAAAAAACATTTACCACATTTATAATCCGCTCTAATTCATTTTTGCATCAAATTAACATGTATTAAAGAATAAACATGTGCATGAACATGTATTAAAGAAAATCAAAATTTTGATTTAAGAATCATTCATTAGCGATCTTTAAATCTTAATATTTTTTGATAAAAATTTAAGATGTTCTTTTGATATGAAATAGAAGCTTTTGAGCTGAGGGACCGAATAAAAAAATTTTTTTTTTACTTTCTCGGTCTAATTTATACGTACATGTTTTTAGTATATCCAACAGTATTGCTGGCAGCTATTATTTGTCAGCTGTCAACTATCAGCTTTATGGTTAAATGCAATATGAATAAAATTGCTGATGTAAATTTGTATCATAAAATAATTTATTATCGTAAAAAAATATATATATGGTTGGATGTATAGTATTATTTTGTAATAATTCTATAAAAAAAGAATATATTATGAAAGAAGAATATATTATGAAAATGATTCTTCAGTTTTTTTAGAATGCAATAGAAGATAAATATTTTAAAAAACGAGAAAAAAAAGGACAATGAGCCAAAAAATTATTCAATTACATAGTTAATGTAGAATATAAATAACATAAGTATTGAAATATAAGTAAAGAAAAACAATTATATCCTTTAATTAAGATTTAATATGATGTGCTAGCAATAAACAAACAGACGTTTCGATCGCGATCAGATTATTATCAATGTTAACAACATTGTAAATATTTAAAATTATATCCTATAAAAAAATGCATTATTAAGTAAGGTAAAGAAATATTTTGTATGCAAGTATCTATTTATTACCAAATCTTTTTCTAATTCAAGTATTTTTAATATAAAATAAAAATTTAGAAATTGATACATGAAAAACTAACAGGAATGACCAAAACACGGTGGAAAAATCACAAGTGATAATTGTATGGCAAATTTTGATTAGGAGTCACTACACAATATAACAATATTGATACTATCGTTAAGAATTATAGAATCGGAATATTGTTGAATAAAACGAATTTGTCGAAATTCTATGAGAGAGAAAGGTAAATATATAAATTAATATATAAATTTGTTCCTTGTACATGACATAGATTACTCATTTTAACTTTAATTAAAATTATAGAATGAAAGCAATATTATAATAGTTGGAATGAAATAGTATATACAGGGTGTCTTGAAATTCGCAAATCAAAATATTACAACAAAAAAATTTTCAAAAAAATTAAGTACAAGTTATTTGTAAATTTTTATTTTAAGCAATATTTCAAGTAATTTTTGAAATATAAAGGTTTAAATAAATAATATGGTCAATTATAAACTACATTTAGACAGTCATATATCCATGAGTTACATGCGGCATGTGAGAGTTGGTAAACGCTCATTTCAACACATTCACAAATGATATATTCTCTAAACATAATGTGTAATTGACCAAAAAACTTTTAAATCTTTATATTTAACAAATTACTGTTTTAAAAAATTATAAATAACATTTTCACTTAATAAAAAGTAAGAAATAAAATTGTTAAATAAAGATTCGACCATTATAATTCTTTAGTTCTTATTTCTTATTAGTTATGTCTTCACATGTACGGTCCAATAAAATTTTTATTTTTCATTTAATTTTTCTTGCTGTAATATCTTAATTTGCGAATTTTGAGTCACCCTATATACAGAGAGAAAGTATATATATTTTTCGCTTTCATAGGATTTTGATATTTTTGACAAAATAGTGCATAGCGATTTTGTGTTATAGGGTCTCTAAAACTTCATTGTAAATGTCAAAAAATTTTCATGAACATTAAAGAATTCTTGCAGAAATAATGGCGCTCCGTAAACGCTTCTTTATTGACTTTGATAGAGAGAAGGAGATGACACCATTGCGAATCTTTTTACGGAAGGATCGTCAGCTGAGACAGCTGGTTCGCGATTGCCGATACATCGGAGATTGTTTTACTGAGATAGTCGCGGTAGTTTCACGCGTTCCACTTATTGTATCGTCGCCTATTGCTTTTGTTATACTGCATATAATCGATCGTGAAAACAATTTCAACTTCACCTACATTCGCGAGACGAAATGAAAATATCGTTTTGTTTTCGTTTCTTTCGATCTTCAAACACAACGAAATTTTGCAAACTTCGAACATTTTGTGATATATACATTGAATTCATCGATTCGTGAAAATCAAACGCCTCCTGCACGAATCACGAGAACAAGAGCTTTGCTGATCGAAAGATTAGTGTTGATCTTTTGATGCGATAAAGGCGAGCTTGATGTGATGGAGGGTAGGTTGAAAGGGTGATTCGATGAGGCGATTTAGATAGCAGGGCTTACGGCGTCTAGACATGGTGAGGGAAGATATGTAAGGGGAATGATGGCGAAAGGCGTGCTGTATTTGCAATAAAGCGCGCGGGTTTTCGCATGGGCGTTTAAATTGCACTTTGTGGTGGTGCGAGCGAGTGCACAGCCACTTAACATTCTAAAATACTCGCCAGTTTTTCCTCGAGTATGCTTCCATCGGTACGCCGTATTATAATTCATTTTAATTGCAACTATTTTCACGATTGAGAACAGTAAAATTTAGCATCGCGAATGTAACAGATATGCAATTTAGATAAATAGATAATAACCGTGCTGTTCTCGAAAAGAATTTGTCGTTTGCGAGAAATTTCCTTTTTTCTCTTTTTTCATGAAAGCCGTATCAAGATTTTAATAAAATTTTACAGAAAATAATAACCATCTCTTTCCCTCGTCTTCATAAATTTCTTCTTTTTCTGCAATCGATTTGAGGATGAATGTCATCAACAAATATTTGGAGGCCAGTATACGCGTTGCGTTCTTAAAATATTTTTTCTTTAATAAAATCTTTTATCGTGACAAGCCAAAAAATAACATTGTGAGAGACTGTAGCTGCCTTTACTCAAGTTTTTGTATTTCTGTCGTTTCTCTTTTCATTCTATGTCAGCATTTAAAAGGAAAGAATGTGGACCAAGTAATTTCGATGCGTCCACGTCAAGTCAACTAATTGCGTTTCTTTAGATCTCGGAGCTTTTTGTCAGTGCACTTGATGTCAACGAAGAAATTACGATGGACGGACGAATCGATTCGTACGACAGTGATTTTTTGTCATTAGCTATCGGTACGACGTTTGCGGAACAGCGTATGAAATTGCGGATGATGGATGATGGATACGGCGATTGTCGTCTTTTTTTACGATGGCATCATCCTTGTCTCTCTTTGTTATGCGCATTTCATCGAAACCTTGGACAACGGAGATCTTTAATTATTTCCGAAAGTTTGCCGTATAATAAGTAACTGAAAGAAAGAATTGCGAATGAACGAATCCGCCGCAGTGTAAGATGAATAATCGCGAGATTTGCGAGATTTACAAAATTTGAAACTCAAAATTTGTGAAATTCCCATTTTGTAAAGAAAATGCTTTTCTAAGAACGAACATATTTCATTCTAAGCAGACTTAATTTCGTGTTTTATCCTTCTATAATCTTCAAGATTGCGTCACTCTTAGAAACGCAAACCCTCCAAGCGTTGAAAATACAAACAAAGAAAACTCAATTTCTTAGGAATAATACACGTATAATCGAAGCATATACATGTTAATATGGTTTGTTTTATTGTATTAAAACTTCAACTACTTAAAATATTCAAATTATTCAAGTACATAATTAAATGCTTAAAACTAAACGTTATTAGATGTACAAATATATTAGGTGTACAAAAAAGTTCTGAGCTTTTTTTTGTAAAATTCAATCTTTATTCGTATGTAATCGTACGGAAATGGCTTGCTGCGTAATGCCAAGCTGTTCTGCAAGCTCCTTTTCA
>Ga0157363_1006538_pt1 | contig 10972 bp, 6 predicted proteins | sample AttsexASBM1_FD_111477 | JGI IMG/M metagenome (GOLD analysis project Ga0157363, IMG submission 111477) | Fungus gardens microbial communities from leaf cutter ant in Ribeirão Preto, State of São Paulo, Brazil - Atta sexdens ASBM1 | ecosystem: Host-associated > Fungi > Mycelium > Unclassified ...
GTGTGTGTGTGTGTGTGTGTGTGTGTGTGTGTGTGTGTGTGTGTGTGTGTGTGTGTGTGTGTGTGTGTAGGGGAGGGGGGAATAGTAGATTAACCACAGCATGGAACTATATGACTCATTTAATGACAACTCTTATAGTATTCAAAATTTTATTCCTTTAAAGAGATTTTATCAGTGGTAAATGTTATAAGTTTAGTTCCCTCATGTCCAATCTCGAAAACTAGACTCATTCGATGTGTTTTCGCATGAAATGAACAAATTTTGCAAAAAAAAGCAAAACGTTTTGCCTTACGAAGCGAATGTCTGTGTTTAAAATATATTTTTATAAAAATTTTATTAATATATAGTCAAAAATATAGCTTAAAATACATTAATTTTTATTTTAATAATCTTAGTCGAATTATCGGTTCCGGGACTAATTGAATCAGATAGAATGCAATAGAAAAATGCATTTTTTTTCATATTAATTATTAGTTTCCCTTTATTAAAATATTATTAGGTAGTAGTAAATGTACGTAGTAACTGTGTAGAATTCATTTTTTTGATAAATCTCTTAATTTCGTCTGTAAAAATTCGAAAAATGAGTTTATTAGCTCCGGTCTCCCCTATGTCATTTCAATAGTCTGGCGTTTAAGGATTAAAACTTCAAAATAATAATTAATTTACCCACAGTCTTGGTATTTGTTTTTATTTAGCGCATTGTATGCAAAGCTATATAGGCCACAGCGCTGTTATTCATTTATTGTTAATGATTTTGGGTCTGAGTATATAAGTAAGAGAAAGTCGCTGATACTGACATACCACTTCATTTTTAGACAATATTTGTTTCAAAATAAAAATAAAACTTTAAATACATAAATAGGAACTAAAAAGTGTCTTCTATCAGATAATACATATAAGCAATTTTTATAATATTATTTGTAATTTTGCAATAATTTATTTTTTGAGATAAGCAAAACTGAGCGTCTGAAATGGACTCCACACAAAATGGACTCCAAAACTGATAGTGGGCAGTAATACCACATATTTCTATTCTTTTTCTTTTACAGAAATTCTCTATATAAAATACTTCTATATAAGAAAAAAATGATATAAATAAAATATAAAGAAATTAATATAAATAAAACTGATTTAGGAAATATAAGCACTATAAGTACTTTAAAACGATATAATATTATTAACAATATAGTCACTATTATTTAAATTATGCAACTTGCAAAAGAAAATCATAAGAATTTTATTTTCGCATTTATAGATTTCGTTTTTATAGATTTCGCTAATTTCGTGTAGAAACAAGCCACAAATATACGAATTATGCGTTTACACTTTTTTATTTAACTAAATAAATTATGTTTTTATTAGTATTAATAAAACAATAGTTTCTATAAGAAATAAGGTAATGTCACTTTAAGAGACTTATGTCAATATCGGCAATTTTCCTTTATTGTAAGTAGTGAAGAGAGCCGTTCTGTATCGTAATACTTTTCAAGACACGATTGTTTTTGTTACAAATAAATGACGCTAAGAAAGAAAGACACTCAATACGATTATTCTTTCCAATTATTAGAATTCGTGACTGGTATTTTGCGCTTTTAGCTTTCGTGATTAATAATTCTTAAATGGAGGTAATAGTTTTATATTTGTCAAGAGAGAGATAGAAATTGATTTTTCAGCATCGATTTATTTTAAAAAATTAGTGAAATAAAGTGGAAGAAAGATTGGTAAATTATAAATTATTGTTTCACAATTATTTCACAATTTAAGAATAATAATTATTCTGCTAATATAATCTTTGATGTCAAATAAATTTCTTGTCTCAGTGCAAATTTTTCGCTGCTTTTATTACCTATAATTTGTTTACCGATTTCGAATTAAAATAGCAAAATTAAACTGAGATCATCGGAAATCAAGCATTTAAAAGTACTCTCCAAAACTTTTATAGTGATCTATATCACTTTGAAAAATGAAATCTTACTCTTAAGGATTGAAAACTGAGCCATTCTTTCTTAAGTTTGATTTTTTATTCTTTAGAGTGAAATTCCACTTCAAAGAATTTAGAGAGTATCACTCGATACAATAATTATATTATATTAATTATTTTACTCTGCATCACTTATTTAAAAATAAATTGCAAGTGAAAATTTAGCATATTATATAGAGCTTTAAATAAAATAATTGGTTTAAAATAATCAATGTAATCTTAATCTTGATAACGTCATTTAATCGTTGTACACAATAGTTGCTTTCCATTTATACCGATTCTCAGATAATTCTCATTTGTGACTAATATCATTCATAACTCAGTTGAATGTTCTATTTGTATTCTGACCAGTGAGATTTAACTGAGTTTCTGTTTATATTCTACACAAGATCGATCATGTGTTTATTAGTAAACTTATTTTAAAAGGTTATGAACCTATGTTGTTATGTGAATTTTTTATCAAAGTTTTTTATGCAAATAATGATATCATTAATCTGAGTATGAAATCCGTACTGCACAAAAACTTGTAGCAATATTGCAGCAACATTTCAATGTTGCAATACAATGTTGCAGAAACGAAGACAAGAATGACTCTGTCGATTTATGCCTCTGCTAGAAAGTTCACTTTGAGTTATACTTGTATATATTGATTTGTATATAACCTAATAAAGTAAGAACCTGAACATAATGGAAGAATAGGAATTAATGATCACGTTTACACGGCACACTTAATCGGATTTCAAACCATCTGTAGTTATGAAACTGACCAATCTCATAACTCCTCTGAAAAATGGAAAAACTGGTTAATTTCTAACTACGAATATTATTAAACTCGATTAATGTAAAATCCATTTCTACCAATATGTAGATTAATTTTAATCTCAATTCAACTTATCTTTGCCTTTTTCTAGGTCTAAAGGTTAGAAAAAGACGAAGAGTCAATTCAACCAAGATTAAAGTTAATCTACATTAATGGACATAAGGTGTAAACGTAGTTAATGTCTATAATTTATAGGAATTGTGCCTCTAATTTATAAATATAAAACAAGAAGTAAGGATTAAATATAATGCACAATGGATACAATAATAAGATATAAAACATATAATAAAAAATTAGAAGTAGGAGTTAAATGTAACATACAATGAATACAAATAAAATATGACTTCATAATTAATTATGTCTTTATATTTTAAACATTTCCGATATGTACAGCCAGTACTGAAAATTTATAGTTCACGTTACGGTTACTATAGATTTTCAATACTGGCAGTGTATATCGGAATATAAAAATATAAAGACCTATAAAATATAAAGACATAATTAATTATGAAATCATATTTTATTTGTATTCATTTTATGTTACATTTAACTTCTACTTCTAATTTTTTTTATTTAAATTTATATAGTACAATCTTATAATAAATATTATCTTAATAATTATAATAATTGTAACGTTATAATATTACAGCAATGTTGCTGCATTATTACAATGTGTATCTGCAATAATACTGCAAGTATTCCTCCACTATGCGCGAAACTTAATATTGCATATATATTATGTTGTAATATTGCTGCAACATTACGTATCAATATTTTTAAAACGGACATTTTCACGTTGCTACAATGTTACTGAAATATTGCAGCAATATTTTGCAATATTTTGTAATGTTGCAATGTTGCAATGAAATATTTTTACAATGTTGCTGCAATATTTCTGTGCTGTATGGGAAATACTCACTTCAGACTCAATTTCGCTTGTGTATAAATGTAAAGCAACTAATAACATTGCCGCTCTCTCAGTCGCATAATAACTCGACTCGATCAAACCGTTCTACATCGCTACAAGATGCTATAAGCTCATAAATGCAATTTTTTTCTTATTGTAATTTGTTAAGCAATCAGTTATCTTTTATAGTTAACTTATATATCGATGCAATAGCTACTTATCGGAGCAGTTATTTCATGCGATTCATTCATTTGATGAAAATCGTTGGAAATCAGAATCGAGCAATATGAAAATTGTGAATTATCTTATTGTGATATTTACGAATGATAATTGGTTTTTAAAGAAAACTTCGATTTTATTATATTTATCATGCTTTATATATTTTTTAAATTAAATGTAAAATGTATTTATTATTGTTTTTGGATTTGGGGAACGTGGAGTGTGACATGAAATTCACTGGAGTGAATAATTTCAAATAATGTAAATCTATGTGCTATCGCTTGTGTACTGTTATATTTATGTCTAATATAATGTAATATAAATTTAAAATATAAATTTAAAAAATTAACTTTAATGATTCTTATTCAAAATGGATATTTCGTCTGTTTCACCGATAATCATGTGAGAGATCGGTCTTTAATTAATTTTAACCTCGGGAATGCCGTGCAAATTGTTCTAATTGTCCGCAAAGTTATAATTAATTCATGCATAATTGCAACTAATCGTGTTTCGTGTGTGTAGTACAGCCAAGAAACTTTAGAGGAAGAGAAAACTTGGAAGGCATCAGGTGAAGGCGAAGCAGCCGCGGAGTGAATAAATTTTCTATTTATATTTGTTATTTTTATTTGTTTATGCCCGTTTATTTGAGTGATTTAAAATAAAAGAAAAGAATTACTTTATAAAAGTCTTTTATGAATGATTATTATGAATTATAATTAGTTTATTAATAAATTTAACGTAATAGTTTCTAGTATGTTAATTATTTTGTTTGTAATAATTTGGATTTTGTTTATATTTTATAGATCAAAAATGTAGTTACAACCTAATCTACAACTCCACTGTTGTACATCGTTCAGTGATAGTCCGTAATAATTATTTTTAATTTTTAAGATATTTTATATTATTGTTTTTAAAAACAAGATAGTGTTACCTCTATAAACGTCGGATTGAATGAAATCGCGAATCTCTTGTGACTCATTGGTTGAATGCGTTCTCTTTCGGGTATCAGAACGAAAGTATCAGGTCTCATAGTTTTCGGTGTAAATGAATCTGTGATTAAGGTCAATTTCACATCGGCAGGTATTACATTTCGATTGTAAAGTACAAGGTATGCCGTATGAGTGTGAAACACACTGACGTAACGGAAGTACAGGCATTTCTCTTGACGTGCGAATATGGTATGTGTACCGATCTGATAAAAAGAATAAGCCTCTTAGTTTTATTTTGAATTTAAAAGATGAATACGATATTGATTTATTGAAGGAATTAAATACTTCTTTTGAACAAATAAAGTCTTCAATGTGATTCACAATATGATTTTCATGGAATATAGTGTCGAGATCTTGAAGATTGACGCTTGGTATGCAGGAATTAACGGATAATTTTATCAATTTGCCATTTCTATCTTCGGGAACGCTATCAGGAACGAGAATTATTATGTTTTCTTCTTGAGAACCTACGAATTCAGGATAACATTCAATTGCCACGGTATCGATCTCTCCAGGCTGAAGGTCTCCTTCGGTTTTTGTCACAGTAAAGGAACCAATTTTTAACATAGTGGTAAATTCTTGTTTATTTCTAAAAATAATTATAAATTTTTTAATTAAATTAATATTTTGTTTATATTAAAATTATTTTTTTGAATATTTAATTTAATTAAATATATAAAAATAAAAAAAATACTTTGTTCGAAGTAAATTGATATACATGTTTACATACATATGTCATAAAAAAATTATTAATCAAAGGGAAGATTTTTTAAATATTTACTTGTCATCTGATTTTTTGATTTGAGATTTATTTTTTCTCGTTGACGTATCTATCGATTTGTCATGATTCTTTTTAATTACGTTTTCTGTCTTAATTTCTGTCATATAGGCAATGACTGGATGTTTAATAGGCGTTACAATAGAATAATGAAGAGCGAATTTACCAACATTTTCTACATTAAGATATAGCGTTTTTTTCGTGCATATACCGAGCGAGAAAAAATTTATTTCATCGTAAGGATAAATGCGAAACCTGTATTTAAAAAAGATAATGGAATATAACTTCGAGTAATTGTGACTATGTTATTAATATTTAAAAAGCAAAAAAAAATATTTTATTACTAAATTGTAGATTATTATTATGTAATTCGATTTTTTAAAAGTTATAAAAGGAAAACTTTGTTTCAAAATTATGACTTAATTTAAAGAAATTTTCAGCTTTAAGTAAGTTTTTACTTCGTGTAATACGCAATTAAGGAAACTGTGAGAGGAAATTCCGCAATTGCAGCAGCTTGTTTATTCATATCAAGAAGATGGCATCGAAGTATTGAGCACTTTTTTAAAGTAATTTCATTTTTTGGTATGAAAGTTACCTGTCATTGAATAGAATTTCATTAATTAAAACTTATTTTGATTTAACATATTTACATCTTTTAATATATAAAAATACATTAAGTTTACTTGTATTGTCTATTATAAAACATTAAGTCAATATATACAGGTGTATAAGCTTATATCCGCTGATTTGGTCATAGGTGGCATTAGTGAGCGTACAAAGCTACCCTGGGCACACAACACACTTTTTTTTATGTTTGATATCTATCAACATTAACTAGTGCACATCATCAGCAATTTCATACAACATACATTTTTTCTTTCGTAATCATGTCTAGTTTTTTTGCTAAAAAAAAAGCATATGCAAAGCAAAGCTTTGCTTTTCTGTTTCAATTTGAAGAAATCGGCTGCCGAATCGCATCGAATGTTTGTGGAGGCCTATGGCGATAATACTTTATCGGAAACAACGTGCAGAGATTGGTTTCGCCGGTTCAATGACAATTTTGACTTGAATGACAAGAAGCGTGAAAATCGGCGTGAAAATAGGAAGGTTGAGAACTGTCAATTGGCTCTTTTGGACGAGGACGACACCCAATCGCAAAAAATGTTTGCCGAGCAATTGAGTGTTTCTCAAGCAGCCATTTCCATGCGGCTACATGCCATGGGGAAGATTCAAAAGATCGGAAAATGTCGCATGAACTGAACGATAGGCAGATGGAGCGACGCCAAAACACATGCCAAATTCTGCTTGCCAGACAAAAAAGAAAATCGTTTCGGATTGTGACAGGCGATGAAAAGTGGATCTATTTTCAGAATCCTAAACGCAAGAAATCTTGGGTTGATCAACCATCAACATCTTCCTCAAGACCAACGTCGCTTCGGACGGAAGATGATGCTGTGCGTTTGGTGGAATCAGGAGGGTGATTTATTATGAGCTGTTAAAATCTGGTGAAACTGTTAATGCTCACCGCTACCACCAATAACTGATCAAATTGCATCGTGCTCTGCGTGAAAAAAGGTCGCATTATCGGAAAAGACATGAGCTGATTTTCCTTCATGACAACGCATCATTGCACACGTCAACAATGGTCCAAAACTACTTGGAGACACTCAACTGGGAAGTGCTACCCCATCCTGCTTACTCACCAGACCTGGCACCTTCTGACTATCACCTATTTTCGTCGATGGGCCACGCGCTCGCTGAGCGGCACTTCGATTCTTACGAAGACGTCCGAAAATGGCTGATGAGTGATTTGCCTCGAAAGATGAGGAATTTTTTTGGCGTAATATACACAAATTGCCCGAAAGATGGGAAAAATGTATAGTTAGCGAGGGCAAATTTGAATAAATTTGTTTTTACTTCCTAGGAAAAAAAAATATGTTTTTCTGACTGAAAAACAGCGGATTTAAGCTTACCTGTATATATTATAGGCTACACCTGTATATATTATAAAAATAAAAATAATTAGCTTATTTTAATTTTTAGTAATGTAATGCAAAAAATCATCAAAAAAAAGTTCATCAAATAACATACTTGTACAATAACTTCTTTTTTTGGTTGAATGGAACCAGAAGCAGGATTAATTTCTATATCCTCGTTTAATTTTAGTGATAAATTTGGCACGATTTTGGCTAGTTTGTTTTGCTTTTCCAAAAGTATGCTAATTATAATTATTAACTTAATTGGTATAGCATATATAATTAATAATTAATAATAAATTATACTATAAATATACAAACTATAGAAACCAAAGCCTTAAACTGTCTAGCTGGATCTTAAATACTTGTATGATTCTTATGTGAATTTATATACTACGTATGTAGTCCCCAGAAACACGCGCCGAAATGATTTTTCGATCTTGAAAACACTAACTTTACTAAACTATCGTAGTAATATCACGAGTTAAATTGTTAGCCAAATATAAATTTACACAATCATACAAGCATTTAAAATCCAGTTAGACCATTTAAGGCTTTCTTTAATTTGTGTTATCACACAAATATTGACTATAAATATAAATAGAATTTAAAAGAAATAATAAAAAAACATTTTGTAATGTATGAAAACGATAATATTGTTTACAATTTCAGTATCTCGATGCAATGAATATAAGAATTTGCTAGATACACTTTTCAACTTACACATATTTAACTTCATGATTTCCTCGATTGTTTATTGTAAAATTTGCGCTCGTAGGAAAACCAACCTTCACGCATTTTAAATCAATTGGATTTGCATAATTAATGTCAACAGCAACGTCATACGTTTCGCCAAATAAAGTAATAGTTTCTATAAAGATAGGTTCCGTGTCGTCTTCGTGAAAGAAAACTTTGAAAGTCAAGTTTTCTTCGATCATTCCGATCTAAATCGAAAATCTAATTTGAGCTATTTTTAAAAATATCAAATTAAAATACCAGATTTTCAAGAAATTTATATTGGAAAAATTAAAGAATTATTAAATTTCTAAATTTAAGCAAATAAAATTTAAATATTAATATTTTTAATAATAGATCTTAATATTATATTTAGTATAAATTTAATTTAATTTTTTACTTTGTTGGCGTGATAACAAAATTCAACTGTTTTATCACTGTAAGTCTTGATAATTCCTTTAGTCGGTATAATTGAGATTTGAGGATCTAATGGTTCATTAGATTCCAATTGCCAGAATATTTCGATTGGAGATTTATTTTGAATACAGGAAGTAAGACAGTTTTTTCTATACAAGAATACGTGACCAAAAGATAACTGTTTATCCTCTAATTCTATGTCCAATTTCGAACCATTACATTGAAGCTAAAACATTTCAGGTGTAATAATCTCTACACATATTTTTTATAAATAAAAAGTGTATGTGTGTCAATATTCTGGTTTTTATTTTTTTTATCTAATTACCTCGATACTCTCAATATGCGGATTATTTGTAATACATATGTACAACTTATCAGTAAATGAACCAAGCTTTGTAACACCTGCTGATATTTTTAGCAATTCACACTGTCCAGCCTATACAATTAAATAACAGAAAATAATTTAAAAATGCATGTTTTTAGTAGATAATAAATATATTTTAAATGGAATAATAAAAAATACCTGAATATAAAGTTTCTCTTGTTCTATAATGAAAATATCTGGATTATTTTCTTGGAGAGTGAAGAATACTTCTGCGTCAACTTTGGATACATTGCAGAACTTAAATTTTGCTTCACGACGATGAGCACTGTTTGTAAATTACACATTTATAACAAATTTATAATAAATTTATAATTAATTTATAATAATAAAGGACCCCATAATGATTAAATAAGAAATTAAGTTTTGGTGAATTGAATATCTCATATATGCTTATAATTTGGTGAACAAAGATTTCAAATATAAGGCTCAATAATTTATAAGATAATTTTTGAGCTATGATGTATCAAAAGTGTTCTATGAGCACATGTTTTACAGTTTTGATACACTTTCCATTATTGGACATTATATAATGCATCAAATCAAACCTTTTATCCTTTTGATATACCAATAATGATCCGAAATCGAAGATATCAACATCAGAAAAGTATGTGGGATCAATTATATTATTTACTTTTGTTTCTTTGATCTGGAACATGTTTCATTAATTTTATTAAAATCTTCATGAAAAATTATCTTATATCTATATATATGTGCGTATACACACACACACACACACACACACACACACACACACACACACACACCATATATATATATATATATATATATAATATTTATCCATTAAAATTGTTATTACTTTTGAAAAAATAGTGTTTGGGTTCATGTCTAATTTTGGGACATCTGCGATGACAGAAACATTGATATCATAAGTAATTTCATTGCCATCAAGGATGGATAATGCATACGTTTGTCGGTGAATTCCTACTTCTTCAGGTTGATATCGAATCTTAAATTTCTGAATTTCATTAGGTTGTAAAATCCATCGTGGTTTTAATACTTTCTCAATGATTGTATTAATGCTAGGTTCATTAATATCCGTGTTGTCTACCTCACCATTTAAGGATACCATCAATGGTTTTTTATTTTTATTAAAAATACGCTCTTTGTGTTTGGTATTCTTTTCAGAATTTTCTTGCTTACTAATTATATTAGTGTGTAACGAATTAGATTTCATAATTATAGAATTGGGTAATGTGGATAATGAAACAATTTGAAAAGCTCCTAATTAATAAAACAAAATTGTGATTAATATGTTTTTATAATAAATATATTACGTGTTATAAATTATATAATGTAATATATTTGCCATTCTTTTCAATATCTCGTATTTTTATATCTCGTGGCTTAAGAATATAATATTTCTTCGATTCGAGATCCATTATCGGCATGATTTTAGCAACTAGTTTTAAATTTAACATTATTATTTTATACTTTTTTGTAGAAAAAATGTATTTAAAGAAAAGAATATATTACTTACGAAGAGCTTTTTTAGCTAAATCATTTTCCCTTATTTGATTTACTATTACATCATACATCACTCGATTCCATGGATCTATAGCATTTACGTACCAAATATGAAATCCGTTCTTATAAATCTGTTAAAATAAATTTTTATTGATATAGAATGTACAGTAAATTTTTTTGTTTATTAAATTACAGATTTATAATTAATTACAAATTATAAGCAACACGCACATCCCTCCCCCCACACACACACACACACACACACACACACACACACACA
>Ga0157363_1006539_pt1 | contig 10969 bp, 3 predicted proteins | sample AttsexASBM1_FD_111477 | JGI IMG/M metagenome (GOLD analysis project Ga0157363, IMG submission 111477) | Fungus gardens microbial communities from leaf cutter ant in Ribeirão Preto, State of São Paulo, Brazil - Atta sexdens ASBM1 | ecosystem: Host-associated > Fungi > Mycelium > Unclassified ...
CGCGGTATGTGAATCTCATGACTTGATATAAGTGATAAAAGCTACACGTATTTTTTTTTTATAGATATCTTACTTTAGATTGATATATTTTTCTTATGCAATTATACAAATAACATGTAAAAAAATAAAGCAATTTAAATCATTGTTTATACAAATATTTACATATTATATATATATATATATATATATATATATATATATATATATATATGTATGGAATGATACGTATTGGAACGCATTATTAATCTCTATTCATGAAAAAGAAAAGGAAAATGATGTTAACGAAGAAAGGAAACCAGCAAATAAAGAAACGTGTTTATTCAAATTGTCTTCTCTCACACATCGCACATTATATTAATGTACAAATACGACTATGTTTAGTTTATGGCACTAAAGAAAAACAAAATAAGTAGCATTCCGATTTTATCGATGCCGAAAAGAAAATGTGATTCGAATATTAATTTCCGTGATCTTACGCAAAAAAAAATTCGCGAAAGACACAAGATCATCATTCTCGAGAGAGCTATTTATTTGATTTGGCACCATAACTCAAAATCATCGAGTTAGTGGATTTTGTTGTAAGAAGCTACGCTTCCTGTCGACCATTCGAAATGGCTCTTCTCCGACCTCGATCTATATATAAAGTGCACTCCGACCCGCATTTGCATCCACAACCGAAGTATAGATTTCGATCTTTCGAATAAATTTGAAAATGCTAAGTCACTGCGTACGCCAATACATTCGGGCTCATGTTAATACATTAAGGTGCGTCACACGTTACTCATCGCTCCTTTACTTTTCTCTTGTTTTACAGACGCAAAATATATCTCGGTGCTTACAATAATAAAATTATATAAAACGTAACGATACATACAATACGATATTTGGCAATGAAAGGAACAAAGTCTTTGGATTATTCTTGCGTGTCGGAAAGAAAGCTCAGAAAACAAATTTCTTTTCAAGCAACAGCTTCAGTATTGCAAACGATTATATCGCACAAAATAGCACCTCCGATTGCAATATTTTTTTACTATTTTTATCCAAACGCACGATTGAGAAATATCCTCATGGTACGTCGAGGAAAGGAACTTTGCGTATAAGAATACCAAGTCAATTTTGATTTTATGCGCTAGCAAAAACGTCTTCGTCTATAAAAAGAATTATTTGCATCGATCTAACATTATAGTAAATTTATATTACTGTAAAATTCGACTTTCGTTTATCGAGATAAAATAAATTTGCTATTATTTTTCTGGAATTTAACATTTTTAGAATCAATTAAAAAAAAGATAATATGTTCCTCTCCCCTCGCGGCTTCATAGTATATATTCATCTAATACCGATATATATGTATATAAGTATATATATATATATATGTGTGTGTGTGTGTATATGGATATAATATATATCTTTCTTCTCTTCAATGACTAATATATACTAAACTTGTAACCTTCATTCATTATTGTCTGCTCACATTTACTATGACTATCTAAAATGATGGCACGCCAACATGTTTACTCATCCGCGGCCAATCAAGCCCTCAGTTACGCGCGAGTGCATGTATAAGTGAGATAAATAACGAATAATAGTATCAACTACAACGGGAACGTCGCGCAGGACTGTCGAATATCAATTTTCCGCGGACGCGTCCGTGAACACATTTATATATAACAAAATCTCATAATAATATTAAATTTATAAATGTGTATGTGTATATATATATATATATAGATATGTATATAGATGTCTTTATAAATATATAGGATAATATAACGATTACGCATGAAAAAACATAATTGCAAATGACTCGTGCTAGCCTCATTTCTGGTTTTCTTTTGGTATCTATACGATTGACGAACAGTCGTGCTTATAATTAAAATGTATGTGTTAAATTGATTCTCCGTCGTTCGCCAATGTATGTATGTGTGTTTTTAACAAATATGGCAAGAAAATTTCTAATTCTACCTCAGTCGCCGAAGAAGCGCGGCAGTTTGTTTCCGTTTGAGAGAAACACGCCTGGCTTTCATTAATTAAATTAGACAATACATATTCTACTCCGATGCGATTTATCTTACGCTACAATCAAATAAAAGGATTTGCTTAGCTCCTCTAAATCACACGGTCTACTCACTGGTTTAATATGGCAAGTATTATGACACATGGCACCATAGAAATTAACATTCGTTAATTATTTTAGATCAGATATCACACAGAAACTTCCTCGATATCACCTTGATTTATCTTCGATTGATGTGATTAGAAATGACTACACATATATACTATATATATATATATATAGAATCTTGAAAATCGTCATTAATTTTCATAATTAAAGGTAATGAATAGAGATCATGTCATGACCACGTTGCAAATGCCCGACGATCTATTTCGTTCCTTAAAATATTTTTATAATTATAAATTATAAATTATAAACGTAAAAAAAGAACAAAAAACATAAAAATTATAGATAAAAAGTCTCGTGTAAAGTTAGATGAAAAAAATATTAAGAAAGAGTAAGTCGGACAAAATAATTAAATTTTGATATAGTTGAGACTGAATGTAGAAAATGTGAGATGACTATTGATTTTATCTCACTGTTTTCTAATCTTTACACAAAAAATAATAAAATTATTATTAATGGATAAACGTTTACGTAGCTGTGAGCGTCTCCAGAATATCTTCGGGCGATTTTTTCATCTTACGGAAATTCTCCCAATGCTCCTTCGGTACTGTCCATTCTAAAAAAATTTCTAAGTTTCGAGTGAGAGCCTCAAGTTCGGACAAACCGCTCCTCGTGACCGGTTCTTTGCCAGCAGACACCAGAGAATCCTGAAGAACGTCGTCGATAAGACGTTTACCGAAGCCGAGCTCATCCAACCGTTCCTGCTTACTGATCCTCTTCAACAGCACTGCCAACAGCAACCGCATCTTCTCCACCGTCATCAGTTTATATTTCGCAGTGACAGAATTCTTCTCGACGATCTCGGAGCAGCCAGCCGGTTTACCGGCCGGGACGCTACCATCATCGTCCTCCACCTCCATCTCTGGATGACAAGTCTTCTCGTGACTTTCCAGGTCGCTTTTAATCCTGAAAAAGCTCTTGCAACGCTTGCAACCATATGGATCGCTTCTGCCATGTATGCACTTCATATGCTTCTTCCAATGTGGCAGTTGAGTGAAGCCGGCATTGCATTCGGGACACTTAAACGGCCGTTCCCCGGTATGACGTCGAGTGTGCAGCTTCAGAGCGGTCGAATGAGCGAAAGCTTGCCAACAGACTAGACAGCGAAATGGCCGCTGGCCAGAATGGGTTCTTTGGTGCACAGTCAACTGGGACTTTTGAGCAAATCGTTGGCCGCACGTAGCACAGCCGTGCGGACGGTCGCGCGCATGTGTCCTCATGTGTTGTGGTAGGTGGCCCTTAAAGGTCTTGTTGCAGATAGCGCAGAGGAATGACTTGACGTCACGGTGCAGGCATTCCAGATGTTTCTTCAGGGCGTCGCGTCGCACGAAAGCGCGTCCGCATAGGTCACATTTGTGATCCTTCTGGCCGTTGTGACGTTTCAAGTGTAGTGACAGATTGGCCGCGCATGTGAAGGTGTTGGAGCACAGCTTGCAGTGGAACGGCCTGACCTGGCTGTGCGTGCGACGGTGCTGTACCAGCTGGCCACCCCGCGCGAAACTTTTATCGCACTCCGGGCATTTGTACGGTTTGAAGCCAGTATGTGTGCGCACATGCAGTTTCAATCGTTCCTTCAGTGGAAATTCCTTGCCGCACTCGTCGCACTTAAACACCGGTCCAGCACCGTGTACTACTTTGTAGTGATTTCGCAAACCACCGCTACCCTTGAAACGCGCGTCGCATACGACACAGCAGTATTTCTTCTGAGAATTCTGTTGATCCTTCAATTGTCTGGTCTTCTCATGATCAGTTCGCTTTCTCTTCATCTTTTTCGTTTCCGCAGCAGCAGAGGAGGTGCCAATGTGCTCTACAATTTTGATCTTTGATTCGTCGGAACCCACAACATTATTATTTTCGCGCTCGAGCAAATAATTCGCTTGAATAATGGCGTCGATCTTTAATCTCAGCTCCTTTTCGGGAATGTCTTTCTCAGTAATGCCATCTGCTTTGAATTTTTCTTTCTCTACGTTATCTATGTTAGAGATTTTTTCAACGAATGTTCCTTTTCCATCAAATAGTTCTCCATCTGTGGTGGGATAATCCTCACAAAAATCCTTATGATTGATCGCACCTAGTTCCTCTGGCTCCAAACTCGAACACGGATCCAATGGTTCCCGTCTATACACGTAAATCTCGTCTTTAAAGCAGTCTTTCTTTTCCAGGTCCAAGTACAATTGTTCGTCCTCCTCTTCTTCATCACAGTGATGTTCGAATTCTTCGTCGCATTCAGTAGTATTCTTCCCAATCGATTTCTCATTCATTCCATAATTACTTTCCTTATTGTCATCCTTCTTCTTGCTTGAGCTCGTCAGTTTCCTTTTCGACGTTTTCACGTGAACGATCTTGCTATTGTTACGCACTTTCTTCTCCGCCACCCCGCTATTTTTCTCTTCATAAAAATCTACGTTTTTAATATTGTTCTTGATTTCTTTCGTTTTTTTACGACAAACTTCCACTCGTCGATGCTTGCTGCTCCGACGTTCCAATTGTTCGTTCTTGCAAAAGTTGAATTCCCGCAGGTTAAAGCTATCGCCATCGCTGCTGTCGCCCGAGAGACTCCTGAGTGCCCTCAGAGCGTCGGTCGCGTCGGTATCCTTGAAAACATTTTCTCTGATACGCGATTGCTTCACCGGCAGCAATTCAGTCAGCTGCACTTCTTCCTGTGGCTGCTCGGGCCCGGTTACATTATTCAAAATCGTTTGCTGCTGCATGCTAATCATCGCGCCGTGCGTTCAGGCAACCCGAACTCCGATAACGCCTCGAGAGACTTCGACGCTCGACTTCGATTATCTCTGCATATTGTATGTACGTGTTGATCGCCCGCTTTAAAATAACTCACATTGATCATTGCGACTTTCTTCGATCAAACTTGTAAGCATATGCTACTACCTCGAAGATACATGTCAATAGATACATTCGACAACGTGCAATACAAGAGATTCGATGCAATATAAGAGATTCTACTAATGGCGAATTATTCAATCTATGAATTTATTATTCATATAATTCACGTATCTCCATATCAAACCGAATGAAGTCGCCAGGCATCGATGTCGCTTCACATTCCAAACATGGTGATCAAATACGGTGTGCGAGACACGACCGTGACCCCGATCATTATCAATGACAAAGTAAAAAGTTTGAAAAAATCCACTAGTTTTAGATATCTATTCTAGAGTAGCCGCACTGTTTTAATGACCAGCACGGGGCATTGCCAGATCCGAACTGGTAGCGGCGCGGTCTTTCTCGAGGAAAACTCCAGATTCGTCTTTTATCAGCATGACGAGGTCGGAGAGAGCAAGAGAACAAGAGAGGCGGAGAGGAGAGAAGAGGTACGCACACGCATAGACGTTTATAAAACGCGGTCCGCTTATCGTGCTCTTATCGTCCCGATATACTTCGCCTGCACCCCCCTCCGCCTCGGACCGCCTGCGGGTTTTCCCCGTCCCCCGGTGACGATGACGAACTCACAACGCGGTGCCGAGTGGAGTCGAGCTCTCCGCGAGGTCGCGCCCGGGCAGCTCGCTTCCGGAAGTGCGGTCCAGTGCGGGCGTTGGAATCACCGTGTTGTACACCCGGCCTCTGCCGGCTCTGTCAGGAGAAACCGGAAATCTTCCTCGAATGATGGTAGTAGCAGCCCGGTTCTCGTCGACGCGACGATCGACTGACGACGGGGAACAGGAGGGCTTTTCCTCTTTCGACGCGGAGGGCGCCGTTGCTCTCTGGGAACGACCGTACAATTGCGCTCGCGCCTTTTTCCACGCAAGCGCAATCCTCGGTCGATATCAACCCCGATGCAACCCCTCCCGACGATAACCGGTGCTCCTCTTCCTCTCTTCCACCCTTGCTAGCTGAACCCTCTCGATTCTATCGCCCTTCCGCGTTCTTCCAGGCGGGTTCTAGTCTTGCTTCCGCGTGACTATCACCTTCTTTTCTTTCTTCCTTCCTTTCTTCCTTCCTTCCTTCCTTTCTTCCTTTCTTTCTTCCTTCCTTCCTTCTTTCCTTCCTTCCTTCCTTCCTTCCTTCCTTTTTGTCGTCTGCGACCTCTCACCTTTTTCACCCTGCTGTTTGCCTGAACAGAACACTTACCGTCGCTTTACTTTAATGCTAATTCATTTCGGGGGCTCCGAATAGAATCGAAAATTTGGAACGTATCTCGCGACTTATCCTGTTTTTTTTTTCTTTGGTTTTCATTAATTTGAATATGTAAGTGGCGTTTGAATCTCCATAGAATTCTTCTTTAGATGATTTATTACTTTCTCTATGTATAACTTGATAGCAGCTTCAATCGATTAATTTTTCCAATAATGGAATATCAATTATAATTATATCATATTTATCGGCATATTTATTTAATAAACGTCAGAAAAAAAATCATTACATCGAAATGTAAGTTCTCTTTGAGAACTTCATTTCTTTGACTATGCATTTTCTATTTCTTAATGGAGCAGCGATTAAACAATTTATAGAAAATAGAAACGTTTCCTTTCCATCATACCATCGATTTGTGCAAAAACTATGATAAATCGCGAAAGGCTTTTTCAACGAAAGGGAATCTCCTCGCTCTCTGTGGTCGCTGAGTTGGAAACGCTGACTCGTCCGGCCAACACTGCATCGATGTTACCAGAGAACTCGACTACCTCGTCACAATTTTAGTGTCGCCGATCGATATCCTCGAATTCATTTTCTTCTGCCGATTATTTTTCAAAAAGCCTACGCCATTTGTTTCGCGCTTTCATTTAATTTGTCGCATTTCAATGTAATCTCTAATACTCAAATGGCACTTGGATAACACTTCGATCAAGTCTCTTGATTCTTATCTATCTTATCTAATTACTCGATGTTGATAAAAGCTTCATAATCGATTTTCTGAAATTCAATTTCAAGCGACCATTCGCTTTTGCATTTCATTACTCCGAGTATATCGATTTTCTTTGGAATGTGGAGGAACTTGGTATACGGAATTGAATTTTTTTTTTTTTTTAGTATACGAGTTTAGTATACGATATCATCACGAGGAAGATGACCGTCGAGAGATCCCTCTGAATCAGCCTAGCTATCTTGTTTCTATATTTACACACTTTGGTTTGGTTTCTCGCATATGTCGATCCTTATCTCGATCAGAGCGTCACAGTGTCCTTTTTCGCCGATTCATTTCTCTTTTTTCTTTCATTTTTTTCCTCTATTCTTCTGACTAGACGTTGACGAGTGAACGAGAATACGTTAAATGCGCGTTAATCGCTATTTAGGTATCGATGTAAATGAAGGACGAGCGGATTATGTATGAGTTAGTGTTTTAATCACTGCGCACCTCGACGGAATCTTGAATTAGCGGAAAACCGGAGGAACCCACCACCAGATCTGAAAGAAATTAGAGATACCGGAGACAATTCTTCGCTAATTCCAATCAGCATATTATTCGATATTAAATTGCGGAAGCAATATCAGCCATCAATAATACCAGCTTCGTTTAATAATAAATATTTACGAATGTTAGATAATAAAAGGGAGATGTTATAACAAAGTAAGCATTATGAATTACGATATGAATGCATATGATGTGTGATTAGTTATTTATCGTTATTATGAAAATTTCTATTGTAATTAATATTGATAAATATAATAAAAGATATAAGATTTCTCTTTTTAATGAACAAGAGTTTTACCTAATATCAAAATTATTGATTTAATTATTTCCAAAAATTATTTTTGAATAATTAAATAATGATCACGAATACTAGTTTTAATTTGACTCTAAGTATATATAGTATTATGCTGAATATAGTATTATGCTGAAATACAATGTTATTGTTTCATTTTAGCTTAATCCACGATTCTTTCGCGTTCGACAGAATTCTTCAGACCTTAAGTGTCTGGAGAGTAAATTTTTTTTCAAAGTTTTCACCGTGGGGAAGCGGAGCGTGCGAATGTGTTAAAGGTCTATTAAAATTTCACACGATCGACGGAGGGACACCTTATACACGAAGCGGAGGCATTGATCGCGGAGGCGCATTTACATCGCGCGATTGAAAGCTCGCGCGTTTACGTGACCCGATCTGCTAACCGCACCGATCAATTTTTGTCACCATCGCTGACGGCGAGGCGTGCGACAACGGCGAAAAGTGGAGCAACCTGAGGAGCAGAAATACGGCTAACGAGAAATATAAAGCGCTGGCAATGCTTCGTTAACAAAATTGCGTCGCGCTGGAATTGCAACTCGAGAAGACGTCAAGTTTTCTCGCGAAAGTTTGAATTATAAAGAATTCCATTCAATAGAAAATTTGCAATATCGGGGAATTTAACACTAGAATCGACGAATTAACATATATTATTTACGTTACTTATTCTATACATACGCTATGATATCTCTTAAAAAAATTATTTTGATTGCTGCTTTGATAATTCTAGTATTTAATTAATGATATATCATTAATATAATTATACATTGTTAGAAAAAAATTTGTGTGTCGAACTAACATAAGATAAAAATATGTTAAAGAAGGTAACATAAATATTATTTAAAAAGAAACATAAAAAAAATAATACTGACAGTTTGTAAATAAACTGTGAAAGCATATTTTGTTTTAGTAAAATTAACATTTATGATATTTTTTTAATTAACACATTTTATTCATTCATCTTAGAATTTATGTTTCAAAATTATTTTCGTGATATTTGTTCACTTATTCATAAATTTTGACACTAAAAAATGCCGAATATTAATAAATAAATTATTTAAATAACAATTTCACAATCACATTATATTAAATTAACACTCAAATATATTAAAAAATTCAACACAAAATTTAACAAGGACTTGAGTAGACTATTTTCAATGCAAACATGAAATGTTTTTTATCATGTACATTAATAACATATTAAAACTTATTTAATCAATAGAATGACTATTTAATCTACAAACAGATACATTGAAGAAAAAATACTAAATTTTAATAAATATTTGTTTCAATATTCTAAATAAATACTTACTAAATGTAAATATAATTATTTGATACAAGGACTATTAATTTGACTTAATTATCTTTTTTTTTTATTGAGTAAATATTTATTTGCTGTAAGTAAATAAATTTACTTACAGTACTATTCCACAAGAATTATATATATCAAGATTTAGTAATTTTTTTTCAATATAACAAAGAGAGTGAGTAGTAAGATATTCTCACAATAATTTGACAGCAATTAAGGAACGTTGTTCTATTGTTCGCCTTAGCATTACACAAACTGTAACACGAAGTAATCATGGAATAAAATAAAACAGATTCTACGGAAGTGTTCCACGAATCACAGAATTATCATTATCAGAAAGTTTGGCTTTTCAAAATTCATTATTCCGATTATAAAAATCGATTACGTTCGATCTTGGATGTTTTCCGCTCTGCTCCTCAGCCTAGCTCACGATTCGGTAACGCGAATGACCTCCTCCGATCTTTCTCCTCATCCGTTAGTTTAGATTAGGCTTTTCAAGCGTGTGTGACGCACATGAACGCACGGATGTCACGCACGTCATGTCACGTTGCGTGCGGCACTCACACGCGCGCGTCGCTCCCGTTTCTCGCTGTGACATGGATCCGTGCTGATCTGTGCGCATTGAACTTACCAAAAGCCACGACGGGGATCGCGCGAGATTTCGTCGATCGCGCCGCCCGCCGATAGTTAGTTACCCGCCGACAGGTGCGAGGCGCGCACACGTGATACTCACAATCAATCCGAAACGATTCTGCGAACGTGGCTTGCTTACTCACCGGACTCGACCCAAGCGGGTGGCTCGCCCCGATACTCCACGGCTGTCTCTGTCGGGGGGAAAAGATTGCCTTGCGATGCGCGTCTCCGGCCCGACCCTACCCTCTGGTCGCCATCTTCGATGCGCCTCAAGCTCCGCCGAGAGCCGAGAGCTGAGCTGTCACGCTGTGAGCCGAGCCGAGCAGGCCGAGATGTACCGGCGAGCCCGGCGGAGTTTAACGTTCAAGGGGGGATGAAGTTACAGCGGTTGATAGTACGGCCACGTGACGTCCGATGGCGCGACGAGCCATTTTCGCGACGAAAAACAAAGCAGCTAAAAACCCCTACAATCCTCTCTGACAATGAGAGCATTTTCTCACATTTTCTACTAGGAAAATTAGCGCAACATTTGGTGGCAATTGAATGCAAATTGGTTTACATATTTTTAGTGTTAAAGTAAATGATTTAAATGCAAATTGATTTGTATTCAACTACACTCACAATCAGTGTGCAGTGTTGTTCTATTTTTTCTGATAGAAAATGTTATGATCTCTCCCCTCCTCTCTCTTTCATTATTATTTCTTCTTGATAACCCAGAAGTTTTATCGTTGCTGGATTCTAATGCTTGTTCAAAATACGCAGATTAACTTTAATTTTAATTATTAATTTAATTTATATCTTTTTCTATGAATTAGAAAAGGATAAAGAATAAATATAAATCGTATCCGTTTCTACCAATTTTTGTTTAAAAAAAACTGTTTTCTAAGACAATCTGCGAATAATTCTCATCCTCCACTAAACTCCATTTCAGATAACATTCATGTTATATAAGATATTTAAAAGTCGTCTTTTAGTTATTTTATATAGCATATTCCAAGGAGAACAAACAAGTTAAAATAATGATTAAATCATATTGACCGAGTTATGACGAAAAAATATCATAAATCAGTCAAATATTATGTCGGATTGACATTGTTTTGACTTTCTTATTCTCCTTGGGATTTATTATATCCAATTTTATCTCGATTAATTTTTTATACGTCGTGA
>Ga0157363_1006540_pt1 | contig 10969 bp, 18 predicted proteins | sample AttsexASBM1_FD_111477 | JGI IMG/M metagenome (GOLD analysis project Ga0157363, IMG submission 111477) | Fungus gardens microbial communities from leaf cutter ant in Ribeirão Preto, State of São Paulo, Brazil - Atta sexdens ASBM1 | ecosystem: Host-associated > Fungi > Mycelium > Unclassified ...
ACCTACTTGTAGCTACCAGATGGTAGATGAGAATCATGATGACAGACTCCGCAGTGTGAGTGCTGCGGTGGAGTTTACGAAAGATAACAACCTCCTCGGTGTCTTTGTGGATGCTGAGCTTCTCGTAAGGTCTACGCCCTCGGAGAAAGCCATCGCTCACACTCAGACTTTTGCTTTTGATTATTCAACAGCGTCAGGTGCCTTCGCTTATTGATGCCATGCGGAGTTCTGGGCTGATAGTCGGCGTCCATGGGTGTTCTGCAACCCTTGATTCTCTCACGGATGAAGACCACGACCCTATTGACGCTTTTATTTCGGAAGAAGCACTCGTTTCTTTCTTGAATCATTCAACTACTCAAGAATGAGTTTGAGCTTGAAAGCGAGATTTTATTTGCCTGTGGGTCACTAAAGATACATGTTAGTATCGATGGTCTCTACTGTATCATTTGGATTATTAGAAGACATTGAATTATCTTCGATGCAGTGCAACGAAGCAAACGAAACACAGGAAACGAGGGGCAGACATTAATCATTTATCGTCAAAAATATCAAATTGAGGCGCGATATAACGAGGCGTAAGGTCCATTATTAGCGAGGAGCTCTTCGTGAGATCCGAACTCAGTTATGGTCTAAGACATGGGAGTGGATGCAATAGTCAATTCATCTGAGGCTAACGTAGTCGCAGTCATGAAAATAACAACGCACCCCATTTTCCATCATAGCCACTTTATCTGCGCGTCGTGCCGTAGAGAGTCGATGAGTAATGAATATGACTGTCTTTGTTCTTTCTCCGTTAGAAGTCTTGGAAATCTTAGTGATGGTATCAAATATCTGACTCTGTGCATGGGCGTCGAGGGACGAGGTCTATTTTGAGACGGACAACAATGATTTAGCGAGTTTACATTATATGCGGCAGGCGCCAAAATATAGCGCCGTGAGAAAGATACAACATACCGGTTCATCAAATATCAAAAGGTCAACATCAGGCTCTGTGGCCCTCATGAACGCGCGTGCGATCGCAATCCTTTGCCACTGGTGGGAAATATGTGGTCATTTCAATGTAGAAAAGTCAGCGTAACTGCTCACTTCGCCTCCTGATAAACCATGTCGCTGTTGATGGCTCCAGCCTATCATTCCAGGATACGGAATTGACTCGAACCCGGGGGTCTCCAACACAGTCCTAAGGCCTTTGGGCAGCGACCCAACAAGTCCATCTGCTTCGGCAAGATGGACAGCTTGCCTGATTGCGGGCATACACCTGATTTTTCCAACGTTCCCAAGCCCAACATTTTCTATGACGGTTGAATTGAATTTGGAAAACCCCTGGAACACAGCACTGATATGTTTATGGTAATCTACAGGATCGAGTGACCTGATATCAATCCCATTGACAAGGAGCGATCCCCTTTCAAAGTCCAGTATTCGGAGCAAAATTTTTGCAAGTGTAGATTTGCCTGTGTAACGAATTGATCGTGTTGAGTCCATTGTTTCAAAAGAAACTCGTACCTGAACCATTCAAACCGACAATTGCAAGCGTTTCACCTGCACCTATTGAGAGATTAACGTCCTTTAAAGCAGGTTCGGTAGAACCTGGGTACGAATAAGAGAGTCCTCTATAAAGTCCAGTTCATTGATGTGATGAAAGGATAGTTTCATACGCACTTGACATCTAGACTAACTCCACCAAGTTGCCGGATATAATCGACAGCGTCCTCATCTCTGGGTTCAAGTCGTGGTTTGAGCTTCAAACTTGCGCAAAAAGCAGACATCAAGAAGATCCCCTGAAAGCCCATCTTTGTTGTAGTAACTAGACCCCTTGATGCACAAATTATTGATTGAACCGAAGTCCGGTAGACTGTAATAGAACCGAGATAGGTAGAAGAACTCTTGAACAACACTAGTAGAGGTATCTGCCATGTAGATTTCGACATGAGTCTTTCCAAATGATAGCCAGGAAAAGCAAGATACACACGTTCTGTAAAGCATAGATCAACTCACTCAGGTTACTCTGCGCGAGGTGTGAAGTATGATAAGGTCGTGTTGCCTCCGCTTCGAGAACCACCTTCCGAGCATTTGACCAAGACTTCAATATCCACTCCCGTAAACCGAAGAGAACTATTTCGGGCCGGTAGGAGTCACTGTAAGCCAAATTCCGCATCTTTTCTAATCTGTCTGCCGCACATGCCTCTCTTGTGGTCGTTTGGGGGTCAGGAATATTTGGAGGGGCATTGTACCATGAAATATATGTTGGCAGAAGAGATGAGATGACAGTCAAGACAAGAATGCCACAGTGCAAGGGAGATTTCGTGAGAGATATAATAAGAAAGAGATGTGATAGAATCTCGGTGGAAAGGGAGATGATTTGCAAGAAGTCCAACGGTGAGAGGAACCCAAAACCTGTGCCGCTGAATGACCGCGAGAAAAATTCGGATTCCTGCAGTAGGTCGCGTACTAAGGGATCCATCAAGGCTGGAATGTCAAGCCGAACACGGTGTTCCATTTGTTTGTGTTCAATGTGAGACCGCGCTGATTCAAGTACAATTCTTTCATTTGATGTGCTGGCAACGCGACGACGATTGTCAGTTTCCCAGGTCCATTCTGAGTATAATCACTCACGCAATAGCATCCAAAGAGCCTTCCAGCAATCTGCGGAAGACCTCCATGGATATCAGGCAGAGAAGACGAGACCATGTGAAAGAATCTGATGCAATGAGAGCGTAGAGCTAGTAACAGAAACCCTTTCAGCAAATGTTTGCTCATTTGAGCAGGAAAAATCCAACCTCGTCAACGATCAGAGCCTGGAATGAAAAGTTAGAGAAGAAGAAAAGCCTCTAGGTAGGAGAGCGTGAACCTGGGAGTAGCCTCGAATTGCTGGGAAAAGACTCCTTGCAATGTTGAGGGACAGCATGAGAGAGGTTCTAAGTGGATTGAGGTCCCACAATGACTTGAGCTGAAGCATCAAAACTAGTTAGAGATACCTAAACGATGTATCTAGAGGGGTTTCAACGCACAAATGCGTAGCTGTTCCGACGGGCTACGTAAAGAGCGAGTCGGGCATTCGTCGCGTTGAGTGCCCGTAATGAACCGGGGACAAGCAAAATCCCATCTTGGCCCGGGACCTTCCTGGACATGAACCAGGCGTCGAAAACTGACTCTGGCAGGTCCTCTAGACTAGATTTCTGCTTGGAGTCACCCATGGAACGGGAGTGAGAGACTAGTTGTGCAGGAAAACGACAACATTGGGCAGCAAGGGTGTGGTACATGAGAGAAAAGCACCAAGATAGGGGATTTTGTTGATGCATCGACGGTCACAACCTCACTGTGGACCAGGACAGAAAAAGAGTCTTTGGGTCATGCATAATATATACGAAATACAGCGGTCATTCATGTCCGTATTATTGCGATGCGGAATAGTCGGGCAAGAGAATCTCACTGCACAGGGTGACGTGCGCATATGGTCAAAGCGACCCAACACTCGGTACGCAAACATCATAAACATAAACATGCCGTCCGCCTTCTCCCATTTGGCATGCACTGCCACTCCGATTGAAATCTGATTTGCATTCAGGCACGTGCTCTCGCCTGTCTTCGTATGTTAGTTTCTATTTCCTATCTCTCTTCAACAAGATGGACACTGGCATATCGAACTCAGCAGCCCTTGTAGAGAAACTTCAAAAACTCAAGTTACGTCAAGAAGACTCTACCGGTGATGCCGCGCCTGGAATTCCCTCGAACCCGAACAGCAGCCAAGAAAAAGATGAGGAACAACAAATGCTCCACCCACGTACTCCGCATTCCCATGACGGTTATGGCTTCAAGAAGTCTGGATACAGTACTTCTCAGCATCATGATCAAGCTGAATCAACCTCAACCTGTGTTCGCCTGGATCAACTAATACCAGATCCCAATGGGCTCGGTTGGCCAGGCAAGGTCCCTCATTCTGTTGTACTATCTACGATTCTGATATGATATTGCAAATTACTAGCCAAGTCTACTATCTCGCGCTTGAATGCAACGGTAGAAGAGCGTCTTTCCCGAGAACGTAAAATGGCATCGGCAGTTCGTACTATCCTCGAATGTATCGGAGAAGATCCAGACCGCGAGGGTTTGCTGAGGACGCCTGAACGATATGCTCAGGCTATCATGTGGATGACAAGGGGCTATGAGGAACGGCTCGCCGGTATAAACTTACCATTTCGGGACAATACCATGCATTCTCATTACTGTGAATGACAGACGTCATAAACGATGCTATATTTGCCGAGGACCACGACGAGATGGTACTAGTTCGAGACATCGATATATCCAGTCTTTGTGAGCACCACCTGGTACCTTTCATTGGCAAAGTGCGTCAAGAATTCATATGAACCAATGTCTTATTTTAAACGTAACACCAGATTGCTATCGCCTATATCCCTGACAAACTCGTCCTTGGAATTTCCAAGCTTGCTCGCATAGCGGAGACTTTCAGTCGCCGTCTGCAGGTCCAAGAGCGCCTCACCAAACAAGTTGCTATTGCCGTACAGGAGGCCATCAAACCTCGCGGTGTCGCCGTTGTGATGGAAGCCACGTGTGTTCCTACGTATTCCCAAGCCAATATCAGTCTGATCTCAGTTATCTAGTCACTTGTGCATGACCATGCGTGGCGTCCAGAAACCAGGCGCCATTACAACAACATCCTGTATGTTAGGTTGTTTCCGAACTCAACAAAAAACACGGGAGGAGTTTCTAACCCTGATTAAATGCCGATGACCGACTTTGCCTTGGTCCTGCTGGGAGCTCAGCCGAACCACCACGTCAATCCATCAGAAAAAAGCTTGTACTGTGTTCATGTCATATAAAAGGACGAGGCGCCGTTGCAGTAAATTATTTATCATCATCTAATGTACAATGATGGAATGCTAGGATACAGAATCAGTCTTGTCGTCCACGGTTTCGATCCCCAGCGGAAGGATCGATCGGTAACACTTTGCGTGCGAACCCATGTGAGCTACTCGAGGCATTAGATGGCTGTAAAGCTTGGTTTGCATATCGATTACGGTTGATGCGGAGCCTTTTTACTTGGGTCCCCTCTCCCGGCCCCGCAGGTAATTCATGCGCCTCCTTTTCACGGTCTGTCGATTTGACTTAGACAGTCTTCTCGATATGAACGCCCAGCTAGCACTCACCTGAAGCCGTCCGCTTTCTCCCGCTGCCGTCACGATCATCATCGCGTCTTGACGGTTCACCACCCCGATAACCACTAGGGCCTTGAGGCGGAGAATGTAACAGCCCAAAGTCCTTCTCACTTATTCTTGACCTTAAACTATTTGGAGCACGAGAAGGATCAGGTGCAGTAGGAGCATTTGGCGGCGGTCCTTTGGGCTGATCACGGCCGTCTCGGTGGCGGTCGCGACCGGAGCTAATCTCGCCCTTACTATTACGTTCGCCATTACCAATACCACTGGCCATCGCCCTTGGCGCAGAAGGCGTCGGAGGTATACGAGGTTTTGGGGCATCAGGTATCTTCTTCTCAGTAGCAGGCTGAGGGAATAAACAGTTGTCGGGACATTGAGATAAACCTGTAGAATAAAATGGAATACGAACCTTATCTGGGACAGTCCCGCGGTTGTCTCCATCGTGTATTTCGCGGTCCTTCCGCTTGCGTTCCGATTCCCGGTCCCGTTCATCCTTCTCAGGTGGACGCCTGCGGTCATCGCGATGGGAGTCCTTGCGTGAACTTCGTTTGGATCCGCGTTCAGGCTGTTTGAGAAAAAGTCATATGAGATATATCGGCATCCAAAATAATATTACATACGTCATCTTCTGTCGGACGGCGCCGTTTTCCAAGTAAATCTTCAGGACCACCATTACCATTACGATGACGGAGATCAGGACGCATTGGAGGATTGCGGTCTTCATTAGTGACAGGGGTGTTGACACCACTTGGCTGACTTCTTATGAGTTCCTTGCGTTCCCTGTCCTTGTCGTCGCGTCTATGGCGATCCCTGTCCCGATCGCGTTCCCTATCTCTATCACGCTCCCCTCCCTTTTCACGATCTCTGTCCCCATGTCCATGTCTGTCTCTTCCTCGTTCTCGATCTCTGTCTCTGTCATCTCTGCCTCCGTCCCTGTCTCTTCCTCTATCCCTACCATTCCTCTCACTCCTGTCATGTGTAAGACTATCGCGTCTGGCCATACTAGTACCATGTTCACGAGCCTCTTGTCTACCTTCTCGTTCTGAGTACCTAGATTCCTCTTGTCTGGAACGGCCATTGCTTCCCTTGCTATCGTTACTGGGGTTGCGAGTACCTGGACGACTGACTGGCGAGGGAGACCTCACATGAGGTGAAGACTCAGCCGATTCAGCGTGGCTGTGCTGAGAATCTAATCTCTCAGGTCGAGAAACAGTCAGTCTTGCACTTTCACGTAACTCATGCGCAGACGTAGTCTGACTTGGCACGGAGGGTGGAGGCATATTCGCGATATTTGATTCGATAGCACGGCTGACGCGTGAGATTTCGTGAGGTTCTCTCACCTGCTGGTGCAAAGGTGCAGGAAGACTCGGCTTATGTACGTCAGAATGGAGCATTGGACTGCGACGGTGACCAGGCCCAGTAGGTAAGCTATCAGAAGGGCGAGGAGGCGGAGGTGTAGGTATATTGCGATGATCAGAAGTCGTGTCCATCTTTGTCAGTGGCGGATTTGGCCGTGGAGAATCTCGTGCTTCTGTGCGGACCCGTCTAACAACCTCAGGCCTCGGGATGCTACATGTCCAATCAGCAAAATGTTCATGACATCAAGAACGGTTCAATCACTTTTCGATAGAAATTTTAGATGGTGATGCATTTTCAGGTGCCTTTTCTGGAGTAGACAATGAGGTTATAGGCTGCGTTGACGTATTACTAGTCGTGGGCTGAGTGGTGGCGCGAGGACCAGAAGGAGTCGAGGAAGGAGTATGTAAAGATCGTGAAGGTGTACTGGAATTACCATTCTGTGCATGAGGACCTGTTGGGGGTACATTGCGAGATTTTTCTGGTATCGGTTGAAGGATTCCTGTGGAGAGCCGTTGAGGAACAGCTCCGTTCACCTGTTTCTGCGGATTTCATATGATACGAGATTGAGATAGAAGTGTAAATACCTTGGCAGTTGCCTTGGGCGTTGCCCAATAATGCTCACGTTTCTTGAGACTGGCCGAATAGCTAGACGGAGAGATTGAGTGGCTTGCAGGTCCAAAGGATTATATACATACGCCTTTCCAAGAATTTTCAGATCACCACGCTGTTCCTTCTCGAGTAACTGATCTATGGCTCTGTCGATGTCCGTTCCGCAAGGTAGAACACCAACCAGAGGAAAGACGGGAAGGATTTCCTTCAGGACGATGATAGCATTGTAGACGTGCATGTATTCTTCGGTTTGAATACATTCAATAAAGGCCTGGTCAAATTAGTTGAGAGATACAAGGAATACTTCCAGAAAAAGACAAACCTTGCTCAGTTTACGATGCCACTTGCGGACAACAGCCATAAAACCCTCATGTTTCAGTATGTCTGGAACATTGCCAGGTTTGGACATCATGCTTCTTTGAAAGCCCGGATGAGGCAGGATTTGTCCATTCTTAGTCGTCTGGTTGTCTTGTTCATAGGTATGCTTGTTTTTAAACCATGTCAGTGTATCAAACAAAACACCACGTAAGAAGCGTCCTGCAAGTGATTCAATATCAGATACTGCTGGCATCTTAGGAGTGATAGTACCATAGTTCCGAGCTTCGTATTCACTGCAAGAGAAGAGCACGACTTTGACATGTTCACCGAGTATCTATAACCTCTATTAAGAATGTGTTTGACACAACTTCATGAAAGACTTGCTCTGTCATATAAACCAAGCGTATGAAAACCTGGAGTGCCCATTGTGTGCAACACTTTGATGAACTGGGCGCAAAAATCGGCATCCATGGGGGAAAGCAAACATCGAGGTTGTATGCAGTGCTCAATGATAGAGGTAGTGACCAAAAGAGCAGATTTAGAAGTTGCTAAAAGATATTCAACATATGAATATATCAAGATCAGAGATAAGACTCACAATGACTGAACCAACTAAGCTTCTCACGGGCCAGGCGCCTGATAGTAAATGATCGTGAAGCACTTTGCTCCTTCAATTCTTCTGACAGAAGATTTGCATAGGAGTTGTACTTGTCACGTCGCTGGCGATGGATGGGAGCGATAAGTCGCCTAGCCCTGTCGGAAGATCTATCTGCGGAAATATACTTTGAATCCTCTTGCCGACTCAGATTTCGTAGATTCGTCCCCTCCTCGGCATAACGGGTAGTAGGTGGAGCAAGATCATACATTGACAACTGCCAGAATGTGAGGTAAAATCCAGGGCTACTTGCCGTCAGCCCATCGAGTAACAGCATTTAAAATGAGCGATTCCTCACCCAACGACGTCATAAGCATTTCCAGGAGCTATCTTCCTCAAGTCCTCAAAATACTGAGCAAGTTCAGGAAGCCAGGGGCTCTTTGCGTTGATCAGATACGCAGACATCATTTCTACTACTTTAACACGCACCTCAGGCGTCCGGGAAGTCTCCTCCTTAACAACGTCGACATCCGAGCCTACAACCTCCATTGTCATCGGTTCAATGGCGGGAGCCTTTTTACCTGGTGTTTCTGAGGTGGAAGATGAAGCACCCAAAGCAGGCGATGCGATACGAGAGCTAGTGCTTGAAGGCTCTCGTTTGGCAGTCAAAGCAGCCTTCAACCTCTTCTCAGCTTCCTCAGCTTCTTTCCTTTCCTGGTCTTGTGCAGCCAAGGCCTGCTTCTGAACAAGGAAATGAACCGAGATGAAAACTTTGTCTGGGCGGCAAGCTTACCAATAAGGCAGCATTCCATACAGGACGGTAGATTTGCATGCAGATGGGTGCACATACTCCATACTTCTCCCCCAATTCAACTAGGGAAGGTAAAACTTTTGTTGCATACACGCCAGGCGGGATGGCCAGCGGAGACGTGAGCAGTTCAAGGTATTGGACCAGTACACCATGCGTCTAGAAATGGTATAAGTATTATGTATTATGGCCCAGACCAATTCAAGACTCACTGCATCGAAAAGACTGGCGAGTGACTTCAAGTGGGCGTCAGATGCCCTAAATATACAGGCTTGGCGCTGTTGGGCGACCTGTATGAGTAGAGGAAGAGCCAAGGATGGCGCTTCTAGAAGACTTTTTCCCAGTCTTTGAGGACCTCTTAGATTTGATTCGCTAGTGTCAAAGCGAGCGCCCCGAGTTTCAGAGGCGATAGCTTCTATGCGAAGAGTAGGTCCTCCTGCCATTGCTGCAATTTGTGCTTCAGATAAACTTGGCAACGGTTCAATCCCAGCCATTTTCCGAATCAGCTCTCGAAGAACAACAATTTCGGTAGTCTGGCCACTCTGAAGTTGATGGGCCACATAACTTAGCACCGGATTTAGCTCGGCACTGTAACGGCGGAACAACATGCCGGTGAACGAAGCTAAGCCTGGGGCGAATATAAGCAACGAGAAAATCAGGAAAATCACAATATCAATTACTCTGCAGCCAATCAGCCGTATTAACACCATCATCTTTGACTCGATCCTTGTTTGGGTTTGCGAGGGCATCCAGTATAATAAAGACCAAAACATCGAAACCCATATTCGTGACATAGCGCAATGCCTGGATAACAACACTTGCAAGATTGTCATACGCCATGATCTGATTCACAGCATTTTGGAAAAATATGCAAGGGTTAGAATGAGCCAGCTTTGCTACAGGACCCGATAAGGCATCAATGGAATTATGGGAAAGCCGACGTAAAATTCCTTTTGATTCCTTGTCAGCTTGCACAAAGCGAATTCTGAGTTCTGGATGGCTTTTATACACCTGTGCCTTCCATTCACCATAAAGCTGCCACCGGGCTTCCTGAGGGAAATGACGGATGATGCTCCACACCTCCACTGTGCAAACAGCATTGCCGCGAATCAGAGGCAGGCCTAGGATAAGGTAATTGCGTAAGATCTTGAACCAAAAAATTCGAACAGGGTTTGAAGGGTCTGGCTTGCCCACGGGTTTCTTGGTCTGTGGGTCAATTTGAGGATTCTAAAAATCATATTAAACTGGAATGCAAATTAAGTCCTGGCTACGAAGTAAGCGCACCGTCGGGTGTAGATGCTGTCGTCCAAGTCGAAGAAATTTAGTCAGAAACAGTGGATCCCGAGATACATGGATTCCAACGAATTGCATAATGGGCTCAATAACATCTTCCAGATCGTCCAAGGTCACCGTCATCGGAATTCGATCCGCCCAATCAGGAAAAAAGAAAACAAAATCAGTGTTGGTAGTGCTAGGAGGAGTGGGCGCCCAAAGCGTGAGTAAAGACTTCCGAGCAGCCGGCTGCATGGATCCAGAAGGACCAAAACGGAGGCGTGGCTTGAGGAAATTAGAATTTCGTTGTTTGTTAGACATTGTCTCATAGAAAGGTTCTAGAGAATGCTTCAAGATGCGCAATAAGAGGTCTGCAAGCTCGGGAAATACATCCACGACCCAGGAAAATTTGGTCAGAATTGCAAAAGCTGGACGGAGTGCTCCAACAGAGAGAAGGGCATGAAGCAGACTAATTTTCTGATTTGTATTCTTTGCCTCGATCTTTTTGCTCTCTTGTTTCGCAACAACTTTGGCCTTTGCTTGCGACGATGGACCAGATTCTAGAGGTGCCGCCATCGCCAATGAACTCATCCTGGCAGCTGATACTCTAGTCTGGACATCGTCAAGATACTCCTTACGAGTCAAATCCATATCATCGTCAGAGGGTGCAAGCTATATTCCAATGAATTTAGGAGGTATGACGATGAGATAGAACAGGCATACATGGGGATACAAATCTTCCAATGAAATGAACTTCTCGCGTATGAGAATTGCCGCTGCGAGGTATAAATTCTTGGGCGTCATGCCCACAACTTCTGGGGTCTATATGCA
>Ga0157363_1006541_pt1 | contig 10969 bp, 5 predicted proteins | sample AttsexASBM1_FD_111477 | JGI IMG/M metagenome (GOLD analysis project Ga0157363, IMG submission 111477) | Fungus gardens microbial communities from leaf cutter ant in Ribeirão Preto, State of São Paulo, Brazil - Atta sexdens ASBM1 | ecosystem: Host-associated > Fungi > Mycelium > Unclassified ...
AAAATTATAACTAAAAATTTATTATAATTAAAAAATATTAATTTATTCAATCATATTGCAAAATTGTAAGATATATCGTAAAAGAATTAAGACAATAATTGTCGCGTAATTAGATTATTATATCAATAATTTTCAAGTTGAAAGAAATATAAGACAATTTTCTTTTATGTACATTTTCTTTTCTGTGGCTCATCATATGTGTATTGATCACAATGACAAAGCGTATCTTTCCATTCTAAGTGCCATAAAAAGTATAAAGAAAATATGCGTACGGTTGTATAACACATAAAAAGTTCGTTTCACGGAGCCAATGATGAATACTCATGGCAACAACTGGAACTTTATGGAGACAACCATATTCATCAGAGAAATGAGTGCGCGCTTGAACGAAGTCTCTTTATACCATAGTTAATTAATCAGTTATGCTACGAAGTTAATTTAATCGTGTCACTATGCATATATTATGTCAGTTATGCGTACTGTTTTATTCGTGCATGCATTAGTTATATTCGTCCTAATTACAGCACAGATAATTCGCGAAGGATTTATTAAATCGTTATATTTATCAGATTATTTGCTGTAGTATTCACAATGCTTGCAGCGTTGTTTTAGCAGTGCAATTTTTATAGCACATTTTTCTGTCGCAATTTGAATTTTTTTTTAATTAAAAAATTTAATAAATTCTTTAATAATGTTTAATTAGTTTAACAATTTAATAATAATGCAGTTTGACGAGGGATCCAATGTACTATTTATCTATCGCACTTGTTCGATTCCCATAACGTCCATCCTGAATGACTAAGATCTTCAAAAGCGTGCGGGCGATCGACTCGTCATTATTCGCGATTTGACGAGGGTGGTGAAAGAGGTTTGACTTTTAGTCGGCGAGCTGAAGGGGGTTTGGGGCGGGTGGTTTCGCGGTTTTGGTAGTGGCGCGGTAACAATGGATCGAGGATGGCGTGGCGCGGTCGCCACAATGCCAACTTGCCAGACTTCTTTGCGTGTCAAATGACTGAACCGCCGTGGAGAGTGTGCGGGCGGAATCTATGGGTGGGGGTCGGAGCGTAGGTAGCGGGGGGGAGGTTGCAGAGAGAAAGAGAGAGAGAGAGAGAGAGAGAGGGGGGGAGGGTATGAAAAGCATGCTTTGTTTGGAAACAATGCCGATACTCGGCTACATCCTCATCTCCATTCTTCGCCTTGACGCAGCGCCGTACCGAAAAGGGTTGCCTTTATTCATCCCTGATTAAAGTTATAGGTTATTTTCGCTCCGTTTCGCGGTGGTGAATTTCGTGCCGACGGACTTTCCCAGCCGGCGCCAGTCCACGTCATGTTTGGCAATTGTTAATTCGCTGATAGCAAGAGTCGGCACCGGGGTCGGTCAAATATTATAGACACGCGAAAATGTTCTCTGCTAAAAGATACACAGAAAGAACGATTTTGCTCAAGTATCAAAAAATTTAACTGAAAGATGAATAGATTAAAATAATTTTGTTGGATCACAAAATAATTAGCAGAATGCTTAAACCGGCTTAAACATTGTTGATAATGCTGAACTGAAAAACTTTTATCATTTAAGCAACCAGTTTGAGCATCTTATATAATTATTTTGATGGTTGAAATGAAATTTTCAAATTTGTATTTGGAGCTAAATTTTTAAATACTTCAGCTAAATCATTTTTTCTACATCGACAATAAATTTAGAATCACAATTAAATACACGATTATAAAAATAAACATATTCTCTAAAAATATTCTCTAAAAATATTCTCTAAAAATATTCTTTTCACAAAAAGAAATTTTTTTTGGGGGGGTTGGGATGTCACCACGCGAATGATCGTGAGCTTTATGGACGCATCCTTTAATAAAGCGACATGTCCCAGCGGCAGCTAAGGTTTCCTTACATCGAAGGAAAGCCGAAGGAGAAAACGAGGGAGGTTATTACGGGGATGGGGCGCATCATCGTAGGAAAGCTCGTAACAAACTATTGAAAGGCCGAGGAATGAAAAATCAATGGCTGGTGACGTTGGGCACGAGTCGGGCCGGACTACAGATGACGAGTATATATATCGGCACGGCGGTGCGGGGGTGTGTGCACGGGGCTGAACGGGGTTGGTGGGGGGGCGGGAGGGGGGAGTGGGTGATTCGGTGAATGGAATATTATTGGGGCATCCTTTCACGCGGACTCGACGGAAGCTAGAAGACCTCATCTGGCGAGCTGTATGGATAGCGTTCGCCCTGGCAATGCCGCCTATTGAACCGTCGGTTATATACGTACACATACATACGTATTACGCGCATCTCTATACAGACAGACACGAATATGAGCACGCGAACGTACTCGTATGCGTGGTGTATACGAAGGAAAGCAGTTTACACGAAAACGCAGTTCATTCGTTCGTTCACTCGTCGCGTGTATACGCCCGGCACATATAGGGATGCACATCCACGTAGATGTACTCACTACACGCCTATGTATGTACGTTTTCGCGTTTATGTGTGCGTCCAGCACGTATACGTGTGGGTTCTTACATTTCATGATTTATCGCGCAGCTTTCAGCGGGCCTCAAAGCGTCCTGAAAGCGCGCAGATTGATAAAAGAAATAATAGAGGACGCGAAATAGAGGGACTCGATCTGATACGGGGAGAGAGCGCGAGATAGGGGGTGCGAAGGGTGAGGATGCCGCGCGGCGGGAAACGTCGCCGATGAGAGCGGAAAGATGAAAGGGGAGGGAGCGAGCGATGTGGTGGGCGGCAGGGGAGGGAGGAGGAAGGGTGCGACGGCGGACGGGCATCGGACGTCGTTCTTGTGAAATAGGAGAGCGGTGAATTCTTTCGATATGCTTTGGTTCACGCGCGTGTACCACCCTCTCTTCTCCAGTCCGGCGCGGCGCCGGCGTCTCACTCGATCGCGTGTCTCCGCACTCGACCGGCACGCGAGCTTCCACCCCTTCTCTCGCTTTTGCAGCACGTGTACGTATTTCCTACCGTCTCACGGGGACTCGTTATGGCATTGAATATCTTCGAGCGTAACTAAGCCTTAAATCGAAATTCCGTTAAAGTGAGTGTCGTTCAAATTTAAACGATCAATAAGATTTATTTATGATATTATTTCTTGATCTATGAATGCGAATAATAAATTTCATATCTTGCGATCTTTTATAAATTGCTTATTTTTATTTTAAAAATAAATATAACGCGTTTGAGCATTTTTGAGAAAATCCGAAAATTTCTAATTATTAAAATAGACTTTGTTGGGATTATGTTTTAAATTTTTACGGTTATATACATTTCTTGATGATCTATTTACATGAATATTTTTTTATCACATCTTGCGATTTTTTACATCGTATCAAATTGCTTATTTCTAATTAAACAATTTTTAAATGTCAAGAGGAAAGTATTAGAATTATGTAACAAATCTATTTTACTGGGATTCTATTAAAAATTTTTCTGTAATGAAGTGCAAGACTGTGAAATTCGGCAAGTTCGTTCTTGAAAGGATAATTGAGAGTATAAATATATATATATATATATATATATATATATATATATATATTCTCTCTCTATACTATCTCTCTTCATGATGAAGTTGATGTCGTTGTACGAGTTTTGACTACAATGTTTCGATCCACAGTGTTTGACAATGATAATCGCTTCGCGAGGATTTGCCTCGAAGTATGCACCCGTCAGGAATGCAGCGGCGGGCGCATAGATGAGATAAAGAGACCTGCGGCGAGGAAAGGAAGGTGGAAAGAGAGCTGTCGCTACGGTTAGGGTGAGAAGGGAAGACCGGGGAAAGACGAAGGGTGGCCGGAAAGTTGCAAATGGTATGAAAGGGGGCGAGAGCGCGTGCGAGAGATCGAGGGTAAAGAGGGGAAAGACAAAAGGGGTGGTAGAGAACTGTGAATCTCGTGGCAGCATTGTCACTCCATTCGCCGGGTTTGCAAAGCTGGGGCGGTTCCGACGCCACCACCACTGTCACTATAACCACCACCTCCGCCAACGACTACCGCACCGCCACCGCTGCTACACAACCGCGCTACCACCGTCATCCGCCGCCGCCACCGTCGCTGGCGCCAATCCCACGAGGTTACCTTGTTTTACTGCCGTCTTCCGGATTATCTATCGAATCGACCAATGTGGTTAATTACTCGTTAATATGCTGCTGGCATTAATTTCGCAATTTTGGCTGACATAATCATGTTGATATAGTGTTGAAAAGGATTCGACTTTGGAAATTCTTTAAATATATATATTTATATATTACGAGCCAGACTTATTGAAAATAAAATAAAATAACTCAAAGGAATTACAATTAAGTCTTCCGATAATTTTTTTTCAACAATTTTGAATTATTAACAAGAGAGAGAAAGAGAGAGTTTAAATTTATTATATGATATTAAATTAAGTATTCCCTTTCGTATGTATTCACCGAAAAAAGATCCGTTTGATTTTGTAACAGTCGGTCGCAATCTTTTCGCCCGCATCTAAGTTGATAAAAATTTTTTAGCCCCTTAAAGCGCCTTGTTTGAAGTTCACTTTGTGCCAGCAAGGGAGTGTATATTATTCTATGACCCCTTCAGCAAGTTATAATGCGGAAAGGGTCTGTTCGAACGAACGATTTATCATTATTCCGATAACCCGGCGACGATACGACGCTCAATGCGCCGAACGGTCTCTATTTGCGCGGGGTTGTATGATTTACTATTTCCTCGGCGCATCTGCTCGCTTAATTAACGTTACTCCGATGCTGTTTCGAAGATACGATCGGTGTCGTGGTGCTGAGTACTGCGCAAAATGTTACATGAAAATCTGCCTGTCAACCAGCGCAATTATAAAGCATAGATTCTGCATTCTTGTGTCTATTTTTAATATAAATACCACGAAATAATTTTTATAATATAAACATATATATCAGTAATAATATAAAAATATAAAAATAATATTAAATATTAAAATTAAAATATAAATAATATTAAATATTAAAATAAAAATAATTTAATTTGTTTCATATTAAATAATAAATATTTTACATTATTCGCATTTTAGCTCGAGATTATTTATTTGTAAGAAAAGAATGATTTTGATGTATGAAATATCTAAAAATTTAACTAGATATAGCTCTAAAAATAATTTTATTGGTCTATCAAAATAATACGGAACGCTTAAGCATTGCTGAAAAGTTGCAAAAAGTTTTATCATCTAGCGATCAGTTTGAGTATCCTATATAATTATTTTGATAGTTCAAACAAAGATTATTTTCAGATCGTATACAGTTAAATTTTTAGATATTTTAGCAAAATTATTCCTTTTGTGTATGCATTTAAAAAGTAAAAGAGATTAACAATGGTTTCTCGAATTTTTATTATTTCATTTTAAGTTTGATATACTTCGGATTTCAACGTGCAAAAGATCGTACAGGTGATTACGACATTTCGGGCACGATCACACGTGTTGTCATGCGTGGCATCGGATGCGCTTAAAGTGAAAAGTTCTCGGAATAATGGACGCTCGACTGCGTTTTTCAATGGCTCATGCATCAGCTCTCACGCGTTCTCTGTCTCCGTCTCTCCCTCTCTGTGGCGGCACGTGGTTTAGAGTAATTACACGGCGGTAGAGAGGGCAAACATATTGTTCAGCCGCAAAGGGTGGTTCGAGCAACCCGCGGTAGGTCGAGTAAAGTGGGAGTATATACACGAGGGCGTGGAGTCGATCTGATGATGCGTGAGGCAATCCACCCTCTAAAATAATCATATCGAAAAAAAATTTATTGCACAATTCAAAACTTTTTTTCTTTCATTCTGAGTTTTGCCTTAATAGCTTGTCTAAAAATTAATTGTTTATTAATTAGTTTAATTTAAGAATTATATTATAAAATATAAGTTCTTAAAATAAAACAAATCATCTTGCAGTCAATATCTTGCAGTCAATAGTGTCCATGAAAGAATTATATATCTTAAGGATAATACGGACATTATTAAAATGTCCTTATTAAAATATTGACCAATTTCGCATCTGCAGTTAATTGCTACTTTAGTTGACTAGATCTAGTAACGAATAAAAATAAATTTTTTTGTCTTTTATCGTCCGCATGATTTTTTTCATTTTCTCTTTTTTATAGAAATTTTTCGTGAATGGTAAATCCATGATGGCACGTTTATCGACGTATAATCCGTTCAGGGCAGTGAGGACAAGGAGAGAACGGGACATACAATGCCAGTCCTCGTATCTTCGGTATCTCTTTGCGCAGAGCTCTCATTGTGACTGCGGGGCGACATAGTCAGCTATTATGTTTATTAAGTTGGCGGGATGTGCTGATTCCAAGAGAGGAGAGAAGTAGACGGTGGATAGGTGGGTGGGTGCCCTGGGAGGAGGGCCGGATAGTCTCTAGAAGCAGGGGGTGTATTGTCCCGCGCATTGTCTGCCCCATTGTGTGACATCACGGCCCGATAACTGCCGATAAGGCCTCGGCAATGCTCAAACTGTGGGGGTGTATACGCGATCGCATCGCGCGTTTTCGCGCGCGCACAAGAGAGAAGGATATAAAAAGAAAAATATAACGTAGATGTGTACCCGGTGAAAAGAATACCGATGTTGCGAAGAGTGAGAAAGAGTGAATAGGGAACGATTCGATTTCCTCCGCTTTTCTTTAACTAATGTGTATCAGGTTATCATCAGAGACATTGAGTAAAAATTGAGAATCGAAATAAATGTAATCTGAATTGATTGATATTACGTTGTTTTTACTTCTTAGCTGAGGCAGTATTTTATATATTTGTATTGTTTTTTGACTTATTACACAGGATATCCTGAAATTCGCGACTCAAAATACTCTAAGAAAGTACTCGAAAAATTAGTAAAAAAATTATTTGTAAATTTTTATTTTAAGAAACAGCTTTTGAGATAATAAGATTTAAGTATCCAATTATGGATGTTTAATTATATTCATGAATCATATATGCGATAGTATGAATGTATGAGTTGGTGAGTGCCCACTTCAGCTAAAAATAATCTGTAATTGATTACATTAAAAATCCTTATATCTCAAAAACTACTGCTTAAAATAAAAATTTACAAATAATTTTTTTTATTTAACTTTTTGAGAATTTTCTTACTATAACATTTTGAATGAATTTTGACGCGAATTTTGGAACAACTTGATATTTATTATATTTTCTCGCTCTTATTAAAATTGATTTCCGTTTCAGGTCCTGGGCTTTTGCAGCAATAGGACTCGGTGAGTGACACTTTCACTGTTTCAATCTTGTGAGTTAACGTTTAAATGTATGAGAACATCTAATGCAGTTGTGGTTAGAAAAATAAAAATTGATTTTCTAAAGAAGATAAATTACTATCTTTACGTGATAGCTGTTGTAGAAAGGAACTAGGAAGTACAATTATATTATAAATAAAATAAAATAAAAATGACCGAAAAGTTTTTAATTATGCTAGAGCCACATGCGACACAAAGGCGCATCTATTTAAAAATCAGGTTAAGAAATAAAATACAATAATATTGTAAAATAACTTGATATTGCATCATATTGTCAATGAGCAAAAAATGAAAATTATGACGAGCGATTGCATCTATACGATTCATCCCCTATATTTGCACTGTGTTGACATTATATTGACTCGGGGACTTGGCACGAATGCCGGACGTGGCTACTATATATGAATAACAATCAGAAGCTATAATCCTCCCGCGATACATAATACTCATAATATATGTATGTATACAGCAGCCTTTTACGAGCATTTTTATGTTAATCGCGCAATCCTAAACAGACGGGACGACTGCAATCCCTCCTTTTGTTATCTTATAGCCCAAACAGTGATCACCATCCGAATTTGTTCCGCGCGAACGCCGTAAATGGAAAGGTCATCTCCGCAGAGGAAGGGATTATGAGGGCGCATATGTGTGGGGGATATATTTTTTGACCGAATTATACATTAGATATGAAGGGCGTTTCTTTTTTATCTGTTCATTGGATGGAAGTGCGAACAGATTTGGAGCTATCTGGGAATTGTCCGGTTATTTGAACGATGACGTAAACACTTAGGGGATTCTATTGGTACGTCTCCGTTTTATTTTTTTTTTTGCTGCTAAATAATCTTTAATTATAATAATTATGAAAGAAGTTATTAGATTCTTATAAATTATTGTATAAAAATAATCGACATAACTGAAAAACATAGGTTCACATATTTAATGTTTCTGCATATTTCTTTTTTTTTTTATCGAAATCTTGCGAAATATAAAACTTAACAGTCTCGCATATGGGATACTTTCCACTTGGATACAAATCGATATAATTATCGTTTTGTGCTTGTTATTCATGAAATCCCAAGAAAAATAGAATGATAATTGTGTCGACTTGTGTCGCTAAATAAAAAGCGTCCATGGTATTTCGAACTTTCGTATGAGATCCGCGTTGAAATGAAAATCTGTTAGACACATTTATCGCAAATGTGCGGAAAATACTGACCAAGTTCGATGATTTAGCATCCTTCTGTGAATATCTTGCTACGACTCGTCGTTGCGATTCAGCTCTTCACCGATTCACGGCTCCTCTTGAGAACGTTGTAGAAACGAAGACGACGAGGAGTTGTAGAAGGAGAAAAGGGGAAAGACGGAAGTTAGATAAGAAGAGAGAAAGAAAGACAGGGAAAGAGAGCGAGTGAGACAGAGCAGCGCGGAGCCGCGGCGGCGGCTGGACGTTTTATGCGCGCCGCGCAAAAGATGCCTTTGAATCCTTAATTCCCTTTGAAACTCTCATTCTGGGAGCAAAATGGCGAGAATGAGGCGTATTCTTCGGTTGAATGACGTATTGAGCGAGTTTTGTATGCCATTGCGTCCACGGGCGGCTCATCCAGAGCCCTATGGTCGCTTATGCGCGTTATACGTATTACGTTCTCTCTTTTTTTTTCCTTTCCACATCGCGCATCGAGTGACAAGAAATGTACGAGTCTGCACGTTCCTTTCTCTTTCTTAAGATTCATCTCCCATTCGTCGTTTTTTTTCGACAATGTATTCTCGCGACAGAGAATATTATTCGTTCTGTAATTCAGATTATTTTTCTTTCGTTCCTTTCATAGATTGATTGCGTGCCACGTTATACGAGTTATTTCTCACAAGCTTCCTCCTTCAAGTGTTTCCATTATCAGGAGCAATAAAATTAGTTTGAAGATTAGTTTCTTTGCTGAACTTTTTACTTTTACAAGCAGGTTATCTCATACTTTATTAAAAGAAAAGTATGAAACAACAATAGCAACTATTTTTTTCTTAAATTGGAATTTACTTCGGGCGATAAATTGCATCGCAGGAAGTGAGATTATTCTTGTGAACAGTGGAAAGAATTATGTTGATCCTTCTCCAAGGTCTCGTTCATACCTTAGCTTTATCAATTCTAACAACTATCGCGTTACGATAATTTCCCGTTGAAATTGCCGGCAAATATCATGTGCATCCCGGAATTCCGGACGGGATTCACGTTGGGCCATCGATCGTCTCCCATGGAAACTCGCACGCTCGTCTAACGAGACATTCGGCAGCAGGATTCGACGACCACCGTCGTTGTCGATGCCACCGGGGCCGGGGTGGAGAAATCTCGCGACGTGTACGCTTCAAGAACTCGGCATTATCGGTCGGGTTTTCTCACGGATACAATTTCCCGACGCAATTTTCTTTTCAGTCGGTCCCGGCGAATCCAACGCGCGCGCGGGTTGGACCGTGGGTGGCAAATGGCAAAGAGAGAGAAAGAGATACGGTGACAAGGGAGTGCGCGGAAGGGTGTAGAAAGAGGGGGAGGAAGGGAGGGGAGGTGCGGCGCAGCCCATATTCGTGCATTGTGGCACGTTCCATCGCGTTCTCAACTGAACTGAACTCGACTCAACAGTGGAGGACACAATGGGCGGTATGAATAAGTATAACAGACAGACACCGGTACAGACAGACACAGGTAGCTCAGGCCGCAGTATGTGAATGAGGAACCCATTTGATAACACGCCTCCACAGCCACCCAGGTCCATTGTGTCGCTTCCTATTCAGCTGCTCTATGCCCTCTTCTCCTCCTATCCCCTCTTTACCGTCCCTCCTCTTTCTCTCTCTCTCTCTCTCTCTCTCTCTCTCTCTTTCTCTCTCGTTTCCTCTGCTCTGAACTCCTCCTCCCCTTCTCTGCTGGATTCGCCTTGCTCTGCTGGTGGTGTTACCCCTCTCGCTCACTCGTTCTCGTTCCAATATCATCGCGGAGATCTTGTCCTATCTGTCCTGCACCTGTATTATGCACAGAGGAAAAAGGCAGACACGGATCCTCTCCTTTATTTTGATCATACGTTGGCTGCGTAGGATCGGATCGCGGAGAGTGAATTAGAAACGCGAGACACCGTGCGAAAACCGCTCAGGGCTGATGAATAATTTATATAACTTAATCTTCTTTATTTGATATTGTGTTGCAAAGGAGATAGATATTCTCATCATAGAATTATATAATATTTAGCGTTCGGTAAAACAGAAGCTATAAACCATTTTCCACATTTTAAAAAACTTTATGAAGATAATTATTTTAACATTTAAATCTTATTTTATTTTGCTATTTTAATATTATCTTTTAAATTCGAAATATCGATTCAGAGTGTGTCAAGAATATCAAGTTTCTACCTTACTTTATCATTGTTTACAATAGCATGTGTATGCGTCTTTAAAAGCGAAAGGGTTAAACCGACCCTGTCCGTCGAATAGATAGGTATTACTAGCGAATGATCCTAGTCGCGTGGATACTATAGAAGCTATCCTGGGATAGCAGTCATAGATTGTACATCGACAGAGAGGAGAGAGAGAGAGAGAGAGAGAGAGAGAGAGAGAGAGAGAGAGAGAGAGAGAGAGAGAGAGAGAGAGGGGGGGGAAGAGAGCAGCGACAAAAAAAAGAGAGACAGAGACAAAGCGCAGGTACAAGGCGGATGTAGCGCT
>Ga0157363_1006542_pt1 | contig 10968 bp, 13 predicted proteins | sample AttsexASBM1_FD_111477 | JGI IMG/M metagenome (GOLD analysis project Ga0157363, IMG submission 111477) | Fungus gardens microbial communities from leaf cutter ant in Ribeirão Preto, State of São Paulo, Brazil - Atta sexdens ASBM1 | ecosystem: Host-associated > Fungi > Mycelium > Unclassified ...
TAATCCTCGTATCTTACAAACTTTATGTCTCTATATCGTGAAGGCGACTCACCCTATGGACGACTGCGCTTAATCCTCTTAATCCACTATCGACTGTAAAATAGCGGGCCAATAAAAGTTTGAGCTTGTTGGAGGTCCGACGAGATGAGAAGTCCCCTGTTTGCGCGGAAAGGGACCGGAGATAGTCAGGACGCGAAGAAAGGGAGAGATCGGAGGGGCATCCCTCACGGCCACGGCATCTGCATACAAGGATGATGGCTTCGTAAATTACGGCGCTCATGGCGATGGTTCTCCGCTCCGCGTGCTGCACTCCAATGCACGTCGCTCTCGGTCACGACCAAAGCTGACTGCCACGAAAACTTCCTCTTTCTCCTCCTCCTTTTCCTCGCGTGTGTACCTCATCGCCGGTGTACCGCGGATAAACACGCATACACGCCGGTCCCGTGTTCCGTGTAAGGACAGGTCGCTTTACGGCCGCGCGGCGGAGATAACGAGTATGTAACGCCATAACTCCATACGGCAGTCTTTACACGTCAGGTGTGCGATGCGCATCGCATTTTTTGACTCGATAATGCGGCTCTCACAATCATTTGCATTCAAATGTGGACGCGATTTTTATACGTGGAGGCAGATTGAAAAACGAACACAGCAGAGGAATAAAACTAATGTTGATAACATTAGGTGCTGTCAGATCTTCTCGGAGATGAGATCAATTCTGGTACTGAATACGAAAGAGTCAGCAATTAAAATATATCATGCGAATAATAAATCGTTTATTCTTTCTCTAAGATCTGGATACAATCGCTTAAGAAGAATCATGATCAAAATGGACTCTTCCCCTCCCGAACTGCCAGAAGTTACTGCAATCGTCGAAGTTGGAAAGTTCCATGATAATGGCGTTTCCAATCATTCATCCGAATATGAAAATATAGGTAGTTTCCAAGTTCCACGTTTTTTATTTCCTTAAACTTTGCATATCGCCGCGGTACCTTGATGCACTCGCGGCCGACTAAGTCGTGGGCGAGAGAACTTGCCCAAACGACCACCGGAACTTCGCTCGCACGTCGCCGCCGTGCTTCATTGCTTAGTTTGATTAAACACACGTTTGTCCCGTTTCCTGTACGAAGAAGGGAATAAGTTGCAGCTCCGTAGCGCGGTAATTTACACAGCAGAACAGATTTTATGGATGATAGCACAGCAGTCTCGTGTTTGGCATAAAATTAGCGTTAGTTAGAAACTTCAAACGATCATGTTTGCAATACAGCGAATGCATTCGATCAAATGACATTCCGAGAACGTAGAATCTTTTAATTTAATGAATTTTTATTTAATTTAATTATAAGAAGCATCGTTACCCTGTATTATAAAATTATCAAATCAAAATTTTATACTTTTAAAGAATTTAACTAATTAATTTTTTGTTTGAATTATATTATAGATGAAATCACAAAAAAGGAGAATTATTCTAATTGATATCTTGTAGTGTTTTCAAATTGATAAGGATTGGTGATGTGTAGTGAAAATATGGTACTACATGAAATGGTTCAGTTTGGACATCTGGCTCGGCGAGATGAATCTAAAGATTACCTTGTCCATCAGACTGCTGGACCCTTCGCTACTTGCTACTTGCAAAGTCACGGTGGACCTGTTCACTGAAATCTTTTTCCTCGCGGGATATATGGTAGCGAGAATGTGTTTGTTCGATGACACGTGTAAAAATTATAAATTGATGCGTAGGAGCTTTCACCAGTCGAAAGGCGAGAGGAGAAAATACGCGAAGCATAAGGCAGAGTTAAATAAATGATCCTTCTGAGCGTTAAAATTTCTACATGATTGAATATTATGAATTAAGCGGGGTCTAAATGGTAAATCTAAAAGGCGCGAAGGGTAGAGTATTTATCGAGCGTAAATGGAGTTATACACTTTGTTAGTCTGCGTTTACATCCGAGTGTGTTGGTAGAATTATTAAATCCCACTCTTGGGGTAAATCTTTTAAAAATGCATTAGCTTATTTCCATTACAATTCACTTTTGCAACTGTATTAATCGCGGGAGAGAAACATGTTTCGAACTCTTTACCATAAAGAATCTCGTCTTCTCGCAAAACGCGGAAAAAATGTTGCACGCGAGGACAGATCTGATCATTCCTTTTGGAGGAGCACAGTTCCACGAAACTTTCGGGACCGGCCTTTGGCATCGTGCCATTCCGTATGAAATAGGAGGCGCATATACGATGCACTGGAGCGAGAAGAAGACGAAGGAAATGAGAAGAAAAGAAAAGAATACCAAAAAGAACTATTGACCGGACCAAGATGAAAGGGTGTCCCACCCTTTTTCAAAATCCGAGTGGCGTATCGTCCAATGTACGCTCGTACTCCTATCGTATCCCATATCTCCTCTCTGATGAGAGCAACAGTTACTACCACCATTGCCATCGTCGTGGGCCTGATCACCACACATATATACCACGTACATGTACGGTTCACACGGAGGAGGTGCAGCGCACAAGGTACTTTTGTGCACAAACGTAGTTGGCTTTAGAGCCCGCCTGCCATCTGTCTGATACGCAATCCGCCTTAGCCTCTCCTTCACCTCTTTTTTTTTACGTAATCCCAGTCGTTTTCCAATCTTAGACGAGCGACTCACAGGCCTTCATTCTTCAGCCTTTCTGGTGGGGTCATAACCGTGGATCTAGTCAGCAGTCGTATCGGTTGCGCAGAAAAATCGGATTCGGGATTCACATAAATTTGTTGTAGGATATGTCAACTCACAACTGAGTGTTCCAATTCGATGCCGAGTTTATACTTCTATATTCGCCCTACAGATTTTTAATCGAAGGAAAATCCTTTTTGTGAATTTGTAATGCTTGATGGTCTCGATTCGATACTGAATGTTTGCAAACCTCTCTCTGTTTACTATCGACAGAATATTGCCTCTTTATTCTAATAATAATTAAAAATATGGATTAAAACAAATATTTATTAAATACAATTGAAATATATAATTTAATAGCGTAAATAAATTTACGAAATTATTTCTTTAATAAGTCGATTTTCCTTCGTCTCTTTGACTGTATTTACAATTGAATTTACAATAATAAGAGTATTCCAGTTTAATTATTAACTCTTCATTACTTACATCGAGTGCCTAGGATACCTTGACATTATAAATGAAGCATTAAATGTATAAATAAATATATATAAAAGGGAACGTATGAATACTAAACGTATAAATGCTATTTATACATTTACTATATTCAGTACAAAATGTTTTACAATTAAAAGATGTTTGCATTTATCTTTATATAAAGGATGCACAGAACATTATAAAATCTTTTTTTAAATCATCAAAGAGAATAATGAAAATTGAGATATAATGTTGAGATGTTAAAGACTAATTCTACACGAATAATTATATAAAAAAAATCACGCGAGCAATGTAAGGTTAAATATTTACTTCGTAAAATAAAATAAATATTTTGCCAACAAATTCCAATTATCATCTAAATTCGCTCTGTGAAGAGTATATATGCGCTAATTAAAGATCTTTACATTTCCTGAGACCCTTTTTCCGTCTCGACGCAACTCTCAATTTCTCGAAAAAGCAACTTCCTGCGGGAAATTTTCCGTAGGTCGTAATCTACTTGCGTTATCTGCGATTTCTATTTTAACCGAGAGTAATACAGTGTCGAGTTAGCAGTCACAGTGGGAATACTCGCTTCCTTAATGCACTTCCTGTCTTACGACAGACTAAAGATCTTATCGCATAGGTTCGGAGCCGTATCTCACGCTTGCTTCCCCTCGTGCTTCGTAGCCCTTATTCGCGAGACCTTCGGGCTAGTTCCGGCCATCCCTCCGTGTCCGCGAGACTCGTGGGGGGTATCCTTGGGAGGTAGGGAAATAGGGGAGAACTTCTTACTAAGGTTTCCTGCGGGCACCTTCGACCGCTCGCAAGCGGGGTGCATATCCGATTGTTGAAATCGTGGTGAGATCGATGATAACGCGTCCGTGCTAACTTTAGCCCTCGTTCGAGTAAAGCAGAAATTGGCTGATAGTCGTCTTAATAATGTCATGTGTTTTACGCCACTTACTAAACAATATGAATAATAAAAATTCAATATTGTTTAATCTTTCTATTTTTTTACTGTTGTTTCTGTTGTGCATGCACATTGAAAGAATAATCTTGAAAAAGTACTCAAAAATTTAGCTAAATACAGATCTGAAAATAATTTTTTCATTAATTCATCAATTAAGCATATCCTAATAATTATTTTTGATCGTCCAATAAAATTATTTTTAGATCTACATCTAGCTAAATGTTTATTAAAATGTTACATTCTCGGCAAAATGATTCTTTCCGTGCAAGAATAATAATAGATTCTTCCGATTTAATAATGAAAGAAAATGGATTACATGAATACAACGTGACATTTGATAACGATAATCAATAATACTTTTCCTAACTTTATAAATAAGAACGTATCAAATTAAAAGTTTCATTGCCAAATTATACGTCATTGATCCGTTTTAGAATACACTAACATCAACGACGTTTCTCTGACGTTTCTTGCTTAAGAATTTGCTGGCTTGACTGACGCACAAGCAAGAAACGTCATTCCTATGACGATAGAAATAAGGATAGGTACAAGAATATTTAAATTAGACTTCGCTAAATTGGACTAATTTATGATGATCGAAAATATTTCATACTACGTCAAAAATGACGAACGTCATTGTCGAACACATTTGAACTTTTCGCTGATACGTAATTGCGCCCACTTTTGCATTAAAATGGGAAGAAATTGGGCGTATCTTTCCTTGTTTTTGGCAAATGACGCAAGCGAGATATTAAAATAACAATATTAAAATAAAGTTAATGTCAAATGTAACGCAATGAAATATATCTATCAGCACAAACGACGTGTAGACAGGAGTTCTTTTAATTTTTCTTTTAATTTTGAGACTTTAATGCTTTATACTTTATATGCACGGAAATTCAAGATGATTTTTTTTACACGTAGAATTAAAATTATTATATTCAAATGATGAGAGTGTTCCGACATCGGAAATCATTATTTTACGACAGACAGCACACGGAGGGAACCAAGTTGCGGCGGTTCTTGATATCCTCAATCTGACAAGTGCTTCGAGCGTATACTGTACTAATGATAAGTAACGAGCGCCTCAGAACAAAGGATTGGAATAAATTTTCGGCGGTCGACATTGCGCGGGAGGAGCCGCTTATTTTCTGGCGTTTACGGTCGCTGATGCTAATCTTGGAGGCCCTACGGGAGACCTTCGAGTGCCGGCTTCTTCATAGGCTTGCCATCTGACACCGGGGCTTCTTCAAGAAGGAATCTGGTCCGCGTTTCGGACTGAATTATGCTAATACTCTCCCCCTTCTCCTCGACATCCGTGATTCACGTCGCTGCCACGCGAGTTGAAGGAGAGAAAAAAGTGATATTTCCCGTGGCGTTTCTGTTACTGAAAATCTGCTTATACTCTCTGCAATTCTTATTTTAAAAATAAATTGCAACAGTGCGAATTAAATATTAATTATTGTACGTGTATCTAAGTTAAATGTTTTATGACAAAGATTATCACAAATTTTTGCGTTCTAGATAGTAAAAAAACTCTTTTATATTGGGTTGTCCGGAAAGTTCGTGCCGACTAACCTATATACAATAATAAATGTATACTAAAATTAAAATCTTCTGCGTTTGAATTTTCCTTCAAAATCGGCATGAACTTTCCGGACAATCCAATACATATTTACTTCACAATAATGTAATGAAACACAACAAAATATAATGCCAACGTAATGCCAATAATTGATTTAATTATAAATAACTGAAAATAAAGCACTCTCCATTTATTAACTAAAGATTGCAAGCAAATCATTTCTTCCTCAATTAATATTTATTAAAATGCAATAACCAACTTCAATGTAATTTTTAAGAATAGCAAACATAATTTTAAACTTAATATTTATTTATCAATAATAATTATCAACAATTTTATTGATTTTTCTTTAATTGTAACAACTGTAACAGCTGTAACCCTGACATGAAATTAACATGAAACATCGTAACGCATATAATCGATCGTACGCATTATAATATGTAGAATTTTTCCACATCGAGCACAAGAAAGAAGACGCACCTTGCGTACCATATATAGTTTAACTTTATAATTTGCTGTTATAAAATGTATAATATTGCCTTTAGGGTGCTCGCGTGGCCATCAAGAAAAGAAGTGGCGAGCAGTAGTGGTCGGCGGGCGTAACTGCAAACAGCGTTTTGTGGAATGTATCGGATGCGTAGGCACGCACGAAAAAGCGAAACGTGTGTGTGACTCTGGATCGACACGAATTGTATTGATATTTGGGTCCTCCTTTTTTTCTCCCAATTCCGCACGTGAGCCATGTGTCTTTTTTTTACGTTACATCATCTGCAGGCGAGAAAGTCAATGCACCGTATACGCGCGTGTTCTTACAATATACCTCAGTGGTTCTCATAAACCCCATAGAAAAAAATGGCGCAAATATAATACAATTTATATATGTATATGTGTCCAATTTCTTACCCGACTGCAGTAAATATTTTCAGTCCTAATCTTCAAATGCGTTCACGAATGGTTTTGCAATAACACATTAAAAATATATGAAGATTGATCTCCTTGAAGAATTCATGTTCATTAGAATGTTTAAAATTTCAAGGAACAATTACATGAATATAAGACGGTTTATAAAAGAGATGTAATTAAAATTTAGTAATTTGGGAAGTTCCTATTAACGATGTTCTACCATTGAAAGAAAGAGAGAGAGAGAAAGAGAGAGAGAGAGAGGGAGGGAGGGAGAAAGAGAGATCGATGTATCACTTCTTCAATGTGAAGTCACTTTCCATTATTAAAAGTTCATCTTTAGAGTGTTTTAATACATGACTAAATTACTTATTATTCAAAGACGCAATTAAATTGCGGATTTACATATCTATTACGCGGGTCGTCGAGATTGCCCTACTTGCGTCTATACATAAATGCAGGAACATGATAGATGACACGAAATAAAGCGCAGAGTTGCCCTCAAGACAGAAGTAATTCAATTTTGCTCGGCGCAGACCAGTTAATTTCCATATTAACATAGTTAAACGTGGATTTCACTCGAGGGTTTGGCGTTACAAAGATCGTTAAATCGGAAAAATGCGTATCAACTTATCATGATCACTCGTCGGATTTTGCCTTCCTACGAGCAAGTAGAAAGAGCGGAAGTCGCATTGTAACGCGCGTATAAAGCAGTAAGCAGCCTCTTCTATCGATTTCCGCTTTCAATCTGCGGACAATGCATCAATAAGAGCGAAGTGTGCCGCGAGCAAAGATAACTTCGCGGAACTTCGCATGCTGGCCCGTTCAATCTTCTCTCCGAGCTCTGCGATATCGGCATCGATATTGCCCGCACAATGCCACCTACACACACACACACACACACACACACACACACACACGCGCGCGCGCGCGCGCGCACGCACGCACGCAAATAACCTACCTCGCGATTGAGCTCTTTAAATACAGACGCAGAATGCACTCAATTTAGCGAATGGAATCCTCATGTAATAAGAAGTTATCGGTCGTACAAAAGCCAAAGTACTTTTTCTCTGCGAGATGATATCGTTCCGATTTCGATAGGGGCCATTTATTGAAAGCGAAATTGTCAACTATCGAAGATATTCATCAATTACAAAAGGTCGGCGGTCCACAAGTTCTGGTTGGAGAAAAGGACTATTTTATCCGTGATCCAATCTCCATTAGACTGACTGTTACGATTTTTACGAACAGTCCGACATTCAGTTGCGGCGGTCGATCGAGCGGCATGAAAGAACTGCACAGACGCGAGCAGGGGGTACAACATTAATGTGTTCGTTGACATTGTGTTTATCTCGGCGTGTGCACTGACTGAGCTAGGGGGTAAGCGAGAGGAAGGGCGAGAGAGATGAAGCAGTACTGGCTTTACAGGGATAATTGAAACGGGCAGCCGTTCAGACCGTCAAAAATAAACAAAGCAAAATATATTTCAACCGTACTAATTTAAATAACTTTCCGGTCATTGTTTTTCCGATTTGATTTTCAACTTACGACAGCTGTTTATAATTAATCACAATTAGTAGTATTAATAATGAAAGAGAGAGAGAGAGAGAGAGAGAGAGAGAGAGAAAATGTTCTAAAATAATAATTTAAAATTATATAATTATTATGAATGAGAGAAAGAAAGAAATCCCTTTTTGGATAATGACGGCATACGAAATATTTTAAAAATAAATTTTCTAAATCTTTCGTATATAATACACACAAAAGAATCGATGTAATGAATCCTCGAAGTGACTAGGGAACCAAACTTCATATCAAAATAATATCGCAAACTGGAACTCTGGGTGCAACTGAACCGAGCCAATGCTGACATGGGATAGTCGAAGAAGGGGAAACAGAACGCAGGTCCTGGTCCGGTCCGGTGGACACAAGAAGGGAGCAACGTCTCTCTCCCATGGATGATGGATGTCGGGGCCTTTCAAGTCCGTGGCGTACGGCCCCCTCCCGTCCCGTCCTGTGATTATCTAATACGACGAAAGGGGATCCGGTGGACTCGAAACGATCGTTCTCGTCGTGTACTGAGACGAGAGGATAGAGGGGTAAATTCGATGTTACCAAACCATAAACGCGACTGTATCGAGTCGACTACCAAGATTTTCTCGGAACTTCCCTGAACCGCTACATTCTGTAAACTCGTTCGCGCCCTGTTCTATCCCCTTCTCTCTCCACTCCCTCATGAGGTAGTAGATTCCTGCCTAACAACATACGGCTGTCCAGGGACTGCGCGTCGTTCGCGATGAATGGCGGATCCGCGAATAAAAAAAAAATGCACACGCACACCGATAGGGTAACCCCTTTAATCTGTCACTGTGCACTGCGACTCGCGCCAACTCGTGCAAGGAGAGAAAGGATACGCCTGGGATCGCCTTTTCCGGTGGGGTTTCTACGGGCAATGAAATTACCGGGCTGCCACTCAAATTGGCTCGACTGGCGAACAATCGGGCCTATTACGTGGCATTTGTCAGCACGGCGCTGCTGTCACCGTGCGCAGCTAAGGCCCGTCTCGCGTTACACGTTTTCCTTTCGGTCTTCGCGAAAGGGGTTGGCGAGACGAGGGACCCCGCGGGGATCCGCGGTATTTAGGCAGGCAACAATTGTGGCGTTCTTGCACAACGAAAAACAGGCACGATCGCCACCTGTCGCGACGCATGACACCGCAGTAGAAGCAGCCTTGTGCAGCAGTGTGGAGGAGACAGATCGAGAATGTTGTTAAATTAAAGCAGACACACGTGTTGTAGATTGATTAATGATTGATGTGAGAATGAGGGGGTTGCGAAGATAGAGGGGTGGTTGAAAAAAAGGGCAAGCTGACAGACGAAGTATGCAAACGCATTTCGCCCACATTGTACGGTTTACATTGTAAAAATTTATAGAAAGAAGAAATTTTAAAATATATTTGAAATTTCTTGATGAAAATGCCAATTTGAAGATTCAACGAAATCTATTTTAAACGTTTGATGATAAATATATATATTATTATACAGGAAACATATATATATTATTATACATATATATTATTATACAGGATGTCTTCCTGAAGAAATTCACGAATTAAAATACTACAGCAAGAAAGTTTTCAGAAAATGAAGTAAAGATGTTATGCAAATTTATATTTTAAGTAGTAATTTTTTAAGTAATAAACATAATTTTGGAACACCTTGTACATTATATCCATCTGAAAATGAATCTCTTTAAGATTCGTCCAACTTATGATTCGCGGAATACTTTTGAAATAGATTTGGACTCGCATCGTATCATTTATCTTTGTCGTCGGCGAAGTCACCAGGAAAGTGGCGGAGAAACTTCCCCCTGTCCTGACCGATCCGCGCGATCGAATCGTTCTAAACGAGCAAGAGACGCAGGTTGGTATCGACCATTCGGTTTCGCAGACGGCCAGCTGCGAGGCCTTCGCCGTTTCGGTATTGACGATAAATATAGGCGGTTTCGCTTGGCAGCGACAGGTTTAAGAGGCTTTTAAGAACGCTTCGCCGATCGTCCCATGATCTTTCTCCATCTACTCCTCGCCATTCGCTCTTTTCGTCTTCTCCCTTCTCTTGTGCTCGTCCACCTTCGAAGATCCCAACGAAGATTCGATGAATGAAGAGTATCGGCAAAAGTTCCTCCCACTCGTATATATCCCGTATATTCGAATAATACGTAATCCTTGAAGCATGAAAAATTGAAACGAAATCGAACATTTGTTTCGGAAGAAAGATCTCTATTGTATGCAAAAGTCATTTAGTTTAGATATACGTTTCGATTTAATTGTTCCAATGCGAGCGATCCGTTTTCAGATGACGTGTTCTTAAGGAAGAGACTGTAACTACTAGATAGAAGAGAATTCCAAACGACTGAAGAATCAAACTGAAGAATTAAAATCATAGAAGTTACGAGAGTCCAATCTTGTTGAATTTCATTAATTTATATTGGATCACTGTCCATACAAAATCGAAGATGTTGTTTGTAAATGTATTTGATTTATAACTCTGTAAAATGTGATTATGTGCGATTCGAAAGTTTTGCCTTTAATAAATGGAACTTGAACGTTCGCGAAGTACGGAATGGTCCAATTATATTCCGCCCTTCTTATGTACGCTTTGTTATAAACTCGGTCCATATTTTTTATCAGTTCTGATAAGCACTTATCGTTAAACGACGCGGAACTTTGGAGGCGTGCCCGATAACTCCGAGGTATTACTCCGAAGTTTAAGCTCGGGAGAAGCACGGAAGTCAGAATCACTTCGCACTACCGTCGTGCCGTTTCGAGCCGTTTGGACAATGGCGAATCATTTCCTCAGGCTCAAGATATTTCATCGAGCGTAAAAAAA
>Ga0157363_1006543_pt1 | contig 10968 bp, 18 predicted proteins | sample AttsexASBM1_FD_111477 | JGI IMG/M metagenome (GOLD analysis project Ga0157363, IMG submission 111477) | Fungus gardens microbial communities from leaf cutter ant in Ribeirão Preto, State of São Paulo, Brazil - Atta sexdens ASBM1 | ecosystem: Host-associated > Fungi > Mycelium > Unclassified ...
AGCTGAAATCTTTCTGAGAGAAGAATCTCATTCTATATTTGCCAATTGGAGTATGGTTGATGATTACTCTTGTTGCTCTTGCACAAAGAGAGTTTGAATGTCCAAAGTACTTAAGCCATGTACTACCTTTAGAATACAATGGTTTTCAGAGAACATTGTCTTCATCATAAAACTCAAGGAAGTGATGTTCTTTTAGGTCCAATACTTGGAAAGTCATTTTCTATATGAATAAGATGTCATTGCATTTGCTTTTTCTACTGTAGTCCTAAGAAGACTTGCATGGATAATGAGGTAAAAGATAGAACTATTTAGTTTCCCTATCAACAGCTTTATGAAACAACCAGTTACAGTAACTTGGACATTTCCAAAATTCAATTGAATTATTTTGATTTTGAAGAAAGAAACTTCTAAGCTTATTCAAAATGGCCACAAAGTGTATTTGGAATGGATGTGATGAAGAGTTAAAGATTCTTTGAGTGGTATGGAGTGGATCCATAATGATGACAATTCTAAAAATGCCAGTAATATCAGTAGCATGATTAATGTCACATCTAATGGCAAAAAGTTTAGCTTTAGTAGTAGTAACATTCATAGCATAATGAAGTATCTTAATAATAGGTTTGTTATAAATATGAATGTGAGCGATAGAGTTGGCCACATTATTTTTGATGCTAGTATCCATAACAATAAGGGCATACAAAGGATCTGATGAAGATATAATCAATAAATCATTGAGTTGGCACAAGCAAGCTTTAAGGTTGTCATTGTTACACTTGTTAAAGGAATGAAAAGAAAATCTACTTAGAAAGGTATCAATAAGCCAAGAACCTGGAGGAAATTCCCTGTTATGAGGATCAAATGAAGAAAAAACTTCATTAAATCTATTGTCCATGTCAACGACTGGACCTTTGATTATTTTCCTTTAGTGAGGGGAAAGCAAATCCAATGAGAAATGATAAAGATTATTACTGAATAATGGTCTTGACTTGAGTAAAGATTGCAATATGTAATTGTTGGGAAGTGTATGTGCTCTAAGTTGTGCTCTGCTACTGAGCTTGCAGAAGTATAGGTAAATGAGGATAAGTCTCACAATTGCTTTGATACTAAAGGAAGGTGAAGTTTGAAAGGCTCCTAGGATCTAAATAGCTGCTCTTCTTTGCATTTTTCTCAATTCCTTAAGCAGGTATGATAAAGGTGCTTTATTGTAAAACCAAAGTTGAAAACCATAAAGAGTAATAGGAAGGATGCAATTTCTATAAAGAAGATGTTTCTGATAGGGGATAAGACTACAAACTGAGTTTCCAAAGATCTTCATGCATTTGATAGTTGAAATCACTTTGTTCACATAAAAATTGATATGTTAATGGAACAATAACTTTCTGTCAAAGATAAGCCTAAGGTATTTTCATGTGTCTCTAGGGTGAAGAATAGGACTACCTAGAGCATAAAGGTTGAAAGAAGGAGGATTGTAGATACTATGTGACCTAGAAAAATAGAACACTTCCATCTTTCCATGTTCCATTATAAGACTGAACTTTTTTAAAAGAGACAAGGTAATGTTGTAACTACAAAATAAAAGAGAATTTGAAATTGTCAGTTATTTACTCTATGTAATAAGGAGACCATTGTCAACAAAAGATAAAATGGAAACAGGAATTTTTAAGTTTTTTAACCATTTTTCAAGGATATAAAGAATAAGAGCTAAATACAAAGCAGATAGAATAGGGGATAAGGCAGAGCCTTGACTCATACTAATATCAACATTAAAAAAAGAAGAAGAGAAATTGTTCCAAAAATACTAAGTTTTTCTTCCTACTAGATAATTTGAAAAGAAACAATTAATCTTAGGATCAAATCCAGTCTTTCTAAGAATAAGCAGAAGTAAACAGTGATTCAGCAAGAGGAAGAATTGAGCAATGTCAAAAGCTAGTATACTTGTCATATTATTTTTAACCCAGCCTGATTGGATAAAGTGAGTGAGGGTGACATCTGCATCAGATGTTGATCTTTGTTTAAGACTCCCCAATTGACTTAGATGAATGAAAATTTTCAAAATTGCCTAGAATTGTATCTAATCTCTGATGACTTTTTCAATAAGTTTTCCTATAGTATTGAGAAGGACAATGGGCCTGAAAGATTTGAAGGAATCATATAATTCCTTGTTAGGTTTAGGAATAATGATGGATGTGGAGATTTTGAAGTGAGAAGGCCAATATCCTAATTCAAAACATACATCAGCTATGTTAATAAATCTTTTCAGGCATAGTTTTGTCCTTGACAATACTCTTGAGGTGTCTCTATGACAACTTGTCCAGACCTAAGGTAGACAAATTGTTACACTTAGTGATGGAGCTGATGAACTCCTCTTCTGAAAAGGGAGTCCAATTTGTAGAATACTTAATTGAGATTTTATTTAGTATGCAGACATCAATATGATAGTCCTGAGTCATATTGAAAGATGAATGAAGAGTATTCCAGAGATCTTTGATTTCTAAACAAGGACAACCATTATATTTGACTGTTTCAATGGTGGGAAGTTTGTGTTTATTGATCTAATTCATGAGTTCCTATGGTCCTTATTTTTTATTGGAAATTTCTTGGATCTTGAGGTTAAAGAAGGCTTGCTTAGTGTACTTGACTGTTTTCTTGAATTGCTTCCAATCCTTTATATGCTTGTTTGACCTATACTTCTCAAGATCCCTACTGCAATTTATATCCTACCAACTCTTGGAGAGTTTGGAGATATTGACGGTTTTTGAATTCTTCTCCCATGATTCATCAATGGCATGGGCAATCAAAGAAACAGCATTTTCAAGTGAATTGACCTTGGATAATACACTTGTGTTAATGTCTTTAATAGCTTTGGTTAAGTTATTAACAAATGTTTTCTCTTCCTTGCTGTCTTTAACAATCATTCTCTTCTTGGTTTGAATATGTTCCTCAGTGATCAGAATGGTGATGGTTAGGGGGGCATAATCTGAGACCAACCACCAATCAGGATAGATAAAATGGTTATTGAGTTCCTCTGACCTGAATCTTAAGAACATCAGATTGAGAACAGAGCTTGATTATTGTCTGAATATCTAGTAGGGACAGAGAGACCTAAAAATAAAGAATTCATAATGTCAAAGAGAAGATCACTATGGGAAGAATGGTACTAGTAGCAAGAATCCCACAAATTGTTTCTAATGTTGAAGTCATCAGTCATAACTAGGACATTGCAAATGTAAGCTTCAGTATCCTTAAGATACTTTAAAGCTGATTGTGAAGAATCTGAATAAACATTAATTAGAAAGAAAATGTTGTTATTGTTGAAAAATAAAACAAGAGAAATATTCCTGTGATCGAAAATGTCTTTACAAAAACAAAAACAAAAAGACAAGAGTCAAATATTTATATATGTAATGACTCTTGGAGAGTTCTCAGCACTTATCAAGTTCCTAGAAAAGGTTAGCCAGTTAGGATGGTTAGAAACTTCTACCAACTCTTCTCCTTCTTTACTTTTTAAGCTTGGTAATGAGCAAATGGTAATATAGGATAGTTCTTGAATAAAGATGACATTAAATGAATATTGAGTTTTGAGAATTGTGTTGACAATAGAATTGTTTTTCCAAACATTTTGTGAAAATTTTTTTAAGTCTTTAATAATCATTGTTTACCACTGTTCACAGTTGAACAAATTGATTGTCTTGTGTTTTCATGAAGCTTCTGATACTCCTTGAAATGTCATTCCCTATTGAAACAATACTATCAGAAAGGGCATAAGTTTGTATCTGCTTGATAATCCCCTTTACAGTTTGAATACTTGAAGGAATAGGACACAGTTCTCCTACTTTGGTCTCTAACCTAGAAGAATTAGTTTTTTTGTTAGCCTTACAACACCATACAAATTGTCAGTGATATTCTGATTTGTGAGGGCTATCACACTTTATGCATTTAGCTCCTTGAATTCTGCATACTTCCATCACATATTCCCACTTCCAACAGTTCTTACATTAAGAAACTCCCAGATTTATATTCACTCCCCAAATAGTAATGATATAGCTTCTCACATTAAAGTATCTATTGATGAGGCCTTTCACCCTCAAACCATTTTATATATCCCAAATGTTGAACTAAATAATAGACATGTCAGATTTTGGCAATACTTTGATGATTCTCAGTCTCAAAGTAAGGACGATGTCATTGAAGATATGATTATCCTTGATAATTTTCTCAACTATATCAAGTATGATCTTGGTTCCTTCTACATAGTATAGAATACCAATAATCTCATAGTATGGAATATTGATAATCTTCAAGTATGATTTTGACTAAGGTAATCTTAGAGCCTCTACTTGGTTTGATTCAATGCTGTTAATGTTCTTGACATACCTTTTGATTGTTTGAAGATTTAGAGAGCCTTCCACCTTGTTAGTAGTGATAATAATACTCTTGTTATCTGATTGAACAAAGTTAGCCATGATTTCCAACTTGATATTCTTTAGAGCTCTGTTAATATTAGTAATGTGAGCACTCAATTCTTTCATGAACATTGTAATGTTCTCTGCATTCATGGGGACAATAACTTGTTTTCTTGACAGTCCTTTCATAGTCATGTTTAATCTTGGTTTGGCTTTGCTTTCACCACCAATGATTTTTTTGAATATCTTTAATTTTCTTGTTTTGTAGTTTAGGAAATGCCTCTTTGATCTTGAGAGTTTCCCTAGCAGTATTGCACAAAAAAGACAAAGTTTAAACATACAATTTATTTTCTTTTTTCTCAGAATTTTTCTTAAAGAATTTTGAAATTTTGTTGACTTCCTTAGAAGATTTAGCTGGAATTAGAGAAGGAAGATTAGAAATGAAAGCTAGCTTAAAAGTGTCTTTTTCTTTGAATTATTGTCCATGTTTAACTAAAGATTGAATTGGGCCTTTACTTTACATTTAAAGGAAAAGTTATTATTGTCAGCAATAAGATCATCTCACCCTGATTTGTAAAGAGAAGAAATGAAACCCCAGGCTATTTTGCCCATACCTCTGAGGTATTTCACATTATTAGCTTTACCACTTTCAATTTTCTTGTTGATAATATATTTTTGAATACAACAAAGTGACTCTATAATGTTCTTAACATCTGATCTTAGATATTCCATTGATCCATATAACAAAATGGGATTGAAGTTGCCATCCCATGATTCAGGGTCAAGGGCTTGATTGATGTCGTATGGAAGTTGTATGTTAAACATGTTTTCTGATGTCTCTAAATTAGTATATTCCACAGTACTTACCTTTTCTTTACCACATGGTTCAGGTGCTTTCTTTAGGGCTAGATTCTCTTTATTTGAGTTGGGTCCATTGTCAGCTGCCTTTCTGACATTATTTTCATTGCCTACTGTGCTAGCATATGACAATTGAGATTTGTCAATTAGCTTTTCCAAATCCTTATCAGAGAGATTATTGTTAATTTCCATCCTTTGGTGGTACAGGATAGAGGATATGGTAGAAGAAACCAAAGTACTTTTAGAGATTGATCTGGTAGAGGAAGTGAACCTTCCCCTGATTGTGTCATCATTAATGTCCATTGCCATGTTGGCTGGTAATTTAGCCATATTGCTGAGATTTCAATTAGAAGTTGGTGTAGAACATTGTATATTTACTAATTCTCTTGTGGTTGCTACTATACAAGATGATGGTATGAGAGAAAGAAGTGATTCACATATCTTTTTATTGTCAAATAAAAATAAAAGAAATATTAAATCAAGAAAAATAGATAAAAGAAAAGAAAAATATTAGTATCCAAGCATACTATAACAGTATCTCTCTTTTAAGGTTCTGTCTCCAGAAAAACTTGCCTTCTCTTCTTCTATCTCTTTTCCATTCCATCTTGCTCTTCTTTCTAACTTCTTCAAATACTTATCTTCAAACTTGTTATTATTCTACCCAAACAAAATTCTTACTATATACTTTCCTAGTAATTTACTTCTCTTAAACTTCTCTGCCTCTGGATTTAATTCTACTTCTATCACCCTTTGTTTTTCTTTTTGCTTTTCCATCTGTTATACTTCTTTTTCTCTTATTTCTTTCTCAAATTTCTCTGCTAAGTTTATTGCATTTTTCAAATTTTCTAACCTCTTTCAAGTGTCTTCTTCTGCTATATAACCCTTCCATCTCACTAAATACTTTGGCTTCCCTCTCATATCTTTTTCATTTAATATTTTTTCTACTTTATACTCCTTTTCTCCATCTATTTCTACTGAAAGAGGTAGGTTCTTCTTCTGTCTCTCTATTTGCTCCCGGTACAATGCTATTTCACTCACATTGACAACTGAGTGAATTTTCATTGACACTGGTAACTCCAACTCCACTGCATTCTCTAATATAATTTTCTTTATTTTGTAAGGTTCTACAAACTTTTCTGTCAACTTTCTCATCTCTCTATTCCTCATCTGCCATGTCAAATCCTTTATACTCAACAACACTCTATCTCCTATCTTATACTCTACCACTTTTTTTCTATTTTTATCCATATATTTTTTCATTTTCTCCTACAGTTTTTTCAATGCTACTTTTGCTTTCTTATATATTTATTTCATCTCTTTCACAAACTCTTTTTACCTTTACATGCTTTTCTTTTTTTTGATTTCAAAGCCCATTCTTAGCTTCTGGCCATAGTTGACCCTAAATTGTAATGACTTTGTCTGTTATGAACTTAAATCCTTAGAGTTGGATAAAAGAACAAACTTTTGTATTAGAGTAAACACAAGAGAACTTGATAAAGAGCTCTTTACAAAATAGTCTATCTTATATACTCCTACAGATGGTCTGTGCTAACTACTGTACATCCTACCCTAAATGACCATGTGTAAAGTATGAGACCAACATGTGGTGTCCATGTTGTATAACATCATTTTGTTCCAGAACCTTCTACTTCCTTCTCTTAAGTCTCATGATTAATGTTGTGGCCACATCATCAGAGGTGACTGATGTGACTGATCACTTGTAACCCTAACCCCAGAGTTCTAAAAATAGAAAATGTAAAAAAAAAGAAAATAAAAATGAGAAAGAAAATAAAAAGAAACAAAGTCTACTTCCTATAGTCTTGACATTGTCACTGTATATATCTTGTTGTTAAAGACAAACTCTGTAGTTGCCAACTATTCCAACTAATTATTTTGCCTATAATCAATATACATTCTTAAATACTGTTCCAGCTCTTGGTTTGTCCTCTCTATTTGTCCATCTATTTGTGGATTAAAAGCCATTCATAGCTTTATTTCTATTTCCAACATCTCATTCAACTCCTTCATCAACTCTGCTGCAAACTAAGGTCTTCTATCCAAAATCACACTCTCTGGCAACTTATGCAACTTCCACACATTATCTCTGAACAACTTTGCTAACTCTTCTGCTGTTATTTTTTCTGTCATTGTTACAAAGTACAACATTTTCAAAAACCTATTACATACTACCAAAATTGAATCATGGTCCCTTAGTACTGGTAACTTCATAATAAAGTCTACTGATATGTATTGCTATGATTTCTCTGGTACTGCATTTATTTTTAATTTTCCCACTGGATTCTCTGTTTTATTCTTTATTCTCTGACACTGATTGTATCCTTCCATATATTGCTTCACCTACTTCATAACTCCTGGCCACCAATAATTCCTAGTGACTAATTCCACTGTCTTTCATTGTTCTCCATACTCTGCTATCAGTATATCATGATAAAGCCAAATAATCTCTAACCTCAACTCCTCATCCCTTGGAATATATATCTTTCCTTCTTTCAACAATAACTCATCCTTAATCTGCTAGTCATTATTTCTCAACACTTTTACTCCTACATTTTTCATCTCTTCTACTATCTTTACTACTTTATTATCTTTTGCTTCTGATCTTTTAATTTTCTCTATAATCTCTTTCTTCACTTCTTCAATCAATAACTGCCCCTTCTTCATTGCTCTGATCTCCAACCACTCTTTTTTTAACATTACTTAATTTTCATTGTCTCTTTCCACTCCCTTTGCCCAATCTGCTTTCCTACTTAAAATATCTGCTCATCTCATACTTTTTCTAGCTACATACTTTAAGACAAAATCAAATCTTGACAAATATAAGGCCTATTTAGCCTGTCTTTAATTCAACTTCTGAGCTTTCATAAAATATTCCAAGTTTTTGTGGTCCATCCAAATTTTAAACTGACCCTTGACTTTTTCTAAGAAATGCCTCCATATCTCTAAACATCTGATAATCACCAACATCTTATTGTGAATTTCATAGTTTCTTTTGGCCTTGTTCAACAATTTAGAAATATAAGCAACTGACCTCCACTTCCCATTCTCACATTTCATCATCAACATTTCTCCTATAGCAAAATCTGATACATCTACCTCTACTCTCATTTCTTTATCTAGGTCTGGTGTAACTAAGACTAGCTTCATTGTAAATCTCTCCCTAGTTCCACTTTACATCTTTCCTTGTCATTTCATGAAGAGGTTTTGCCATCCTAGTAAAATCCTTGACAAACCATTTATAATAATTTGCCAACTCCAAAAAATTCTGCACATCTTTCATATTCCTCAGCACTAGCCAATCCACTACTCCCTGAACCTTTTCTTTTTCCATTCTTACACTATCTGGCCCTATTATCACTCCCAAAAATCCAACCTCTCTAACTTTCCACACACATTTCTCTGATTTCACAAATAAATTATTTTCTTCCATCCTTCTCAGTACTTCCTCTTCAATTTCATCATGTCCTTCTTCTGTCTCTGTCACTATCATTACATCATTAATAAATACTGCCACTTCTTCTTTCTTTATCACATCTCTAAGAAAGTCATTCATCATTGCCTGGAACATTGCTGGTGAGTTTGTCAACCTAAAGAACTTTACCATTGGCTCAAAGACTCCTTCTAGCATCAAGAATTCTGTCTTTTACTCATCTCTCTCCTTTATTCTCACATTATTATATCTCCATCATAAATTCATCTTCACAAATATTTTCTTCTTCCTAATATTATCTATCAAGTCTAAAATCAGTGGTAACAGATGATTGTTTTTAATCATCCAACTGTTCAAATATTGATAGTCCTGCACCATTATCTTTTTCCTATCTTTCTTTGACACAAAAAAACACTGGTGACATCTGTGGTGACTTTGATAGTCTAATATATCCCTTTCTTAACTGATCCTTCACAAATTCTTGCACCTTCTCTCTCTCTATTCTTGACAATAGATACATCTTCCCCTTTTTTGAAACAAAACCTTCTCTGAGATCTATGGCATGATCCCAAGTCTTCCTCATCAGCATCCTTTCTGACTCCTTCTTTTCAAACACCTTCAAATACTTATGGAACTATTTTGAAACCATTTCTTCCACTGTCCCAATTTCAATCAAGTCTTCCTTCTCTTCTTCTTTTTCCTCTAGTACCCTTGCTATTTCCATTTCTTCTTCTACTGTCAGCTTTCTAAAATTTTTTCTTTTCTCTTCCTGCTTCTGCCATCCTGGCTTTGTCTATCTTCCCATTTTCTATTTCTTTCCACACTCCTCTGAACATCTTGTCATTTGTACCTCTCCTGTTCTCCAATCTATTTCTGGGTTACAGCATGCATATCCAATATAACTCCCCATTTCTGACCTCTTATCACATGTATCAACATTCTTTTCTTATGTTCCTTAAACTATATTTCTACTTCCACCATATCCATAATCAGCCCTGCATAATTCAATGTTCTATCCACATTTCTCACATATGTTGGCTTCTCCAGCTTCATCCTTCTAAATTTATGCTTTCTTACAAACTCCTTGCTCATTATCAACCCTATTGCTCCACTATCTAACAGTGCCTCTACTACAATTTCTTCTTTATCTTCGTCCTGCTTCAACCTTATCTTTGCTATTACTTCTCTCAATAATTTTTTCTTTTTCTTCTTTCTTTTCACTTTTGTCTGTTATATCTCTACCCCCTTCAAAGTTGTCTTCCTATCTCACTTCCACTTCCTTCTTCTCTCTGTATTACTTTTCTTCTTAACACTTCAAATCTATTTGAGGGCATCTGTACTGATCCCTCTTCCTTTCCATTTCTGCAATGATGGGCAATATGCCCAAAACTTCCACATCTAAAACATCTTCTTTCTTCTATTGTCTTCTGTCTATTTTCCTCCCTCTTTCTTTCTTATATCTTCTGTTGTTTCTACTCTGTCTCTGCCCTTCTCTCTTCTCTTGCTCTCATCTTCATTATTTTTCTCCATTCATTATCTTCTCTCTTCCTTTCTTCTTCTCTATTCTTTCTCTTCCTATTTCTTATTGTTTTTTTTCATTCTATTTTCTCTTTCCTATTCCTCTTCCTGCCTCTTTGCTTTTTCCTCATTTCTTTTGATCAATATAATCTATATACTCTACAACTCCAATATTTTTGTATTATTTTCCATTATTATATTTAACATTCTAACTGCTTCTTCCTCTTCTATATTTCTAACTAATTCCTTCATATTCAACTGACTGATATCCACAATGTTACTCACTGCTACAAGATTTAACAACAGAAAACTATCTATCTTCAAAAACATTCCTTTTAAAATTTCCTCTGTAAGTGCTAGCTGGTATTTTTCTTACCTAACCTCACACTGTATACTGACTACTTATCCTACTGCCCTAATGAGTACTAGCTAATGTCTCTCAGAAGAGAATCTCTAAACCAAATGTTTCCTTACTAGACAATGCTGCTACTCTCTATGGACAGATTACAAGAGAATCAACAGCACAAGCCTTCTACATAAATATAACTATCTACCACATTCACAAAAGGTGTTATGTCCAATATATGCTAGTAGGCTACAGTGCAATAGAACAGCCAAGCTTCCCTTGCCTAACTAGATTACCTCTTAAGCCTAAAGCCTAGTTATAGTCTTTTTGACTAAGGAACATGCTGTCCCTCAGTTAATGATGAAATAAGAAAGTAAAGAAAATGAATAGGAGTC